>Ga0265798_10003232_pt1 | contig 23316 bp, 18 predicted proteins | sample P3T30metagenome_FD_192430 | JGI IMG/M metagenome (GOLD analysis project Ga0265798, IMG submission 192430) | Plant litter microbial communities from East Loma Ridge, Irvine, California - P3 T30 | ecosystem: Environmental > Terrestrial > Plant litter > Unclassified | place: USA: California... | reverse complement strand
GTTAGAACCAGCCCTTACGAACACTTTGTGTAAGAGACCCCAAATATATATATTTGGGGTCCTCAGAGGCGTTAGAACCAGCTCCCCTTGCTCCCTTATTTTTATCGCTTATTGAAGGATAAAGTGTGGTTTTATTAAAGTATAAAACACTTCGATAGAAACACTGGGCTTACCTACTCCATTTCCTCGAATACGACCCTTATTACTTAAATGAAGACGTTTTAAGGACCCCTTTTTTTTATAAAAAAAGGGGGGTCATCTTTATGATCTACACTTGCATGTAGACGTTTTAAGGACCCCCTACGAACACTTTGTGTAAGAGACCCCAAATATATATATTTGGGGTCCTCATAGGTGTTAGAAGGTGGCCCCTTACGAACACTTTGTGTAAGAGACCCCAAATATATATATTTGGGGTCCTCATAGGTGTTAGCGACCCCCTTTTTTTTTAAGGGGGTCATCTTTATGTTTCGCTTGGCGTTCTTCAGTTAAAATTCCATTTTTAATTTTTGCAATTGTGTCCCGGGAGTGTTTACGACCTCGAGCCACACTAGACATTTTAACAATTGTCTATACAGAATGCTTTCTTATTTTTAACTTCGCTATTGTCTCTTCAGAGGGCGCCATTTAGAGGGCGCCATTAGAACCTAAGCTAGATCCAGCTAAACACAAGGGCTATAAAATAAAAAATGTATATTTTATTTTAATGGCTAGCCACCCCCCCCCCGCCAATATTCAGGCTGAATGATGTCTAAGTAGGGAGGAAAACTAGTTTTTCCCTCCGTCTTCCCCGGGCGATTACATAGGCAGCTAGACACTTTGAAGCTGTACAGGGAGGGAAAAATGAAACCCGAGGGTTTCATTTTTCCCTCCGTCCAGAATTTAAAGATTAAAGCTGGAGGGAGGGAAAATGGACCTCAGCTCCATTTTCCTTGCTGTACCGAAGGTAATGCAGCCGCCAGATAGATCTATATATCCTAGATTTGTTTTTTTATAATTTGTGACTGGAGAGAGTAGTACTGCCGAATTATTTTTGAGAAATTCATACCGCGACCTGAATCCCAAAAATAGAATATTTTTTGGGTTTAGGTTTTACCATTTACTAAAACGATAAATACCTGCTTTTCTATTGGGCGCCCTTGACGGAGTCACAAAAATAAAATATATTTTATTTTTAACCGCCGGCTTCGCAGCACAGGCAGTTAAAATAAAAAATACATTTTTTTATTTTTTTTTAGCCGTCTAGAAGAATTTGTTTATTATTTGAATAAACATCCCCATAAATATTTACAGCAGTCACTACTGGTTTGTTAGTAGAATAAAATCGAGGATTAAAAGGAAACTTCTTGTGTTTTAAATTTACATTTATATTTTTTTTGTATATGGGAAGTTAAAAAACGAACAACTGTTGTAACAATAAATGTAAATAATAATTAACCTGTTAAATAAAAAGGTATTAATTGGGGCACGTTCTAATAATATTAAAAAAATTTTGGGGATTACAATTATTAGTAAAAAAAATTAAATTTTTTACGAATCTAGAGAAAATAGTTAGTAAACTCCTTAATTAAACCTCCTTCCCTTAGCCCCTCCTCTGCCCACCGATCCACCCCCCCCTAAAGGGCCCTGTTAAAGCCGGACCCCCCCCCCCAAACTCCATTGGGGGGGGTCCTTTATTGTTAAGGGTGGGTACCCCCCCTCTCTTAAACCCGGAGCAAAAAAAGAGCATATGAAAGCCGGGACCGGGAGGCCACTGAAGGAGACCTCCCTCCCTAACCTAACCCACCTTTACTTATGCATATTAAAAACAAGAACAAACTACCGGGAACAGCAATTACTTACATCTTAATTTGGACTAAACAATTTATTTTACTTTAAAGCATAAGCCGATTTAGGTACTATTTAAATATAAAGCAGTATATTAACTTAACTTGATTAAATTTTAATTACGTACACATACAAGGACAAAATGACTAATTTAACACTACAATACTATAAATTAAAATTTAGACTAATAATATACTAAATTGTACTAATTTTACGTTTACCTGGTGGATTCCTATACCTATTTTGTTTTATTTATTGAGAAATAATAGCACCAAATATTAGGTTATTACATTATTTGCTTATAATCTTATTAGCTTAAACAAAATAAAGGGCATATAGGACTCGAACCTATATTAAAATGACCGTAGCATTTCATTCTACCATTAAATTAATACCCTCTACCGGATACTAGCCTTAACGCAAACTCTACACCCTACCCCTAAACCCAGTCGAACCATAAAAATGAAAGACAAAACAATAAAAAAAAAGTTTGTTCCCTTTATCCGTCCCTATCTGAAGGCCGCCATCTAGACCTCACTCCAACCCCAACAATAAAAAGATTTAATTTTGATTGTTAAGGTCCGTCCCTCTGTAAAACCGAAAACCCCTCCCGAATAATAAAAAGATTTAATTTGGATTGTTAAGGGCCCCTTACTCCACCCCTCTAGATGACTGATAGGACCAAGTTAACATCGCAACTTACTAAATTTGCTACAAGTAAAAATACTAATTTAAACCTTTAGTTATATAACAACCAGCTAAATTGAGTTTTGATCCATAACTTTATTGACCAACCTATACAGTAAATGGTACATCTTGAGACATATAAGCTAAAGGTACTGGTATATTAATTTATTTATCTTACATATATGCACATAATGCAAGATTATGCTTAGTTGTTAAAGAAAGACTTTAAACTCCTATTTTTTATTTAAAAATTAAACAATGAGCTAACCTAATTATATAAATTTAACTATTTTAGATAGGTGCTTTTTTATAATGAGCTTGTAATTTATCTTTGAAAGTAGTTTTAAATATTAATAAATATGTAGAGCTATAAGATGCTGTAATTTATTGACTTTAAATTTTTTTATATTTACCTGCTGTGCGAAGCAATGCCGCTCAACATTTTAGGCCTTAGATAATCATGAATTAATATACATGAACATTTACTAAATATCGATATTTATATAACGCAGAGTATCCTAATTCACTTTTGGATAAAATTCATAAATTTTACATTTAAGGCAATTGTAGCTTTACGTATAGACGAATAATTATTACTTATAATTGTTAGTTTTACTATCAAAAATAAATACCTTAAAACGACGGAAACCGTATAGTGTAAAACCACTTAAGTTAAAAAAGTTTGGGCTGCTTCGCCGGTCAGAGCTGATAATACGTAAAGCCGAAGCCAACCCGGTAGCGGTAGCTAACCATACTTCCTGAAGTAATGTATATACGATATTGGTTCTCTCTCTTTTTTTGTAAAGTACATATTAAACCATAACGAACAATTAAAACATTCATTAATCTAACTGTATCAATAAGAGAAAAACAATCAGTACAAAGAGTTAAACCATAGTCTCTAACACAACCATCCCCCATAATAATATGCGCTAAAGCTACCGGAGTTATGGCGGGGTCCAGGGTGTTAACACCCTGGACCCCGCCCTCGTAAATATCTTCAGGTATAATTTTTGTACCATTAACATAAAAAAGCCTATAGATTTCACTAATACATGGTATGCAAAGCCGCCCCTCGTATAAAATTATAAAGCAAATGTTTGTTTACCTGCTCTCCTTCCTTTCACTAAATAAGGAGAACGAGGGCAATAATGAGATAAAAAAATAAATCATACATATTGCGATTTTTCTAAAGACTGTCGAATACGGAAACTTTTATTAACACCACGATTTGTACTAGCTAAGGCTCCATCTGATAAAATAGCTCCAATCATAACACTTTATTGAAAACTTGGCAATTTAATCATATCTCTTTCCTCTTTTGAAAATACACTACCTACTGTGCTACATAAATTTAAACCCCAAACTACAAGGGCTAAACTACTAGAATAGCCAGGATTTTTAAATAAATAAAATTTACCCGGCCACCAGCCTCCGGCTGGTGCCTCTGTATTTGTAACTACTCCTTTATTTATAACACGAAGAATAAATTGTATATTTTTTTGCTTAGTTAAATAAGTATATGATAAATTTTTACATCTCTTAGGCATTAATGCACGACATGCTTCTACAAGACTGTAAAAAACAAAGGCTAAAGTTTTGTTATCTTCATGGTAAACAAACAATTTGTTAAAAGGTAAATAATGTACATTTATATTTGAGTTTCGTGATTTTAACCTAATAACTATAATTAAATACTGACCTTTAAACAATGTATTTGACCCTTTATCGCTATGTAGTTCAATATGATCTTGTAAGGATTTATTATCTACTTTAAGAGCATTGGCAGCGTCCCTTATAGTAAAAAAAACTAATACTTTTATTTGTCTTATTACAAATTATTGTTATAGACTTTATACGAGCTTTGGTGATTATTTATTTTTTTACTTGACACTAGAGGTATCTGAGTAGTAGTTAACTTATTTGCATTATTTTCTGTATTATTTGTACTAGATATCTCTAAAACTTTTATAATATAACGATTTTTATATAAGGAGGGTCTCTCTAATATACCTTGAATTATAATATAACGATTTAAAGATTTTACGTCTGTATTTAAAGCAATTGCTGCTTTACGAATAGACGGGTAACTAATAGTTATATTAGTTTCACTATCAAAGATCTTAACTTCTTTTATATAAGGTTCTTTAGTTTTATCCTCTTTGCTTATATTTAATATAGAGGATAAAAATATGACACTCTCTGGTAATGAGAATGTCGATGAAAATGGCGATGGAAATGGCGATGAAGATGAAAACGGCGATGAAGATGAAAATAGAGATAAAAATTGATTTTTAACACAATAAAAGCTAGATAGAAAATTTGCCATTCATTGGCAATAGCAATATAAAAAATATAAATTTAGAACGCTAGTATACGCGGCGAATAATGGAAAAAAAAGCTAAATAAATACAATACATAACCTAATATACTGATTAAGCAACATATAATAATAAAAATGCCATCATTATGAATAGCATGAAAAAAAAACTTTAGTATAACCTAGGATTTTTATAAAACCCAGGTAACATAAAGTAAATGGAAAACCAACATTAAAACAAAATGAAACAAGTCTAAACACAAATAAATTAGGAACGTTTTACATTAATAACATACCTATTTCTATATGGTTTAGAAGAACCTTTTCCGCCTTTAATTTTTCATCTATGAGGACCCCAAATATATATATTTGGGGTCTCGGTGAAAGAGATTTTATATCTGAATCTATAGCTTTAGCTGCCTTACGAATAGAGTCGTATGTAGTAGACGAATTAGTTATTAGATCCGTATTTTATACTTCAAAACCGGGAACCGGACATTTTTTGCGATTTTTGGCTTTGGCGCTCATTAAAGCTATAACTTCTTCAGTGTGAGTTTTACCAAAAAAAGAATTATTTATTCCCCCCCGCCCGATTACATAGGCAGACCTATGAGGACCCCAAATATATATATTTGGGGTCTCGGTGTTGGGGACTCACTCATTAATCTTCTAACATCATCAGGGTGACTGTAACCTTTATAATCACCACCGGTTTTTGAGGGCGCCCCTTTTTCTTAACTTTTTGTTTTGGAATTTCATATTAAAAATAAAAAGGAAGGACCCGCACCAAGCGCAAGAAAAAGGGGCGCCATATACTCAGGATTTAAGAGATTAAGGTAATACTGTTCTTTAGAAAATGTTTCTTGTTTGTCACAGGGCCACACCTACGGTGTGGCCTTATAAAATTTCTAATATAAAACTAAGATACCCATGTTTTAGTAAAGCCCTATTAATAATACTTGTGGATCGAACTTCAAGTATTTATAATTAAAATAACACCTTAACCGAGGGGTCCCTTGCCTTCGGCACAAAAAAAAATATATTTTTTTTACGGAAAAAAAGAGGTGAGGGACCTTATACCTAAATTTCGACTACTACCTACGTAGGAAAAACCATTATTTAAGTTTGTTCATCGATAAATACCAGATTTATGATTGTTTTCACTTAATATCTTTGATTTTTGTTCTCCTGGTTCAGAATAAGTGACAATAGGAGTAATAAATAAACTACAAAAAGTCTCACAGTTTATTAAAGAATTGTCTATACTCAAGAAACCTAGGTCTATACCCGAAAAAAAAATACAATAAAAAAAGGACGAAAAAAGGTAGTTTATTCAAAATAAACCTTGTAACACCTAAGCAACGTAAAGTAATAAAAATGCCATCATTAATGCAAAGTATAAATAAGTAGATACTTTTAAGTATTATTTATTCACAAGGCGAAGCGAAGGCGAAGCGAAGCGAAGGCGAAGGCGAAGCGAAGCGAAGCGAAGGCGAAGCGAAGGCGAAGCGTTAATTTTTTATATGAAACTAAGATCTTTTAAATACTACAATATATCTACCTCTATAAGGTGTAATACCTTTTTCTAGTTGAGATTTCTCCCGACGAGATAAAGATTTTATATCCGAGTTAATAGCCTTCGCTGCCTTACGAATGGATTCATAAGTGGTAGTGAGTTTAGTTTCAAGATCTGTGATTTCTACTTCAACACCAGCCTTGTGAAGTTTTGTTCTTTTTAACGCAGCAGTTCTAAGAAGATTTAAAGCTTCAGGGGTATGTTTTTTACCCTCAAAATGGCTTAATTTACCCTCACGCTCAAGTCTAGCTATCGCACTTTTACTCATTTTAAATCTTGTTTCCGCTGAAATAACACGATTTATCATATTTTCTAAACTTTTAGGCGTATGTTTATATCCTAAAGAGTTACCAGCTATTTGATTTAAGTTATACTCAGGTTTAAGTAAATCTATTCATTTTTGTTCACACTTTATTAAATTATCACGGTCAGTATGTTCTAAAATTACTAAAGAAAAATTTATCAAACCATATTTTAAAATAGCTCTTAAGATATAAAGGCTAGTTCGAGATTTTAAGTATCATGGTTGGTAATAATCAGTAATTCTCTTGTAAAGAGAACTTCCACTGGGCGCCCACCAGCTACGCTGGTGGGCGCCTACATAAATTTTATTGTTAATTTTATTTACTCACACATATACTCCTGGTTTACCATCATTATCTTTTCTAATCTGATCTCGTTGGTCTACAGGATTGTCATATTTATATAAAGCATTATCAAATGCAGATTGTTTAGAACTTAAGAAACGACGGGAAGACTGAACCACCACATAGTGTTCAGGAAATGCTAAGGGTTTACATAGAATAAAACTTGAAGATTCTATTTGAGGGCGGGCGGCTAAGCCGCCCGCCGTATTGCGTCGCGCCTTTAATTTAAAAGGCCTTGCGAAGCTAGACGCATCACACACTGCTAATGAAATAAAACCACCGAAAAAAGCCAAGAGATAAACAGCAATAGCTATTAAGCAACATATAATAATAAAAATGCCATCCAAGCAAGGATCTTTATATCTATGTTTTTTCTTCAATAGAAAAAATTATAACTTAGACATAGGCGATCTTTTCCATAAATTATGTAGTTATATTTTTTTATAACCCTAAAATAATTTATACCTTATAGCCTAGCTATAAAGGTCAATACTTTCATACCGGGTCAGACTATATCTTAAGCCATAAATATTATAGCCGACTCCCGTATAGTCGTTGAACTGCATACCTGGCCTAACCTTTGCTAGGCTAGATATTTGGCTGCGGATTACCTATTTTCATTACTTCTATATTAAGTGATTTTACCATACCGCTAGTCATTACCTGCGCCATCTAGCTATTACTGCCTAGATTTGGTTACTTAATCTTTAAGGTATTCCCGCAATTTGAAAATCTTGCTTGTTTAGCTATTATGCTTATTCATAGCCAAAAAACTAGCTTAGATTTACTAAACTTTTATTAACCTTTTAGAGGGTCCTAAAACCTCTACTGGATTAATGCAAAAAGCCCTGTGGCCTCAGAAAATGCGAAACCTAAAATTGCGTAAGTGAAAAGTTGGCCTTTAAGACTTGGGTTTCTGGCTACTCCTAAAATTAAAGCACCAAACACTATTCCAATTCCAACCCCTGCCCCTGCTAAACCAATAGTGGCTAAACCTGTACCTATAATTTTGGCTACTTGTAACATATTTTTTTAATTATAAACCATTATTTTTATTTAAATTAAATACTTTTCAATTAACCTTTAGCCCTTAAACCACACTAAATTAAGAGCCTAATCTACTAAAAATAATTAGGGTATAACATTGCTCCAAAAGAGCAAAGGTGGCCAGCCTATGGAAGCCGACAAAAAGGAGCCTATCCAGCCCGTTAAACCCGGAGCCCTGTGAAACCCGGCTACGAACCACCCCCCCCCATACTAACCCCCCCCCCCACTTTTATTTCCCCCCCCCCTCTTCCTCCGAAGGTAGCCCTTACACTTTGTGTTAGAAGGAGGCCACCCTCCCTCCACTCCTCCACTCCTTTTCAACCAGTTTGTTAAGCCCCACAGCTCTCTGAAACCCGGCAGCCATCACCCCCCCCTCACCCTCCCTCAACCCTCATCTATGAAACCGGGAGCGAAATGAACGATAAAGCCCTCCCTACCTGGTTTCAGAGATACTTAGTCCTATTTTTTTTTTATGAAGAGGGGCAAAGTTTACTAATGGATTAAATAATGGCGCAATATAAACAAACTATGAAACCGACCCTAAGTATAGGATACGACAAATTATAAAGGCAAAATACTATTAATTATCTCACACCTATTAAATTATTTAGCTACTGTAAAGTAAGGTGAAAGAAAAATAGAAACCAGCCTGGTAAACCCAGGCTAGGCCAATAAAGATAGGCCGCGGCTTTGCTAATAAAAAAAAACGCTAGATAACTATAAGTAAAAGCCGCGGTTTAGTTGTAAAAAGCTAACGATAGTTAAAAGTGGGATCTTCTTTATTAAGAAAACAATAAATATAGTCATAAAAAGCCATAAATTATATTGATAGAGTAGAATAGAGTAGCTACGAGCCAACACGCATAAGGCGCAATACAACTGCTGAAAGTTATGTAAGACTTAACAACGATTTGCGACCCCTATACCCTCACCACCCTATTTAGCTCCATCAATGGCCTCATTTAGTATAGTATTACAATTAGACACTTAACCATATTTACCGCGAGGTTTAAGAACTCCCCAGTATGAGCACGTATACCTATATCATTTAACAATGACTTAGAAATAAAATATAAAATTAAATAGACTATGCCATACATTAAGAAGGATAAATGAAACTGCAACCTTATTTGAGAAAAAGCGAAAATAATATTAGAATATTTACATGTAAGTATTGTCCGTGTAAATATAATATTTTTTTTTTTTATTTAAAACTAATTATTTTTGTTTGTATCAACTACATAAATAACCACACCGCTTACAGGATAAATATCATCTCCTTTAAATACACATGCGTGATTAGTTTTTTGCATTATTTAAATACAAAGTATTAGGTTTTCCATCTAAACTGGGTTCTAATGCAACTCATCCGTTATTCAAATACATTACCTTTTGAATAGTTAAATAATTTATAAAAAGGGTTTTTGCACCTATGCTTTTAGAGTATCAGGTCTTATATAATTTATAGGACCTAGTCATGGTACAGGTTAATGATTATTAGGATAAGGCAAGAACCTAATTATACTGTGGAATAACTACCTCGACACCCTATACATAACCCACCGTAAGAACTTAATAAGTAATAACTTGGATAATCACATTTAACACCGGACGCCACCCTTACAGGGTGGCGTCTAATAATAAATCTTTATTTAACTCATATAGATTAAATCTAGTTATAACATGAGACTCTAGTAAATATTCCATATACTCGGTTAGACTAAAATCTAGATAACTTAATGTAAAACATATTGATATTATAACAATAATACCTGTAATAAATAATTTATAATTTATTTGTTTTAAGAAAAAAAAACTAACTAAACTACACTTTGCGCTAGAGAAAAAAAAAGTTAAAGGTAGAATTCTCTTTAGTGGAATTATTTTAGGAAGAAAAGTCAGATGAATTGACTTTTCTTCCTATTTAATTTTGGCACGATTACTTGAAGTTATTGTAATTAGGATGCGAGGGGAACTAAGACTATATAAAGAAAGGCTAATTTAAATGCGATGTGAAATAGGGCGAATACTAACTATTACTATAAAACTAATAATATACGATTTTAATGTATAAGAAGAATTAGCTAAATTGGAATATGGAGAATGGGGAGAATTAGGAGTAGAATATTATCTACTATCTATCTGAAGTGCCCCCCCCCGGTTCCGAGCTCATAAATAAAGCCGATGGTGATGACTAAAGTGAATATAAGCATAATAACTAACCCATATATACCATTTTCATAGGTAGATACGGCATAAGGATAAAGAAGAATAATTTATAAATCCAGTATTAAATAAACGATAGCTGAGGGGTTAAGAACTACGGGGCTATATACTCAATTTTTAATACTTTTTTGTATAAGCCACCTATTTTAACATTAGATGTTAGAGTACCCGTATCCACTTTGGCAAAAAGAGGTCCAAACTCTCTAATCTTGGCTACTGTTGCCGTAAGGGACTCTAATTGTCAATTTTTCCCCCCCCCCCTGTTTTTACATTAGTTAATTTTACACCCTTTCTACGAACAGAACCCTTGGAAGAAGCCAAACATTCACCTAATAATTTTTTTCTAGCTATTCTTATTTAATTTAAAAAAGAAAGCTAATAAGCCCTCATCGGTTTTTAAGTTTGTAGTATACCCTGGTTCATTTAAAAGTTTATCCCTAAAAAAATAAATTGGTTTAAATATAATTCGGATTTAAAATATTTACTCAGGCGCCCTCTCTCTCCGAGAGAGGGTGCCCTCTAGGATGGAAGTTTATAACTTCACCTAAACGGACCCGACTTTCAGCTATATATATTAATTCTTTATTTATTTCATCATATAAATAGACAGGTCTTTTATTTTTTTTTTAACTAGGTAACATTGACTCTAAAGAACGCTTATTTCCAGCTGCAGACCCTACAACTTTTAAAACGTTATACTCCGGATTTAGTTGAAGAATTAAGATTTGCTCGAGAGCTAAAGTTAAATTCTTAATCTTAGTTAATGAATTTGAACCTGTTAAACTTTCAGGTATTAAATATATACTTAAAGAAAATTGATCTAAACCTACTTGTTTTATAGCCAAATCTATAACTCTATTCTGTAAATTGGCGACAAAATACCCTGTTTTTAATCTATTAGCTAGAGAAATAGAGGATCCAACATAGTTGAACCCAGTTTTTTTGTTAGTGAATATATAAATCCCTGATTTACCTTTAGCCTTTCCCCGTACATAACCACCTAATAATTCGGTTAAATAATCGTCTCCTGGTAAGTTAAACTTTACCGGCTCTATTCCCATTAACATATCGAACTCTTCTAATAATAAGTCGAAATTAGAGATGTGATTACCTAATATTAATTTAATAAGATCGGGGGAGGGAGGGCTAAAAAAATAAAAAATGTATTTTTTATTTTAAGCGCCCTCCCTCCTTCCATATTATCTTTAGCTAAAGCTGGACTAGGGTAGTTTTTTATATAATTATTAGCAAATATAAAGGGGTTATTTTTTGAAGACAAGTCTGTTGAGTTGACTTGCCTTCAAAAATTTTTGGATTTTTTAGTACTTGGAATAACTGTACTAATGCTACGGCGAATGTTGACAATGCTACGGCTAAAAGAAATGCGATGTAAAAAAAAGCGAAAACTAACTAGTCCTGTTAAACTAATAATCTACGATTTTAATGTGTAAGGAGAGTTAGCTAAATTGGAATATGGAGAATGGGGAGAATCAGGAGTAGAATATTGTCTACTATCTATCTGAAGTGCCCCGCTTCCCAGCTCATAGACAAAACCAATCGTTATAACTACTGTGAAAATAAGCATAATGCTTAGACCATATATACCATTTTCATAAGTAGAAACAGCATACGGATAGAGAAGAATTATTTCTAGGTCGAGGATCAGATAGACGATGGCATACATGAAGAAGGATAAATGGAAAGGACTCCGGGACTGTTGAAAGGAGTGGAAACCGCACTCAAAAACCGACAGTTTTTCTAAATACGGATTACGGGGTGCTAAAAGGAAATTAAGAGCTAATAGGGCTAATACCACTACAGCCACAAATATAAATAAAATTGAGAAACTATTCATTATGTATTAAATAAATTATTCGCCAACATGGCGACCATACTTAATCAGAATTTATTTTCAACTATAAATAATATTATTATTAAAGTAATAGTTGAAATAGTTATACTAATATAACTTGAAATAGTTTTATTATATAATTTGATATAATTATCATTTATATTTAATATAGTATTAATTTTTTCAATATTAAATCTATATTCCGATAAAAAGAAAAACATTTCTTTTATAATATTTAAATAATATACGGCACCTATAACACTAGTTATTATAGCTACTAAAGATAAAAAGATATATCCTTTATCTAAAGCTGCACTTAATACCATTTGTTTTGCAAAGAATCCTAGTAATGGTGGAATACCCGCGAAAGAAAAAATAGTAATACTTAAACTTAAGGCTAGTAAAGGATTTACATAAAAATATCCTTTCAGTTGGTGGACCAATTGAACCACTTTAGTAAAAATTTCCTTACAAATATATTTATTTGATTTGAACATATCTAATTTTAAATATACCTTTGTATAGAACACCTGTCTTAATGTTACGAAAAAGACCCCCAGGAGTTGGTTTATACTCAGGATTTAATTCCTTTAAATATTTTGATGTAGCTTGAAGAGAAGGTAATAATTTAACTTCATTAGAATTAATATTAATTAGCTCTGTAGGTTTAGAAAGCTTATCACGTACAACCTCTTTATAGGGAATAAAATTTTTGGATACCTTTTCCATTATTTGAGATCTAACCTTATTAATGGACGCAGATAAAACCTTAGGATCTAATATGTTAATATTATATTCATTTTCGCTTAACATCTCATTAGAAATAAAATATCGATTTAAATACAATTTATTGTTTTCAATTCTCCTACTCATCCCAAGGGCTTTAGCTAAATCAGTTCGACTATCTGCGATATAGATTAGTTCTTTTTTGACAGAATCATAAAAATACGTTACCTTACGAGTTTTTTTTAAACGAGTTAGCATAGATTCAGGGGTCATTTTTAAACCTACATTTATTCCTGCAACCTTTAACTCATTATATTCAGGATTAAGTCGAAGTATAAAAATTTGTTCCAATGCTAATACTAAATTCTTCATAACTTTTTTATATTCTAACCCTAACCCATTAATATTATATACTTTTTCAGTTAAAATTATGTCTTTTAATTCATCTGAAAGAATATATATTTCTAACTTGAAATTGGATAAACCGTATTTTTTTAGCGCTAATTCTATTCCCCTTTGCCCAAAAATTTTTCCTTTTCTTAAATAATCATCACTCAGTCTGCTTGATAAAGTTAACGAAGAACCTACATAACGTTTTTCATTAGGGCGTCCACCAGCGGAGCTGGTGGACGCCATGTTCGTAAATACATAGACTCCCGCATTACTATTAATTCCTCTTTTAGTTATACCTACTACCTTACGAAAACATGCCCTCCCTATGTTATCTAAAGGTAGTTTATCAAATATAATTGAGTCTTTAAGAGACAATAATAAATTAAACGTTTTTTTTGTTAATTGAAAATCTTTTATGAGGAGGGGACCGCGGAGCGGTCCCCTCTATGTAAAAATTGAGTAAATAAGATTGTAAGTTATATTAGCCTCGGCCAACTTAGAGCTAGGATATTTATTTAAAAAATTGTTTACTATATTTAAACAGGCCGACCTAGGATCACCATTACTAGCGGGATTTCCAATTAACTTATCTTTTTTAATTAAAGGCGAAAGGCGTAGCCTTTCCTCACCCTCGAAATTTAAACTATTATTGGTACTTTTAGTTGAATAGATTCTTGTTATTGAATTAAAATAAGGAAAGCTATTTTTATGTGGAACTATTAAGATAATTAAAAAAAAATTACAATATTCCTCAGATAAATATACAGAAAATATATTAAAAGAAAATTGTTCTTCATAGTAATTATATAGGTAAAAAAGAGCTAAAGTAAATGCTAAACAGCCAAAACTTAAGATAAATTGTATGTTGAATAAAACCTTTCAATTAACTATTAAAACTCGATACACCTACATAAAATTACCATACAAATATTTGCATATAAAGTAAAAGGAAATGGCGGTTTAAACTTTTACGCTTAAACGATACAAGCGCCAGCTCACAATATTTGGTTAGGAAGGATTTTACTAGATAATTTATTTCGAAATCCGTTAGAATACATCTTAAGAAAATGGTTAAACTAAAGGGAGCAGCTGTGCTGCTCCCCTTAACCACTCTAACTACCATATACTCGTTGCTCTTTTACAGCCAAACTAAACGAATTTAGATTTTTAGATTTTACGCTATTAGCTGGTTTAGATCCGCGATATCCCACGTTTTTTTTCAAAAATTTTCTGACTTATTACCATACACCACTTTAGATAGCTAACTAACTATTGGATGCGAAGCCTATGTTTCGTTAAACTAATGAGGAATCATTTATAAATTAACTTATAATTTTAGGCTATAATATGGTACCAGAAGTTATAGGGTGTTTCCGGAGTTTGATAGTTTATCACCCATGATCTAAAGGGGTTAAGAGCCCTCACAGGTGAATTTTTTTTATCCTTTAATTCCTCATCTACTTTATTACTATTTTTATAAAATTGAAGACTAAAACCTATGGCTATTAGTATAAAAAAAGCATTTAAATTACTAATAGTATATTGTGTTAAATAAAATAGGAATGCTTGTAGAGATTCTACACTACATATGCTTAAACATAGCAATAAGAATCCTACGTGGGAAATGGTACTGTATGCAAATAATCTTTTAATTCTGAACTGTGTAAGACCTACTACAGTCCCTATTATTAAGGACATAAGAGAACTTATTAATAAACTAAATGTTCAACTTATTCCTGCAAAATTATTATTTATGTAATAAACTAATTGTAATAATAATATAAATATTGATATTTTTCCTACAATTGCAACAAAAGTAGTAACTATTGTAAGGTCAAGGCCTATTGCCCTGCCTTCCGAACCGTACGTGATAGTTTCCCATCATACGGCTCTCCTTCTAGAATACTTTAAAAATACATGAAATAAGAATGGTTACCTAGAAAACATAGTTTACAACTATGGTAAATATCCATAATCAAACCAAATTTTATTATTAATTTTGGGATTTTAATTGTTGAATTTCTTCAAGCCCTTCTGTAGTAAGATGGGCTTTATTTTTTACCAAATAAATGATTTGACACCAGGTTTGAAAATCTAGACCTTTTGCACCATAAATTTTAGATTTTTTAAAGAAAGGTATGATTTTTTCATAATTATCTAATAACTTACGGCATTTATAATCTCCCCCATCTTCAGAACTTCTAGTATAATACTGCCCCGGCGAAGCAGCCCAAAATATTTTACCAAACTTTTCATTATTTGTTTATCTCTAGTATGTTGAGTTAATACAAACACAGTCGCTACAGTCACAGATTGCGTAGATCCTCTGGGTTTTCCCACTGAGACTGAAAAATTCCCTTCCGCCCTTTGGTCCTTCGGACCTGTGGGTCTTGCTGTACCGAAGGTAATGCACTGGACTGAAGTGAAACCCGCAATTCAATCACCATGAGGAATTTCTCTTATTTCTAGTTTAGGTTTATCTACAGGAATTGTTAAAGGGAAAGCTTCCTTTAATACAGGAGTTAAACCCTTATTTAATACACTGCGAATGTTCACTATTTGTTGAAGATTGTAAGAGTCCAAAGGACCTTGGCTAGTAATTGAAAAAGCGCGTCGGAACAATAAATAATCACGCAATTTTTCCGTAATAAGAGGGTATTTATCAGAACCTCTCTTTTCTCCGAAAAGAGAGGTTTGGGCCAGTATAACTAATAAATCTTTTCGAGCCGAAACATAGTATGTACATGAATTTTTTTGGCCCATATGAATAGCTCCTACTCCACCAAAGAATCTTTGTATGTTTTCAAGGAGAGCTAGATCTTTTTCGTGTAAATGAATTAAAAATTCTAGCTGCACGACTCAACCTATGGTATATTTACTATTTTTGGAAAGTTTAAGTCGGAAACAACCCTCACCATCCACGAAACCTGTTATGAAATAAGGTGGAATTTCTTCATAATTTAAGTTAGCGTTAACTTTAGTAGAAAAACCTCTTTGGTAATAACTATTTTGAGTGGCTACACTAGAAATACTTCCTCGGCGAAGCAGCCGAAATTTATTCGATTTTGCTTTACAAGTAAGCTACTTAAGTAAGCTCGACTACGAAAACCTTGTTCCCAAGTTAAGAGATTTTTATTGGCTCCTTTACCTGAAAATGGATCGTATTCATTTATAGCTTTAAGAGACTTAGTATTCAAAAATTTAACACCAGTATTTGGACAGGCTAAACTTTTTCCATATTTTTTTAAGATAGCCCTCATACTTTTGGTTTTATATTTTTTGGCTAAAGTTAAAACACAACTTCTATGTAATAGTCTAATTATATATAAAAGTTTATGCCTGTTAGCTGCAAATAAGTAAAGGTTGGTTAATCTAAAAATTTGAAAATTGTACAATTCAACAATATCCCCGTGTGATAAATTAATAAAAGAGTTATTAGCGGTACCCAGAGGGATTCTTGGATTATTATTACTAAATCTTGCGTATTTACTCTCCACCATAATTTTATAAATTTCTAGTAAGTCAATGTCCATATGCATTATACTATCTCTTCTAATTAAGCCACTAGGGCTACTTATATCGTTATTTATAGGTATGGGTGAGGCGCTACAGAATGCTACGGAGCTGGTGGCTACACGCTTATATATAGCACCTTTAAAAGTAAAATTTTCGCAAGGGTTATTTATCTTCGCTTTTTCCAGATATAAATAAAGCCCTTTATTGTGTAAAAAATCCTGGAGAAGGCGTATCACATTTTTTGCCTCTAATTTTGTACCGACTGTAAATATTGCAAATTCAAAATCACATCTAACATATAATAACTTACTATTATTAAAAATAAGGCCGCCAAGGTCCGGGCGGGGAGTATAATTTGGAAACTCTAAAACTACACTTGATGACCCTGTTAATTGTGATTTAAATTTGGAGATTGAATTATCAAATTCAATTAATAGAATATTTCACAGAATAACCCTTAAAGTTGATAAAATAAGGTTGGAATATTGAGGGTTTTCAGATTTCTGATTATATCCTACTTTTATAGCACTCTGTATTAATTTTATCGTCCTTGAACATTGAATCCTTGTTTTTATTTGATTAATTATAATATCATAAGGGTATGTGTCAGGATAAAAACAATTGGCAAGATCCCCTTGTATAACTCAATGGTATTTTCCTCCTTCTAACTTTATAGTTTTCAATGCAAAGGAGTGTTTTCGCGACAAAAATGAATGAGGATTAACTTCAGAATGTAAGGGTGCTAATTCTCAAATTTCTTCAAGTATCGTTACGAGAGCTTTTAAAACTATTTTATGTATAAGAGGTATTTTACTATTAGCTGATAAATTTGTAAAGTTGAATTTACCTTTAACTATTGAGTTACTAAGGTTTAAAATTAATGTACTTCCCGGTTGGATCATATTATTGAAGGGTTTTTCATGTATTTTTTTGTAACAAGCAAATAAGAATTCAGGTTTATTTAAAATATAAATAAGATCCTTGAAAATATTTGACTTGTTTTTATAAAGTTGAAGTTCTTTTCTGACCAAAGTTTTTAAATAATCAGTTTGACGTGGTTTAGGTATCAAAGGGGTGGTAAATACTGAGATATTATTTTCTTTAGGGCGCCCACCAGTGGAGCTGGTGGGCGCCTTTGGAGACTTACTTTCTAGAATGCTTTCCTTCGAATAAACCATATTTATTCTACTATGAAAGCTCCGTCTCCGCATTAATATTTGCATATTAGAGGCGGTTAGATCCCGTAGTAATAATACTTTGTCATATATGTTCTGATTTAGGTCCTTGCATTGATTAAATCTCATAGAAGTCGTGTGTGTTGTATAGGTCTCTCTATTGATACCAACCACTCAATAGAAACATTCACAAATATACTGACTAATCCTGTCGAAAGTATATTGCCTGCATTGCCACTTCAATGTATCAAGTTTGTTAACCTGACCATGTCAGAATCCACTTGCACTTGTAAAAAAGCCTAACCACAGGGGCCATCGCCTACATTTAGTGCTTTTATTCTCTGCTGTATCGATCTCTCAAGTTATTAGCATTGAGAGTGACGAGAATATGTGGTACCCTTGTTGACCTATTGCGGGTAGACATTCTTTATGTCTTCAAAGTATTATCCTTGCGGCGCACGTTGGTATAGCGTCATAGACATCCAAGTTTGCCAAATTTATCTTGCAAATTCAATAATACGCATGCAAATTCAATAATACGCTAGCAAAGCCAAGCCAAAGAAAATAAATTCTTGTTTTTTTTACTACTATGTTATTAATTTTATGTATCTACTTTTATTCATACCAGATTGTATTTTGCAAATTTCTTCATAACCTTCCTTAGTTAAATGGCCTTTAGTATTCACCATATAGGCTATTTTACATCAATCTTAAAAATCTAAGGATTTAACCCCTACAATCGGATATTTAGAAAAGAAAGGTAGAATTTTTTTAAAAATATCTTTAAAAGTTCTACACTTAAATTCTACACTTTCTTTTCCAGTATAACAATTACCACACCCAAAGTAGTTGACTAAAGTTTCTATTAATTCCTTATCACGAGAATGTTGAGTTAATACAAAAGTTAAAGTTGCACGTCCACCTGACGCGTTAGTTGATGAATTTCTTAAGCTAACTCAAAAACTTCCATCGCCAGACGTAAATCCTGCTACTCATTGAGGATGTGGTATTATATGATTTGGCACTAAAGGTCTTTTTACCGGTACAGTTTCAGGAAAAGCTTCTATTAGTACAGGAGTTAATCCTCTATTCATAGTAGCTCGAATATTTAAAATAGCTTGTATACCAATATCCGTTAAATGCTCTTTTCTACTTATCATCATAACTGCTTCTCTGAATAAAAGATAATCTGAATGCTTTTGAGTGATTAAGGAATATTTGTCAAAATGAGGTATTATTCACATTAAAATGTGATTTATAGAAGTAACTGAAAAACTGCAGCAATTATTATTAACTTTTCTAATTACTCCGATGCTACCGAAATAAGTCTGAATAAGTTTTAAAAGTTCACCATCTCTTTCATGAAGATTGATAGTAAAATTAGCCTCTGCTCTTCAACCTGTATTATATTTAGACGTTTTTCTAAGTATAACCATAAAAGAACCCGAAGAAAATAATTATTTTCAAGGGCTCGAGAAAATCAACAGAGTTGATTTTCTCTTCGCCTTATGCGTCAGAAAACCCGGTGATAAATCAAGGGTTTAAAGATGGAGGGTTGATAGATAAATAATTAATATTTTTGGTAGTATAATATCGCTTCTGCTTCATAATTAGGTCCCTTGGTACAAAAGACCAAGAGACCAATGAAATTTGTTTAGAAAGGGCTTTGGTTAAAAGGTTTATTTTTAAACCGTCTTAGAGTACACCTTAATCGTGCGCTTAATAGCTCACGACAACTACCGTCTACTCGTTGCTCTTTTACAATTACAGGATTAAGTATATAATCCTGTTACTCTTTTAGATCCACGATAACCCACGTTATTTTCAAGTACCTTCTGACTTATTACCGTGCATGAATGATTGCACCAACCATCCTCCCTCATACACTTATATTATATTTAATATAGTTTGGTATCAGAAGTTTTAGGGTGTCCCTGGAATTTGGTAGTTTATCACCCGTTTAAAATGATTTCCTAAGTCATAAATCAGGCGATCAAAAGTGGAATGGCGCTGCGCTCACTTTAAATAAGAATCCTATAGTAAATATTAATAATGCAAAGTTTATATAATATGGTTTATATCAAGCAAACGACACACCTATTTTATCACTTATACTAGTTATGATATATAAACCATCTAAACTGGTATTTCCTGAATTTGCATATATTAATGCTATACCCAATAAGATAAAACATGAACTAAGACCACCTAATAGGAAATATATTAATCCTCCGATAGTTGAGAATTCGGAATTTTTATTTATAGTACTTAATAAATATAATCCGTAACTCTGCAATTCTATTGATAAAAAAATAGATACTAAATCGTTAGTAGATATTAAAAAAATACCCCCTGTAATTACAAATAATATAATTAAAGGGTACTCTTTTTGATAAATAAGCGGATTAAAGTTATTATAGCTATGACTACTTTTTGAGATAAAACTTGTTAAGTTTAAAATTATAATACTTATCAAATAAATAAATTGATGAAATGTTTGTGTTAGATTTGTTGTGTAAAGTAAACCTCCGAAAAGGCCTATATCATCATTTTTAATAAATAAGCCAGTTATTTCCTCTAAGATGCACAATGCAAGAGTTATAACAGCTATTCTATTAATAATTACAGATATATCACGTATTGATTCCTTACTAAAGAGTAATGGAGCAATTACGGCGTTGGATAATACGATTAAAAGTATTGATATTATTGTCATTTTGTAATTATGTGAAAAAAAAATTAGAGTGAATATTACCCGCAATGCGAATTTAAGGTAACTTTAAAAAAAAGGAAGTTTTACGTAAATACGTAGAATAATTAAGCTAAATTACACTTGCTCTTTTATTAGATATTGAAATAAAAAGCATGTGCATTAGGTAAAGGCGACACAAAAATATAGAGGGAAAATTTATATTTGTACAGGATATTAGGGGTTTTACAATCAATTTAGTGATACCATATCGCTTGTTTTTAACTAAAATTGTAGGCTATTCCGTAGCAACACCTTTGCGTTTTAATGCATTACTGATACTTGAAGTTGTTACCCCCCCCCTATTGCTCGGGCGAAAAATAAAAATATCTATTTTTATTTTTATCGGTAATAGAAGAATAAATAGTTATCTCATTATTTTGAGAATCTAACACTTTTATAGAAATACTAGGGGTTCCTGCTCCCTCAGGTCGCGCCCGACCCTTTCATTTAGGCGGTTTAAGTGGTTTTCCTTGTTCACTTGAATTATACGCTTTTAACCCATCCAAACGCTTAATTTGAGATTATGAATTTGCGTTAAGATTTTTTTACTGCTATAAGGACCCCCATTTGGGGTCTTAGCTTTATGTTCTGCAGTTCTAATATGATTTTTAATTTTTTCAATTGTCTCCTCTGAGTGATTGAAGCCAAGAGAGGAGGCTGCTTTTTTTGATGTTATATTCTGGATTAAAAAGATTCATAAAATATTGTTCCTTATCTATTACTTTTTCAGCTGCGCCTGCGAAGCCGATTAAAGAATTTCCAAAGTAAAATTGGAGGGAGGGAAAATGGACCTCAGCTCCATTTTCCTTGCTGTACCGAAGGTAATGCAGCCGCCGTGTTTGATAAGAGATATACTGATTAACATTTTATTTATTAGAAGAAAGCTTAGGTTAAAATAATTTGTTAATCTAATACCAAGATTTACACTTGATACAATATAGGTTTTTCCATTTACTCTACTAACTCACCCTTGCTGAAAAAAATATATATATTTTTTTCTACAGGGCAAAAGACGATATATACCTGCTTTGTCTTTGGCCGCCCTTGACGGAAAAAAATATATTTTATTTTTAACCGCCGGCTTCGCAGCACAGGCAGTTAAAATAAAAATTACATTTTTTTTTTTTGCCGTATAGGAGAATCTGTTTTTTATACAGATCTGAACCCTCATAGATTTTTACAGGAGAAATCAATTGTTTGTTAGTAGAATAATGACAGATACTAACACGTGAATTGAAACCATAAAAATTACTAAATTGAGGTTGACTCCGACTACAAATAGGATAAACAAAATAAGTATTTAGGCTATTAAAAGATTTTTTCTTTATTGAAGAGCCTAAAGCAATGGTTTTTAGGTTAAAAAAGCTACAATTTAAGAGTAGCATTAAAATAAATATGTTAAATGTTTCTGTTAGCTTTGTTGTGTAAAGTAAACCTATTTCTATGAAGAAAAGGCCTATATCATCATTTTTAATAAATAAGCTAAAAATTTATTCCAATATACACAAGGATAGAGTTATAGTCGCTATTCAATTAATGGACCCCCTTTTTTTACAAAAAAGGGGGTCTACAGATATATCACGTATCCATTCCAGACTAATAAGTAATGGAATGATAACGGCGTTGGATAAAGTTATAAAAAGTATTGATATTATTGTCATTTTGTAATTATGTGAAAAAAAAATTAGTGAATATTACCCGCAAATGCGAATTTAAGGTAATTTTTAAATATCTGCCTGTGAAACCCGGGCGGTAAAATAATAAAACTAAAACACGCATGCTCTTTTATTAGATATTGGAATAAAAGAGCATATGCATAAGGAAAGGGAAGACACACAAAAAAACATGAGATTTTTAGGCTAAATTTTCCTAAGCTTACTTGGTTATTTAAACCGACTATACATTCCCCCCCCCCCCCTAGGAGGCCGGCCTGCAAATAACTACCTTTAACCTGTACTCTTTACGATCAAGGGATGCGAATCAGTTACACAAACAGCCTCCGAACCCGTCCCGTACATTACGCTATAGAGGCAATTTAGTTATCTTAGATCGCTTATTTTTAATTCAGATTGTAGCGGCAACTACTTCGCTATAGACAGCCCATTTAAATGCCTCACCTATATTTATCGGATAAACCCCGATTCCTTGGCCTCCTTTACTTATTGAAGGATAATTTGGTATTTTTTCAGTTTGAGTGTAAAACATTTAGACAGATGGACTGGCCTATACGGCTCCTTCTAATCGGGCACGGTCCTTAAACTTAAATTAATACGTGTTAAGTAGGGTGGGTAAATAAAATGGGAGCAAAACTATGTTTTACCTCCCTATCTTTTGCAGCCTTGCTCCCATATTTTTTTTTGCGGCCGCCCTCGTATAAACGCTTTCCTTGGTATTCTGTATTTACATGTAGACATTTTAAGTGTTCTAACTGATTAGCAGTTTTTCGGTAGTTAAATCTCTTAATTTAGTTTAAGTCTAAGCTGAATGTTTGAAACCTAGTTAGAAACCAGCTTTTGGCAAGGGCTATAAAATAAAAAATGTATTTTTTATTTTAATGGCTAGCGACCCCCCC
>Ga0265798_10003231_pt1 | contig 23318 bp, 22 predicted proteins | sample P3T30metagenome_FD_192430 | JGI IMG/M metagenome (GOLD analysis project Ga0265798, IMG submission 192430) | Plant litter microbial communities from East Loma Ridge, Irvine, California - P3 T30 | ecosystem: Environmental > Terrestrial > Plant litter > Unclassified | place: USA: California... | reverse complement strand
GTTTTTGGAGTCACCTTATCCAGCACAGGTGCAAAACCTTTTGCTTTTACTTTAGCAGAGTCACTATAGATGACCTCGGCGCCAAAGGTGCGGTTTGCATTCAGCGCCTCCTGTTGCAGCTTAACAGTTTCCACCTTCTTCAGTTCATCATCGTTGCATGCACTAAACATCATAATGCTTATGCATGCAACTAAAACCCGATGGAAACACCTGCTTTTCATTAATCGAACTTGAATCGTTGGAACCAGCGATCGTTCAGGGTAAAGCCTAAGTGGAAGTTAATGAAGTTCTCCTGAATCAGGCTGTTGGTCAATGCACCACGTTTACCGATTTCGGTTGTGAAGTTTATCTTGTAGAATGATCTTCGTGCCGGCGATGGTGCCAGTGGAAAACCGAAGCCGAAACTGATGGCCGACTGCTTAATATCCTGATCATTCAGCTGTACATAAGTCTTATCATAGCTAAAACCAACACGGTAGTCTACACGGTTCCAGTAACTTCCAATAGAAGTAATATCTGGTGTAATCTGGCCCCCGGCAGAAAACCCATAGGTGTCCTGCAGCTGCTGATTGACGTCACCGATAGACAAGTCCGACCACTTACCTCGTCTGTAGTCCGCACCGATTACCCAAACATTATACTTTTGCAGGGAAACACCGAAATTATGCATCATCGGCAATTTCATCTTTAATGAAGAACCCTCTGTATTGGATAATTGATCCAGGTATGGCGTTTCATCACCCGTTGTCGGATTCTTGGTGTATTGCGATGCAACAATGGAACGCTTCGAGTTGATGCTCGAACCTGCAGTTCCGGAATAGCCTATGGTAAAGGAAGTCTTGCTGTTGAAAGGGATATTATATTGTGTACCGTAGCTGAAAGCAACACCACCAATACTGTTCTTCGATTGTACTCTTGCATTAACCACATTAGGGTTACCTAGTTCATCTGTCTGTTTTACCAGTTCTGAAGAACCTGTTTGTAACAGATTACCAAAGATGTACTCTGCATTTGCACCCAAACGGAAGTGGTCGCCGATCTGGAATCCATAGCCCAGGTAAGCTTTATTCAAGCCACCCTCACCAGAATACAGGTAATCGATCTGCTCCGGACTGCTACCAGCTGCCGAACCCAGGGTTGCCCGGTTCTTAAATTCATAACCCAGTTCAGTGTATGGAAGAACACCCACGCTCAATGCCGAACCTCTGGATACAGGGAAGGCAAGCGTAACATGGTTTAAGGAACCATTGAAACTGCGTTCACTTACATCGTCTTTCTTAAGGTTCATGATGGTTCCGCTGGCGCCGATATCTGCCGTGGTTAAGGTAATTCCGGCATAAGATGCAGGATTCTGCATATTGATATTGCTATAGCCAGTAGGACTGAATATCGCAGTAGAAACACCACCCATTGCCCGGAATTGTGGCAACACCAAGGGCTTTACGTTCCCTAATCCAAACTTAGAGTATGGCGATTGTGTCGTTACCTGCGCTTTTGCCGCGGTGCCAAAAAGCAATGCCAATACAGCTGCGGTATAATTTATCTTTTTAAACATATTCAAATGCAATGACTTCATTTAATCCTTTAAGTACCAGATATGGATCATGAATGATCTGCGGCGCAAAGATGCTGTTTTTAAACTGCTCCAGCAAAAATCTCGCATCCCCTCCGGTAACCATGATTTTCAACGTATCGTTTTCTTTATATTTCTGATTTATAAACCCTTCCAGTTCGCTGGCCACACCTTGTAACACGCCGGAAATAATCGCCGTCTGCGTGTCCGTCCCGGCCGGTATTTCCGTGTTTCTGTCCCACTTCAGGTGCGGAAGTTTTCCGGTATAGTGCGCCAGTGCATTAAACCGCATCTGAATGCCAAGGCTGATACTCCCCCCATCATACCTGGCATCCGCCGAAAGGTAGTCGTAGGTAATGCAAGTACCCATATCAATGATTAAACAGGCGGTATTGGCATACAGGCGATGCACAGCAAGGAGCTTTGCCCATCTGTCCAGACCTAATGTACCAGCTGATTTATAGTTGTTTTGGATTCCGGTATTCTTTTCAACAGAAAACGGAATGTATCGTGTATTTGCTTGCAGAAAAGTCACCAGGCCATCCTGCGCATGGTTAACATTTGATAGAATCGCACAATCCACATCATATTCGGTAATCAAAGACTTCAGCAGGGTTTCATCGATGCTGGGAAACACTTCATGGAAGCGCATTTCCCGATCCTCGAATACAGCAACCTTGCTATTTGTATTACCGATATCGATGGTTAGATTACGCATTCACCATTCCAAGAATGGATTCAAATATGATTAAGCCATCCTGATTATCTAATATTGGATCAGCAGCACGCTCCGGGTGTGGCATCAAACCAAACACGTTACGTCCTGCGTTACAAACACCAGCGATATTACCGATAGAACCGTTAAGATTCGACTCGCTGCTCATATCGCCGTTCGCATCACAGTAACGGAAAAGCACGCTGTCCGTATCGTTCAACAGCTTAATGGTATCCTCATGCGCGAAGTACTGGCCTTCACCATGTGCCACAGGAATTTTTAATAAACGGTCCGGATTTGCTAGTCGGGTCAGCATGCTGTTGGTTGTCGCAACTTTCAGATAACTGTTCCTGCAAATAAATTTCCGGTTTTCGTTGTGCAATAAGGCGCCAGGTACCAGGTTAGCTTCTGCAAGGATTTGGAAACCATTACAGATACCCATCAGGTATCCGCCATTGTTTGCAAAACGTACTACTTCCTGCATAATCGGAGAAAAGCGTGCAATTGCGCCTGACCTCAGGTAGTCACCAAAAGAGAATCCTCCCGGCAAAATGATAAAATCTGCACCTTGCAAATCGTGATCTTTATGCCATAAACGAACAACTTCCTTACCAAGAATATGCTCTAAAACATATATAACATCTTGATCGCAATTGGAACCAGGGAAAACTACTACGCCAAATTTCATGATACAAAGCTATCAATCTTTAGCAAGTTTCAAGGGGTCAAATTGTTAAAAAAAGTTAAACGAACAAAAAGTACTGTATGGCTAAAACCAGTATCAGGAACAGACTTTCATAGAACCAGCGCTTACTTGCATTGGAAAAATAATAGGCGAGCAACACCGCACCCGGGGGCACACAAAGGAGAAAATGGTACAGCCGGAAATTGGGTTTCGTATAGAAGCTAATGATTGCACAGATAAACATGAAGAACAACATCTGGAAAGCTTTTCTGGTGCTGATGAAACTCCTGAAGAAATTATCCCGCAGCTGGATCATCGCAAGCACCATCATCACACTAACCGGTACCAGCACCAGGTAATCATTGTAATTGATCTTGAATGTTGCCGGAAACTTATTCGCCAGCGGCAGCCAGATCTTATAAAACATACCAAGATTGTCATTCAGGTAGTAGAACACCCCCAGAAAGAAGAAAATGGTAATGAAGCCAACCAAACCCGATACCCACTCCCGCCAGCTGAAGGAACGGTATAAAAGCAATGAAAGCCATAACATCAGCAACATCACGATAAAGGGAAAGTAGATCAGGGTGCCCACGGCGATGATCATTCCAATATCGAACATGATCATGATGACATTCTGGGACTTTCCGATTTTCAGCAGTTTATCCATCATCCAGATCAGCAGGAAATTACAGATGAGTGTTGGACTTAACACCAGGAAGGGCATAAACAGACTGGCGCCGGTAATGTAAAGCAGCGCCGGCAGGTACCCTGGTTTCGGTAATAAACCGTGATTGTTGATGATGATGTTGAATATAATGGCCTGTATAAAGATGATCAGGCCCGCAGCAATCACATTGGTGGTGGGACTGAATGCATTGTTTAAGGGAATCTGCAGGAAGAACTTGGTGTACGGCTCCAGAAATTCAAAGTTCAGCGCGTCAGGTATCTCCACAAGAAGTACAATCCGCATGAAAAAAGTATACGCGAACAGCAGGAGTAAGTTTATCGGATTTGACGTTCTGAATTGATTGATCATGTGCTGCTAATTAAGCATTTTATCTGGCAAACTGTTTGACCAAACGGTCGATTACCGAAGCGGTTTCATCTGGATAGTTCACATGGATCACGCGACCATGATCAATCCATTCTTTAAGTACCGGCAACCAGTTTTTGTTGCTTCCCCAGATTACCGGTATCCCGAACTTCTTCAATGCGAAAGCGTTACATTGCTGTTCATATTGAAACTTCATAGGCACAACCAGCAATTTCTTACCGAGAAATAGCGCCTCCGCCGGGCCCTCAAAGCCGCCACCGGTGAGTAGCCCCGTACAGCTCGCCAGACTGGCATTGTATTGTTCATTGTTGATCAGATTGACCTGCACATTCTTACTTGTATATCCAACGATCGCATGTTTGGAAAACACCTGCCATTGCACATGCGGTAGCTGATGGAGAATGGGAATCAGAAACTTATCATCGATTGCGGGTAGATACACCGTGTAGTGGCCGTCCTCACGCACCTGCAGCTCACGGATCTGGGATCTGATCACCGGCGTGTTAATGAAGTGATCGTACTTTTCAAAGTGGAAGCCTACATAGTGACTTGCTGGTGCATAGTATTTCAACACCAGTTGTGCCCAATCGATACTTTTTGGCCGCGGCACGTTCCTCGACTGAAAAGAGGCCTGGTGACTTAGGCCAACGCTTTCCAAACCTTTGCGTTTACATGCCCAGGCCGTTACAGGTTCAAAGTCGTTAATGATCAGGTTGTAATCTTCAAGCGGCAGCTTGTTCATATCCCGGACAAAGCGCGGCAAATTCATGCTGCGCCAGGTCTCATAATGGTTTACACCACCCTTCCTGCCAAAAATGAAGCTAAAGCCATGCAGCTCATACTTTACATTTTCAATCAGACTTACATCCGCCTGTGTACCGCTGATCAGTAAATCAAGGTTGCCATACTGCTGAAGCAAGGGAACAATAGCTCTCGCACGGCTGATGTGCCCGTTGCCGGTTCCTTGAATTGCATATAGAATCCTCATTAAGTACCTAATCCCCTAGGCTTGCGCCACACGAACTTTGTCTTTACGCTTTTCTGAATACACGGCAAAGCCAAGGAAAGCAATTAGCAAAATACTACCTGCCATGGAAACTTTCTCCCCCATGTAGTAAGAAGTTGGTTCAAACTTAAATTCAACAGTATGATTTCCAGCTTCCAGCTGTGCTGCACGAAGTACATAATCCGCACGGAAGTAAGGCTTTTTCACTTTGTCGACATACATGTTCCAACCTTTATCATAATAGATTTCGGAGAATACGGCAACCGCATCATTCGGCGAGCTGTACGAATACACCAGGTGATCCGGATGGTAGCTATCAAGCCTAATCATCGACGTCGGCGCACCAGGACCAACTTTTTTCAGGTCAATAAGACCCTTATACTGCTGATCAACAATCGCCTCACGCTTTGGATCGAAGCTGTTTATCGCCTTCATCTCCTCGTCAGCATCTTTCGCAAACTCAATTTTTTGCACGAACCATGCATTTCCTGCTGCGGTATTGTTTCTGGACATCTTGTATGCGCCAGTCTGACGATCCTGTGTAATCACATATTTTGTGTTCAGCATATCCAGGGCATCCTGGTTGATGCTTTTTGAGAACTGCTTATCAATAAGCTCCTGGTAGCGTTTCAACTTCGCTGCATGGTATCCACCAACCGTTTTATGGAACTGCGATGCACTTGCATCCTGGAAAGTAGAAATCGTTAAATCCATAACCCTGAAGTTTGGATCCTTGTCGGCGAGAATAAAAGTATCCACATCTCTGGCCTGAAAGTGGTTCTCCAGATCAGATTTGCTCGCAAAATTATCTTTATTCAGGTACCTGCGGTCCACCTGCCAAAGGTCTACCAGCACCAGAATACCAATAAGTACATACACGAATTGCATGTTCATTTTTTTGGTGAATAGTGCCCATAGTAAACCATAAGCCAAAGCGATAAACAACACGGTACGCAATGCGTCCGCTCTCGCAATGTCAACACGATCAGCAATCAGGGCATTCGCAATTTTCTGCGCCATCGCAGTGTTATTCTCCATGATCTGCGTTAAAGCCTGGACAATCTGCGGGTGGTTAGCGCTGGTAAAGCTAAACAGTGCCGTAGGCATAATGGCAACCAGCAATGCAAAGCCACCAGTGATGGCAGCAGCGATACTCAATTTCTTAACCAGCTCCTTTTGCTCGTATTTTCCTTCAGTCTGTGCTTCACGTAAGGCTAAGAAAGCCAAAATTGGAAACAATAGGCCAACAATGGCAAGGATAGATTCTACAGCACGGAACTTGTTATATAGTGGGAAGTACTCAAAGAACAGGTCAGAGATCAGCGGGAAGTTCCGGCCGAAAGACAGCAACATGAACAGAATGGTTGTACCTAAGATCCACCACTTGATGCGGCTTCTTACGATCAGCAAACCAAATACAAACAGGAAACAAATGATCGCCCCGAAGTAGTAAGGACCTGATGTGCCTGGCTTTTCGCCCCAGTATTGCTGCATGCCCAATTGACCTGCAAGCTGCTGAATAGCACCAGTAGGGTCTCCGCCGGTAACTTCAGCCAACGACTTGTAGAGGTTGCTTTCTGGTTTTACCAGTTCATCTATACTGGTCGCACCACCATATAAATTTGGAATCAGGAAAGTGAAACTCTCCCCTACACCCTGGCTCCAGCCATAAGCATACTCCTTAGATAGTCCGTTCTTTTCTTCAGCTTTGTCGGTTGTCAGGTTTGATTTACCACGGTTCGACTGCTCACCATACTCGTAAGTGGTCCACAGGGTTCCCGCATTCACCATCAATGCAATTACAGCACCTGCCGCTAAATAGCCAAGCCCCTTGCCGACTACAGCAAATCGCTTGTCTTTAAAAGCATGGTAGATTTCAATACCGATGAAGATCAATAGCGCAATTGCCAGATAGTAGGTCATCTGGATGTGGTTGGCACGGATTTCCAATGCCATGAACAAGGCGAATAAGCTACCGCCAAGCAAATACCTGCCGCGCATACTCATGATGACGCTGGCCAGAATTGGCGCACAGAAAGCAATTGCCAATGCTTTGTTGCTATGCCCCGCCGCAATAATGATGAAATTATAAGAGGTGAATGCAAACGCAATGGCGCCTGCGGCAGCAAGGAATGGATTTATTTTTAAGGTACAGAATAATAGATAAGCGCCCAAAAGGTATAGCAAAACAACATCTACGGGATCCGGAAGTACTGTTTTGATCAGGTTAATTCCATGGGAAGCAATGTTCATTGGATACTGAACCCAGATCTGGTAAGCGGGCATACCGCCGAACATCTGATTGGTCCAAAGGGGGCCTTTTCCATCCTTTTCCTTGTAGTCCATAATTTCTTTCTGCATCGCCTTTGCCTGCAAGACATCGCTTTGGGCGGGGCCTTTACCCGACAAAACCGGGCTGAAGTATGCAAAACAGATGATTATGAAAAACGCAATGATGGCCAGATGTGTGCCATTCCTTTTAAACCATGTATTCATTAAAGGTTAGTTTAATTTAAATCTAACCCCAAAAATATAAAAAGGAAGGAAATAAGCGCCTAAATGAAAAATTATAAAATATTATTTCACTTCCTCATACTCCACGAAATCACCGAGTTTGTCGGCATTACCCTTCTTCGGTTGTGGTGGTACATAGTCGATGTTGATCGAGCCTTCCGGACTTCGTCGGCTTTGGCGCTGCTGTTGCTGCTGCCTTGGGTAGGCGGCAGACTGCTGCATTTTACTGAACATATTTTTTAGCACAAGTGGAAAGATCAGCCTCAGCAATAACCTGATCAGCCAAAGTACCATTATTGTGATAAATATAAATTTTACTAAACCCATGCTTTACGAACTGTTAACTACAAATATGACGGATTTGCTTTTGCATTATTACATTTAGATGGAATTTATTGCATAATGATTACATACGCAATAAATCACCATGTTAGTCTTCATCCAGGATCTCCGCTACGCGTCCCACTTGTCCATCTTCCAGTCGAACTTTAATTCCCCGGGAATGGTAAGGCGCTGAGGTTAAAAGATTTGCTACAATCCCTTCCGTCAACTTTCCGGTACGCTGATCTTTTTTAAGTATAATGTTTACCGCCAATCCGGGATAAACGTCTTTTCTATTCCTTCCGTCCATTTCTATTTTGCAAATCGCTCTTCAAATATTTTCTCCATGGCAAACATCTCATCCCGCAATCTTGCGGCCAACAGGAAGTCCATGTCCTTCGCTGCCTTTGCCATATCCTTTTTCGTCTTATCAATGGCCTTTTGCATCTCCGGCTTGCTCATGTATTGCACAATCGGATCCGCAGCAAGACTCACATCATCAAACTCCACGTAAGCTTTTGCGCTTTCATTCTTATCCGCAAAGTTCAACATGGATGTTTGCTCCATGATGGCTTCGCGCGACTTCCCTACGGTTTTCGGCACAATGCCCATCTCCAGGTTATGCGCAATCTGGCGCTCGCGACGTCGCATGGTCTCTTCTATGGTTTTCTCCATAGAGTCAGTGATGCTATCCGCATACATGATCACACGGCCACGGTCGTTCCTTGCGGCACGGCCGATGGTTTGAATCAGTGAACGCTCAGATCTTAAAAATCCTTCTTTATCTGCATCCAGAATCGCTACTAAAGATACCTCCGGTAAATCCAGACCTTCCCGCAACAGGTTAATGCCAATCAGCACGTCAAACTCGCCAAGCCTTAAGCCACGCAGAATCTCCACACGCTCCAGCGTCTTCACCTCCGAGTGGATGTACCGAACCTTAATGTTCAGCCGGTCCATATACTTGGTCAGCTCTTCCGCCATACGTTTGGTCAGCGTGGTTACCAGCACCCGGTCCCCCATTTTAATGGTTTTATGCACTTCATCCAGCAGGTCATCCACCTGATTGATGGCCGGCCGCACCTCAATCTCCGGATCCAGCAGCCCCGTTGGCCGGATCACCTGCTCAATAACAATACCTTCAGATTTCTGTAATTCATAATCTGCGGGTGTCGCACTGACATAGATGGTCTGCGGCGCAAGTCTTTCAAATTCATCGAAATTCAAGGGGCGATTATCCAACGCAGAAGGTAAGCGGAAGCCATATTCTACCAGCGACATCTTCCTGGAGCGGTCACCACCGTACATTGCGCGGATTTGCGGAACCGTAACGTGGCTCTCATCAATCACCATGAGGTAATCATCAGGAAAATAATCGAGCAAACAGAAGGGGCGCATGCCAGGTGAACGCCCATCAAAAAACCGGGAATAGTTCTCAATACCGGAACAATATCCCAGCTCCTTCATCATTTCAATATCGAAGTTCACACGCTCTTCAAGTCGCTTCGCTTCCAGCAACTGCCGGTCACCAATCAACTGGTTTTTACGAATCTCAAGCTCCTCCTGAATTCCCCAGATGGATGAATTAAAACGATCCTTCGGCGTCACGAAAAGGTTGGCCGGGTAAATCGCCATGTCTTCCAGCTTCTCCAGAGTCTTCCCGGAAACAGGGTCAATAACCGATAGCTCTTCAATGTCATCACCGAAAAACGAGATCCGGTAAGCGTTGTCCAGATAAGCGGGGTATACATCAACCGTATCCCCTTTTACGCGGAAGGTTCCGCGTTTAAAATCATTGATGGTCCTTGCATAAAGGATCTCAACCAGACTATGTAAAAAAGTATTCCGGGACACGCGCGTGCCGACCGCAAAACGAAACACCGATCTCGAGAAGTCTTCCGGGTTCCCCATACCGTAAATACAGGATATGGAGGAAACAACAATGACATCCCTGCGGCCCGACATCAGTGCCGAAGTTGTGCGAAGCCGAAGCTTCTCGATTTCCTCGTTGATGCTTAAATCTTTCTCTATATAGGTATTGCTGCTGGGCATATAAGCCTCCGGCTGATAGTAATCGTAGTAAGAAACGAAGTAGTTTACCGCATTATCCGGGAAAAACTGCTTAAACTCTCCGTAAAGCTGCGCTGCTAGCGTCTTGTTGTGACTCAAGATCAGCGTTGGCTTTTGCGTCTGCTCAATAACATTGGCAACGGTAAAAGTCTTACCCGAGCCTGTCACCCCAAGTAAAGTCTGGTAATGTTCGTTATTATTTACACCCTCCACCAGTTGCTTGATTGCATTTGGCTGATCACCGGTGGGCTTATAATTTGATACGAGTTTAAATTTCATAGGTAATCAAAGATAAGGATTATTGGGATATTGGAATATCGTCTTAATATCCTAATTTTAGGTACCTTTACTGCGCCTATGATGTTCGAATTAAACAAAATAAATTCCATTGCAAACACCTACATCGCTGAATTAAGGGACGTTGATATTCAATGTGATCCGGCACGCTTCAGAAGAAACCTGGAGCGCCTTGGTGAATTCTTTGCTTTTGAAATCAGCAAAACGCTGAAGTATGTCGATCGGGAAACGCAGACGCCCCTGGGCATTGCAAATACCAAATCCCTGCTTTACACCCCTGTTTTAGGAACCATTCTCCGTGCCGGCTTACCCCTGCATACCGGCATGTTGAACGTTTTTGACCTGTCGGATTCTGTATTCGTCTCCGCTTACCGCAAAGTGCACAGCAGTGGCGCTTTCACCATCCAGATTGAAAACATCTCTACCCCCGACCTTAACGACCGCATTTTAATCATGTCAGATCCCATGCTTGCCACGGGCTTAAGCATGGTTATGTGCTGCAAAGAGCTACTGGCCAGATTTAAGGTAAAGGAACTGCATATTGTCGGACTTATTGCAAGTGCTGAAGGCATCCGCCACATACAGGCAAATTTGCCTTCTGCGAAGTTATGGGTAGGTGCAATTGATGAGGAAATGACCAGCAAATCCTACATTGTACCCGGCCTGGGTGATGCGGGTGATCTGGCATTTGGCAAGAAACTATAATGAAAAAACACATCTTCTTTGACCTGGATCATACCATCTGGGATTTCGATAAAAATGCCGAAGAAACCCTCATGGAGTTGTACCGGCACTACAAGCTGGATACACTTGGCCTCAGCTCCGCAGATGAGTTCATCCTCAACTACACCCTGAACAACCATGCCCTTTGGGCGGATTACCACCTAGGCAAAATTACCAAAGAGATCCTCCGCGCAGAACGCTTCAAAAGAACTTTCGTGCAGATGGGCATTGTCCCGGAACTCGTACCTGTCCAGTTTGAGGAGGATTATGTACGCCTGAGCCCCACTAAAACCAATCTCTTTGAAGGTTCCCTGAAGGTACTTGAATACCTGCAGCAGCGATATGCCTTACACATCATCACCAACGGCTTTAAAGAGACCACAATTACCAAAATGAACCTCTCCGGCCTGAACCCCTACTTCCAGAACGTCATCATCTCCGAGGATGTTGGATACAACAAACCACATCAGGCTGTTTTTCAATACGCCCTGGATCAGGCTAAGGCCAGCAAGGCTGAAAGCATCATGATTGGCGACAGCCTCGAAGCAGATATCTATGGTGCCCAGAAATTCGGTATGGACGCCATCTTTTTTAATCCATTGAAGAAAGAAAAACCGGCAGACGTACAGCGTGAGATCTATCACCTGGAAGAGCTGCTTTTACATTTCTAATCCACAACCTTCATATGAAAGCAGCAGGTCTTATCACGTCCATTCAGGCAACTACGGCCGCTTACCGGAACCGGCTCAAGGCCGTTACAGCAGCTACTTTCGTCAGCACCCCCACAACCGGAGGCTGGTCTTACTCGGAAGTGTATGCGCACATTTTCGACTTAAGCATACTATCGCTGGATGCCATCGACCGCTGCCTTTCGCCCGATGCGAAACCAAGGCCTACGCACTTCATTACGCGGGCCATCCTATTCTTCGGTGCCTTTCCGCCGCTCATGAAGTTTAAGGTGCCCCGACAATTTGAATCCAGCGTCCGGAAAATCACCATCGAGGAGGCTACACAGCTTATGGATGCCTTCGATCTTAAGCTTGAACAGTATGAAGAAAAAGTTATACAGGCAAATCCACTGCTGAAAACTGCACATCCCAGACTTGGCTATCTAAATGCCCTGCAGTGGCTACGATTTACAGAAATCCACCTTAAACATCACCTAAAGCAACTCAACAGAATCGCAAGGCAAGATAATTTCACATCTTTGCGCCCATGAAGATCCCCGGAATTAAGGGCTTTGACGAAGCTGCTTTCCAGAAATACTTAAAGAATACAGGTTGGCTGATGTTCGGCAAGATCTTAAGCATGGTCATCAACCTGGTTACTGCAAATTACCTTGGCGCCATCTCTTTCGGCGACCTGAGTTTTGCAGATGCCCTGACGGCAATCATTGCTGCAGTCGGTACACTGGGCCTCGACAGCTTCATCATACGCGAAATCATCCAGCAACCAGACAAAAAGGACGAGATTCTGGGCACCTCCTTATACATGCGGATTGGCGTCAACTTAATACTGGTGCCATTGTCCGTGCTGATATACATCGTTTTCCACCATTTTTCAGGGAACCACGACAGTAGCCTTACCTGGATCGTGTTCTTCCTCGCCTTTGCGTCCTTCTTCAAGTCCTTCAACGTCATAGACTCCTACTTCCAGTCGCAGGTGGCTTCGAAATACGTGGTTCAGGTGCAGAACATCTGTGTCATCATCTCCGCAGCCGTAAAAGTGCTGTTGGTGGTTTACGGCCTTCCAGTCATCTATTTCGCCGTTGCGCTTTGCTTCGACGGCTTCATCCTTGCTGCGGGGCTCGTCTGGATGTACCACCTTCGTGGCTTAAGCATGCGGAACTGGTACTTTAAAATGGATCGGGCAAAGTCGCTGCTTAAGCAATCTTTTCCTTTGATCCTCTCTGCGGTGATGGTTTCCATTTACATGAAGATCGATCAGGTTATGCTAAAGACCGTCGGCAGTGCCGAGGTGGGTATCTATGCCGCAGCGGCAAAACTCAGCGAAGCCTGGTATTTCATACCTGTGGCCATTGTCACCTCCGTCTTCCCCGCCATCATCCATGCGCGAAAAACGGACCTGGAGCGCTACAACAAACGTATGGGGAATCTCTACGATCTGTTGATCTTTATCAGCCTCCCTGTGGCCTTATTCATCAGCTTCTTTGGTTCCGATATCATCAGTCTGCTATACAGAAGTAACCAATTTGAAGGGGCGGGACCTATGCTGGCCATACACATCTGGTCGGGCGTTTTTGTGTTTTTAGGCAGTGCCAGCACACAATACCTGCTTGCGGAAGGCTATACATTGGTCTCCTTCCAGCGTACGGCGCTGGGTGCTGTACTTAATGTGGTCCTAAACTTGTGGTTAATTCCGCTGTACGGGGGCTTGGGTGCGTCTATCGCAACATTGATCGCCTGTATATTTTCAACCTTTTATCTTTTATTTTTACGGGAGACCAGGCAGCAAGGCATTATGATGTTAAAATCCTTATTTTTGATTTCTGCGGCACAAAAAATACTTAAATCTTGAGCACACTTAAAGCATTAACGACGTTACTGGCTAAACCGCGCCGGTTGAAAGCCTTACTATCTTACGGGCATAAAGGTTATCTGAATAGCATCGGCTGGTTTCGTGCCTTTGACGAGCAGCAGGCCATTGATGGCAACGGTGATCCAATTCCTTGGGTAACCTATTCGTTTATCGACTTCATCAAGGGCAGACTCAACAGGAATCTTGTGGTTTTTGAATACGGCTCCGGCAGCTCCACCCTCTTTTATGCAAAGCAGGTACGCAGGGTCGTATCGGTAGAACATGATGAAGAATGGTACAAGAAGATCGTCGGCAGTAAGCCGGATAATGCTGAAATGATCTATACGCTGTTGAGCACCGATGGGGAATATGCCCGCAAGACCTCGCTACTTAACGAGAAGTTCGACATCATTATCGTGGATGGCAGAGACCGCGTGAACTGCTGCAAACATAGCCTTGCCGCGCTGAGCGAGAAAGGTGTAATTGTGCTCGATGATTCCGAAAGGGCAGCCTACAATGATGCGCGGATTTTGCTGAAACAAGCCGGCTTCAAAGAACTATCCTTCAGTGGCATCTCACCGGGATTGTTCTACCTGAAAGCAACTTCGGTCTTCTATAAAGCAGATAACTGCCTTTCCATCTAAGCATTCTTATGTTAAGTGAAGACGTAAAAAGCGCCTACAATGAGTTTTATAAGTCTAGCGACGAAGCCTGGCGCATGCTTGGTGCCAGTGCCAAGGCTAAAAACATCATGGAGGTCTGCAAAAGCATAAAGCCACAGTCGGTCCTGGAAGTGGGCGCCGGCGATGGCAGCATTCTACATTTCCTGGATCAGGCAAACTTCTCTCCGGCAATCTATGCATTAGAAATTGCGGACACCGGTGTGGAATTGATTAAGAACAGAAAACTTAAATCCCTTAAGGCGGTCGATTCCTTCGATGGCTATAAGATACCCTACCCCGATCAGCATTTTGACCTCGTGATCCTCGCCCATGTATTGGAGCATGTGGAGCATGAACGCATTCTGCTGCGTGAACTTAAACGCGTGGCCCGGTACATCGTCATTGAGGTGCCCCTGGATTATCGGTTTGGTGTGGACAAAAGGATGAAGCACTTTCTTAACTATGGGCACATCAATATGTACACCCCAACCTTGATCCGCTTTCTGCTTCAGACTGAAGGTTTAGAAGTTGTTGCCGACAAAACCTCGCTAACGCCGACCGCAACGATCAAGTTCAACGAGTTCGAGAATAAAAAAAACAAAAAGACCTTAACCAGGGTACTTAAAATAGAACTGGAATACCGCCTGAAAAAGCTGTTCGGATCTATTCTGGGCAAGAAAAAGCAAGAGCAGTTTGGCAATGCTTATACCGTATTAACCAGTAATTCAAGTCAAACCCTGCAAATATTTTAAGATGCAAAATTTCGCTCCTATAGCATTATTTGTCTACAACCGCCCGCAGCATACCGAAAGAACCATTAAGTTTCTTCAGCAGAATGAGGTTGCGGCAGACAGCCGGCTTTTCATTTTTTCCGATGGCCCAAAGTCGCCCGCCGATGAAGACAAAGTGCAGGAAGTACGTGAATTTCTGAAAACCGTTGATGGCTTTAAATCTGTAGAAATCATCCAGCGTAAAGAAAATGCCGGATTGGCCAATGCCATTATTGAAGGGGTAACGCAACTTATCAATGATTACAAGCAGGTCATCGTTTTCGAAGATGATCTGGTGACCTCCCCGCATACGCTTACCTATTTCAATGAAGCGCTAAACCGTTACCGCTATGAACATAAGGTGATGCATATCGGCGCCTATATGTATCCGCTAAAAACGCCAAATTTACCGGAAAGCTTTTTCTACCGTGCAGCCACCAGTTGGGGCTGGGCCACCTGGGAACGTGCATGGAAGCAGTTTGAACCGGATATTGATGTGCTGATACCGCAATTCGATTCGAAGATGATCCATGATTTCTCCATCGATAAAACCATGAATTTCTGGAAGCAGATCCAGGATTTTAAGAAAGGGAAAAATAACTCCTGGGCAATCCGCTGGTATGCTTCGATATTCCTGAAAGGTGGCTTAACGCTAAATCCTTCGCATTCGCTGGTCAACAACATCGGGCACGATGGCACCGGGGTGCACTCCGGCATGAACGACATCTACAATGTAATTGTAAATCCGAGACCAATCCGTCAGTTTCCCGCCACCATCAAAGAACATCCAGTGGCTTATCAGTCCATCAAGAAGTTCCTGGCGCACAGAAAAGGATCTTACTGGGCAAGAATCGTACGTTTTGTGAGAGAAAAGCTATCCTAAAACTAAGCCCGGATTTTCCGCCGCTTACGCTTTTCTATTAGAAGCTTCGACTTGAAATACATCAATGTCGAAGGAGAGAGGCTCATGTTGTTTATAGCACGGAAAGCAAACCGCACACCTTTCTTGTGATTCTTACGCTTAAATGCACCGCCGCAAATAGAGACATAAAGATCCAGTTTACTCAAGCGATCAATAACGCGGGTGGATGCCTTTATCCGCTTCAGTTTTTCCGCAGGTGCTAATTCCAGAAAGTTACCGCCCAATGCTTTGTTAATGAATACGTCTGCAACCGCTTTGCATTGGAAGTAGTGGTTGATTACAGTGCCTGCAGGCTTCAAGTCACTAAAACTTTGAAGCATAAGGCCAAAGGCGAGTTGCTCGCTGATAAACCACTTTGTCGCCGGATAAATCTGATCATTGAAAGACAGGATGTCTTCCAGCAGGTGCAGCGATGAATTGTGGATGCCAATTACCCCTGCATTCCACACGTACTGTTCCTTGCTGAACTTCAATGTTTTGCCGCCTGCCACCAGCTCATGCTGATCGATAAACTGCAGGAAAGACTCTGGATATTGTGCGGCGTTCGCAAATCGATAACTCATCAGATCGCGATAAATTTGTGGTGCACGTTCCAGCGCATATTCCCGCATCTGCATAATACTGGTCCCTGCCTGGACCTGATCCAGTAGTTCGGAAGGATCGCTGGTAAAGAAGGTATCTGAATCCAGGTAAAAGATGTCATCATTGGGGAAACTGGCGTATGCATCCTGTAGTACACAGATTTTTCGCCGGTGTATAAAGTCCGTCCCACCAAGCATTTCTTCCAGACCTGCGGGGGTGAGCAGCACATAGTGGATGCTGAAACCTCCGAGATACTGCTTGAAGAAATCCGGATCATCTGTATAGATGATCAGTCTTGCATTATCCGTCTTCTCGCCATGCCAGGCCAGAAAACTTAATGCCGTGTAAATTGCCCTACGGTACTCTACTTGGTTACCGTAGCTAAATAAAAGAATGTTCTTCATTTTAGGTCTACTGCATGACCATACCTATCCCATTCAGGTAAAGATGATCTTAAAAAAACTAGAATGTTTTAGCCCCTGATTAGGCCATTAGTGATAAGGATTGCGTACCAGAATTCGGTGCAACTGCCAGTGTCTGCTTGACTATTCGGAAAATTGTGGTTGATTGTTGTTCATGAGCTGCGTTTAATTTAACACAAGATAAACCTTATCTTAACATACGGCAAGTCAGGCTGGGGATTGTACAACAACTGTTGGAAACTGTGCAAATCTGTAAGTATTACTGTTCACATTTTGCACAGTCGGCTACATAGGGTCTATCCCTTTGGCTTCCTTGCCTCCAGAATGATGTACGGGGAGAGTTGCTTCGAATTAAAGGGGAACACCTTTGTAAACACCTTGCCAGCCGTCCATACCGCTTTTTTAAACAGCTTGACCATGGCTGGCTTATTTTTCTCATCCTCCAGCCAGATGCTGAAATGCCCATAATACCCGGCTCGCACAACCTCAAGTCCCGCTTGGCGGCAGATGCCGGCCAGCAATGCCGGATCCATGCAGCTGATGTTGTGAATCTTATAATTTTCAGGGTCAAACTGCTTCTGAAACCAACCGTTCAGCGCGTTGAAGTTCGGTAGGGTGATAAACAGGCTGCCTCCAGGTTTTACAAAGTTGATGTGCCGCTTAATGATGTCTGCGGTATCCACAAAATGTTCGATGAGCCCACACGACAAAACCAGGTCGTACTGCTGCTCAGGAACATACTTGAAGAGATCCGTTTCAATTACTTTGATATCCTGGTCGCCCAAACCATTCGCCGCCAGCAGGGACTGCGTTATTGGGGGATGAATGAAATAATCCAAAAGCGTAACATCCAGTTTAAAGTACTTTTTAAGAAATACCGCGTAGTAACCCGGGAAGCCACCCAACTCTATAGCGGTTTGCACCTGTTGTTCCTTAATGATCGTACCCAGTTCTTTATGAAACAGATAGTCGGCAGGCACATTGATGGATAAACCCGATTTGCGCTCCCAGTAATTCACCCAAAAAGCTCTGTCTGTTAAAAGATTATTCATAAAGTTGTTTGCGCTTAGCGCTCCAGCACACTACTATGGAATGGAGACCTCCAAAAATACAAGATTATAGCAATCGCTAATCAATAATCTGTATTTTTGAGAAATTGAAAGTTGTACACCTAAATACATACCAGGGAAACGGTGGCGCAGGACGAGCCTGCCTCCGCTTAAATCATGCGCTGAATGCGAGTGGTGCAAGTTCCCGGGTGATGGTCTTTTTTCAATTTGCAGACAGTGATCAAACCGGCACCTTCAGCAGGAACATCTTCCGGAACGCCATGGCCGTTTTCAACATCATGGCCGAGCGTTATCTCGTAAAACTCTTCGCTAAAAACAGCAAGACCCCCTTTTCCCTCAGCTGGTTTGGCCGCAACATCGCCAAACACCCCAGCCTTAAAGAAGCCGATATCATACACATTCACTGGATCAACCACGGTTTTTTAAGGCCTAAAGATCTGGCGAAACTCGATGAACTCGACAAACCCATTGTTTGGACCTTTCACGACAGCAATGCTTTCACCGGGGGCTGTCATGTTCGTTACACCTGTGAGCATTACCATAAATCCTGTGGAAACTGCCCTTTGCTGAAAAACAGCGGCGAAAAGGACAGCTCACATCAAACCTGGAAGCGCAAAAGCAAGGCCTATGCCGAGCTGAATTGCCATATTGTTGCGCCAAGCAATTGGATGGCCGATTCAGTAAAAATGAGCAGTCTGATGGGCTTCCGACCAGTTTCGGTAATCCCGAACACGATCGAGACCAATGTCTTCAAACCTTACGTCAAGGCGGAAGCCAAACGTATGCTCAAGATCCCGGCGGAAAAATTTGTGCTCATGTCCGGCTTTATGCCTTCAAAAAATGACAAGCATAAGGGCACCAGCTATCTGATTGATGCGCTTAATGATCTTGCCAGTAGACCTGGTATAGATAAGCACAACATTGAACTGGTGATTTTCGGTAACAAGGCAAACGCCGATATGCCTGAATTCCCTTTCAAAACGACTTTCCTCGGTTCCATACATAATGATAGTCACCTGGCCAAGTGTTATTCTGCAGCAGACGTGTTTATAGCGCCTTCATTGGAAGATAACCTGCCGAACACGGTGATGGAAAGCCTTTCCTGCGCAACCCCCGTGGTTGCCTTTAAAACAGGTGGTATTCCGGACATGGTGCGACACTTGGAGAATGGCTACCTGGCCGAATACAAATCCGCTGAAGATTTGGCGACAGGCATTGAATGGCTCTACCACGATGAGCATGCCCCAGAAATACAGAAAGAAGCCCGCCGCTCCATTCTCATGCATTTTTCAGAAGAATTTGTTGCAGATAAACACCTGCAGCTCTATCAGGAACTGTTAAACCGACACCCCAAATAATACCCAGTACATGTCTGCACCTGTTTTAAGCATCATTACCATTGTCTACAATAATGTTCGGGATATTGAACGCACCATGCGCGCTGTGTTGAACCAAACCTATCCTCATATTGAATATCTGGTGATCGACGGTGCTTCCACAGACGGAACAAAGGACATCATCGCGCGGTACAAGGACCAGTTAGCAACGTTCATCTCAGAACCCGACAAGGGCATCTACGATGCTATGAATAAAGGACTGAAGCTTGCTACCGGCGACTATGTATTGTTCATGAACTCCGGTGACGAGTTATATGACCCGGAAACCGTTGCTGCTGTATTTGCATCAGGCGCAGATGCCGACATCTATTATGGCGAAACAGAGATGTACAATGAAAACTGGGAGAGCTTAGGCCAACGGCGCCACCGGGCACCCGAAAAGTTTACCTGGGAAAGCTTCAAGTATGGCATGAGCATCAGTCACCAGGCCATTTACATCAAACGCGACATCATTGAGCCCTACGATCTCCGATACCGCTACAGTGCCGATATCGACTGGATCATCAAAGCGGCGGGAAAAGCCAGCAAAATTGTAAACACCAGGCGTTATGTCGCTAAATACCTTGTTGGCGGGGTATCCAAACAAAAACACCTTGAAAGCCTGAAAGAACGCTTCCACATCTTGACGAAGTATTACGGACTCATTCCAAACCTATTCAACCACATGGTGATTGCAGGGAAACTCCTCTACTACTTCCTGAAACACCGGCGTACAAACGACTAAAACAAATACCAGTATACTACATGAAGGAAACAAGGCGCAAATTCACAAAAGCTTCTGCTTTCAACCGCGTTTCGTTCGCCTATTGTTCGCCTTTCGTTCGCCTATGCTTCGGCTCAAGGCGAAGGAAAGGCGAACAGGGGCCGAATAAAAGCCGCTCCAGCTACCACCTGGATGTCTGTCGATGCGCAGTACAGCTGTGGAGCGGTCATGATTATGTCTGAATTCGTTTGAAGTCCAGCTCGCAAAAACAATCTGGATTGTGGAATGTAGTTTATGCAGACATTATTATAAACTTAAATCATATAACAATGGGACAATTGAATAACAAGAACATTGCAGTACTTGCAGCAAGTGGATTTGAAGAATCGGAATTAACCAGCCCGGTACAGCGCTTAAAGGAAGAAGGTGCAAACGTACATATCATATCCATTAAAGCTGGGAAAATTCAGGCCATGAAAGGCGATAAAGACTGGACCATCGAACTTGATGTAGATAAAGTGGTATCTGAAGTAGATGCAGCGGATTATCACGGGTTGATGTTACCTGGTGGGGTTCTCAATCCGGATGCCATTAGAGGCAGTGAAGAAGCCATCAGCTTTGTGAAAGCATTTTTCGAAGCCGGCAAGCCTGTTGCAGCAATTTGCCATGCACCACAGATTCTGATTACCGCAGATGTTGTTAAAGGCAGAAAGCTAACCTCGTATCAGACCGTTAAGGTGGACCTGGTAAATGCAGGTGCCGAATGGCTGGATGAAGAAGTTGTGGTTGACCAGGGATTGGTGACCAGCAGAAGTCCGAAGGATCTGCCTGCTTTTAACGACAAGATCGTTGAGGAGTTTGCAGAAGGTGTACACGACGGCCAACACGCATAAGCGAAACCATGAAGTATAAAAAAAGGGGAAATGATTCATTTCCCCTTTTTTGTGTTTTATGGGTTTGTAGACCATAAGCCGGCTTCTTTTACGAAAACACGGCGGTTTAATTTAAGTTGTGAAACCATGAATTCCGCAAAATCTTCAGGTTGCATGACGCGCTCCGGATTTCCGTCGGTCAGGTTCAGGTCTTTGGCCATGTCTGTCGCAATGGTGCTTGGCAGCAATGTACTTACACGGATGTTATGTTTGCGTGCTTCCTGCATAAGGGATTCGGACATACCAATCAGTCCAAATTTTGATGCACTATATGCACTGGTTACTGCGGCACCATTCTTACCAGCGGTAGATGAAATGTTCAGGATGTCTCCGGTTTTGCGTTCGATCATCTCCGGCAATACTGCGCGGGTCATGTAGTAAGGACCGAAAAGGTTCACTTTCACGATTTCCTCCCAGCGCGCTGGTTCAAGCTCCATAAAAGAACCGAATGAGGAGATACCTGCGTTATTGATTAAGATATCAATCGCACCAAGCTCCGCTTTCACTTTCGCTACGGCTACGTTTACCTGTTCGATATCCGCGACGTTCACTGTTGCGATAGCAGTCTTAACTCCGTATGTTTTCAGTTCAGCTGCAAGTGCCGACAGATCGGCTTCCGTTCTGGCAAGCAGTGCAATGTTTACACCTTCTTTTGCCAGTGCGATGGCTACTGCCTTTCCAATGCCCTTTCCGGCACCGGTTATGATTGCATTTTTTCCAGTTAGAGATTCCATATAATTCCAATTTTGGACAAATGTAGAAAAAAGCAGTGCTGGAAAAACAACGGCAGTGTAAACAAAAAATGCCGGCAGGATAAGCTGCCGGCATTGTATATATAAAGTTTATACTTCTTAAAAGAAGTATAGCTTTTGGCTATTGATAGTTTTTAGAGTTGATTTTACGTGCATTCTCTGTTAAGTGAATTTTACGTAAACGCATGCTAACTGGGGTAATCTCGATGTACTCATCAGCCTGGATGTATTCCATAGCTTCTTCCAGAGAGAACTTAATTGCTGGTGCGATACGGGTGTTATCATCTGTACCGGATGCACGCATATTGGTTAAGGCTTTACCTTTAACAATATTTACAACCAAGTCATTATCACGGATGTGCTCACCAACGATCTGACCTTCATAAATATCTACACCTGGATCAACGAAGAAACGGCCTCTATCCTGAAGTTTGTCGATTGAATAAGCAGTTGTTGTACCTTTTTCCATAGAAACCAATACACCACTTAAACGGCCAGGAATTGTACCTTTCCAAGGCTCGTAAGCTTTGAAACGGTGTGCAATGATTGCTTCACCAGCAGTTGCAGTAAGTACGTTATTTCTAAGTCCGATGATACCACGTGCAGGGATATCAAACTCTAGGTGTTGAAGATCACCTTTAGGCTCCATGATCAATAACTCACCTTTACGTTGTGTTACCAATTCAATTACCTTACCAGCAACATCACCCGGTACGTCAACGATTAAAGTTTCAATAGGCTCACATTTTTTACCGTCAATTTCTTTAACGATAACCTGTGGCTGACCTACCTGAAGCTCATAACCTTCACGACGCATGGTTTCAATAAGTACTGATAAATGGAGAATACCCCTTCCGTATACCAGGTAAGCATCTGGAGATTCAGTCTCAATAACCTTAAGTGCAAGGTTTTTTTCCATCTCTTTGTACAGACGCTCTCTCATACGCTGAGAAGTAACGAATTTACCTTCTTTACCGAAGAAAGGAGAGTTATTGATGGTGAACAACATGTTCATGGTTGGCTCATCGATGCTGATTACCGGAAGTTGTTCTGGTGCTTCGAAATCAGCGATGGTATCACCGATATCAAAACCTTCAATACCAACTACGGCACAGATATCACCAGATTTTACTTCTGTAGCTCTGATTTTACCAAGACCTTCGAAAGTATAAAGTTCTTTTACTCTTGACTTCACCATTTTACCATCACGTTTGATCAATGTGATCGGCTGGTTTTCTGTGATGCTACCGCGGTGTACACGACCGATTGCAATACGACCTACGAAAGAAGAATAATCTAAAGAGGTGATTTGCATTTGTAGTGTACCATCATTGGTTGGTGCAGGTGGAATGGATTCCACTACAGCGTCCAATAACGCGAAAATATCTGTTGTTGGTTTAGTGTAGTCTGTGCTCATCCATCCTTGTTTAGATGAACCATAGATTACAGGGAAGTCCAACTGATCTTCTGTAGCCTCAAGGTTGAAGAACAATTCAAAGATTTGCTCGTATACCTCTTCCGGGCGACAGTTTTCTTTATCTACTTTATTTACAACAACAATAGGCTTAAGACCTAATGCCAATGCTTTTTGTGTTACGAAACGTGTT
>Ga0265798_10003229_pt1 | contig 23336 bp, 29 predicted proteins | sample P3T30metagenome_FD_192430 | JGI IMG/M metagenome (GOLD analysis project Ga0265798, IMG submission 192430) | Plant litter microbial communities from East Loma Ridge, Irvine, California - P3 T30 | ecosystem: Environmental > Terrestrial > Plant litter > Unclassified | place: USA: California... | reverse complement strand
AAGCCACTACTATACGCAACCTCGACAATGGCTCGCACTAAGAACCAGAGGAACACCCAGCGCACCACATCTTCGACTCCGATCATGGACCTATGAGCCATTGACATTGTCCCCTGACAGAGCAGGGTTCGAAATTCAAGTACCTCGACTGTGAAGGGGGTCGACATTCGCATCGACAATCGCACCAACATTCACACCCTCCACGCCTCACTCTACTTCCACCGCAGAACCTAAGGTCAACCTCAGTGAAGTAGTGAGCTCCACAACTTCCTTCACTGCACTCCGGAAAGTTAGTGAAGCGTCCGATGACCTCGCAGGCCCGTGACGTCTGTAATCTTTCCCTTTGTCGACACCAAAGTCGCGCTCTGCCACCCGACTCTCATACAGACACCACCACTCGCTTCCAGGAAAAGCAGCAACTCCCGTCCTTCTTTCACGCTCTCGTCTCTTGCACTCGACGCAACAAAAGCGGACGCGTTTAATACAAGCGACTACTCCACTCGACTCGTACAACCTCTCCTTTCGTCCTACAACCAAAAGCTACAACCTGCAACAGGTCGCGTCCCTCGAATGCGCGCAGGCCTTTGAGTCTTCGACTCGACTCTACAATCCAACACCAAAATGTACCTCTGGAACGATCGGCGCCTTGCCCCGTACGGCCAGTCGCCAAACCGTGCGACGCATGGCACCCCAGCATCCGAAATCCCAGTCTACGTCTCGTACGCGCCAGAGACGATGATGGCCATGCAGTCGGGCATTCCCGTCAGTCGTGCGCAGTTCGACTTTTACCACAGCTTGTACGACGTCGAGGGCCAGGATCCGCAGTACGCGGGCTCGAGGCACCAGCACCAAACGCAGCAGCATGATCTCCAGCCCGCTATGGATGCGCCGGGAGTCTACAGCCATCACGGCACCTATGACGTTCAGCATATCAATCTGCTCCCATCTCCTTACGATTCGGTCGCCCTTGCCGCTTTCAAGCAACACCACCGAGCCCTGAGAGATGGCTCGGAAGTTCCACCATCGTAACCGCGACAGATCTCCGGACTTGGTTTCGACGCGCCTACATTGCACGGCCGGTATCCGCCAAGTGGAGGCTCTTACGGTCAGCTTCCGCTGCCATCTTCTTCGGATCCATCCGGCGCCGCAGCTTTCCAGCGAGATACTTCGCCACAGCAGCAACAGATCCTAGAGGAAATGGATTTCGACACGTACGATGGGGCCCCGTATCTCTTACCTTCGGACACATGGGTCCCTGCCGCTCTTCATGGAGACTACTCGAACGTGTCGCCGGAGGAGCAAAAGATCTCAAGACCCGATACAGACGCGTCTGGTGTGTATGGCCAGGCCTCGATGCCATATTTCGACCAGGATAAGAAGTACCCGCATGCGTTGTCTCCGGAAGACCCATACGATCCTTCCATCGATCCCTGCATCTACCACGTCTCCGGACACAACCCGGTCTTCAACAATATCACCCACAACACCACAATCAATGGTCCACTCAACGGCCCTCACAGCAACACCTTTACTCAGTATGAAGGGCAGCAGCAGCAGCGTCCTTACCCGCCTCTCCCAGCTGTTCCTCAAACACGACCAGCATCACATCAACAAAACAACACGTTCAACTTCAATCAACCGTACGAGAACATCTACAACAATCCTCAAAAACGGTCCCTTTCCCCCAGGTCGAGGGCGAGGCCGGTGATGACGACGAGAACGGCGGGAGCGACGAGGAGGAATGAGCGAAGTCTTGAAGAAACTTGATCGATCAATCGACTGGGCTTTGCTGGCTTGGATGTGCCCTGAACTGGCTTGACGGTGATCAGAGATTCGGCCAGTAGCGTGTACTGTACCTGGTGGTTGGTTGAAGGTTTCCTTGAACGTCGTCATGGTTGGAAAGGGTTTCGAAAGGGGTATGGGTACGGTGACGAACTCCGATGATGCTGGCACATGATGTGGAGTTTTCTGGATTGCATGGCTGGCTACTTGAGTGGCTTGGCCTAGTTTGTACCTACACAGTGTCTTTGTTTTTGTTCATTTGCCCCACAGTCCTCATACTCGTCACGTAGCTGCACGTGGCGTCAAAAGGATACTATCATCCGGTGAACGGAGAACTAGCGATCACTTTCAATGAATCCAAAGTAGTCGAATCCAAAGTAGTCGATCGAAGCTCGCATTGAACCTTCATACAAGTAGGAGACACCGCCGCGTCTTCGCGAAGCGATTTGAGCATCTCGAACTCAAACCATCACCTAAGCAATGTAGACAACAGAGAAACCACAATCCCCCCCCCCTTTCAGCCCGCCCTTCAACCCCTCAACCTTGGAAACAATTCTAACGCATTCGCTCTCAACTCCCTCACATCCACCTCCCCGCTCTCCTCTAACTGCCGCGTGAAATAACTTATACTTCCCTCGGGCGCATTCGGGAAATCACTCCCAAACAACACCCTCCCCCTTCCCTCCTCTCCCAGAAGCGCCACCAAGCCCTTCAAAACCATTGTGCTACTCGACAGTGCAGTATCATAATAGAACTTTCTAGCCAACCCCAGAATCTCCTCCTTCGATAAGCCCGAATCCATCCCCGGTGGAGCGAATGGCATCAACCCCGCCACACGATCGATCAAAACCGGCAGAGTCCCGCCTCCATGCGAGAGGATGATCTTACAGTCCGAAGCTTCCTCGCGCAGTCGACCGGAAGTTATCAAATCGATCGCCGTCCGTCCTGTTTCGTGCGGATAATCGAAAGCGGGCTGCGGCAGGAAAGGGGAGATGTTTGTGGAACCTGTCGCGTGGGTTGGGTGGATGAATACCACGGCTTTGAGCGCGGAGAGGGCTTTCCAGATTGGAGCGAAAGCTGGGTTTCCGAGGTATAGAGGGGTGGGAGAGCCGTAGGAGGTGAAGAGGATGATCCCGTCGGCGTGCAGCGTGGTGAGTGCATGTTCGATCTCGGTTAGGACGGTGGCGGTGGGGGCGGTGACGAGGTCCGGGACGCTGGCGAAGAAGCCGTAGCGGGTGGGTTGGGTGGTGCGGAGGTTTGAGAGGAAGTCGTTGCAGGCTCGGGCTAGGGTGGCGGAGCCTTGAGGATCCTTCTCGATGCTGGGCCCGGGGGCGGTGCAGGAGAGGATTGCTGTTGAGATGCCGGTTGCGGTGCACATTTCGTCGTCTAGAGATGGGGTCCAGCTGGGGATGAACCAGCCTGAAGGATCACCGCCGTTGCGGTTCAGGGCTTCGGTGTAGACTGGTGGGTAGACGTGGTGGTGGACATCGATTTTTCCTGGGGTTGACATGTTGGTGTAAAGATTGTTGCCAATGTGTTGGGTCGGTGAGTGTGGAAGTGTAGTTGGGCTCTGGGCACTTGGGATACGTGGTGCTCTTTGTATGTTCCGCAAATGCTGAAGGATCAGGATCAGGATCAGCTATTGCATGTGCTACAAAGCCTGAATAAGCTCTTTGCATAGAGCTCATTGCTTGACTCTGCGAACAGTGCAACGTGGAAGTCGATACTTTGCTGGTCACTGTATGCGGTCAGCCGCCTAGTCGATCGGAATCAAACATCTGATAGCACTGTATCGTTGTTGGGTACCGCCCGCATGGTAGTACTGCATACGTGCAGAACTGCGCCATCGCTCGGATTGCCCGGTTGCACAAATTAAAACCAAGACGAAACGGTCGGTACGCGAGAACGTCGAGCAGGAGAACCTAGAGTGAGGCATAGGCGGTAGTTGGAGAGGACATGATGTGTCGTTCATTGAGCTTCCCGGCTGAGTCTAACAACCCTAAAGAGCTGTCAAGAGAGATAAAGATAAAGGGTAGATGAGTAAAGAGCAAAGAAACGGGCTTCGAAGTCCGGCCGATGCGAGTTACCGTTATTTATTGCAATGCCTGCTCCTGCTCTATGCAGTTCCCTGGCTGGAACTCACCTCGATGGAATGAGATGCCTTTCGATGCCTCTTTCTCGCCTCGAGCCTGTTTAAGTCGTTCAGAGAAAGATGGTGCAAGGACTTGGATTCTTTTGGAAACGGAAAAGGTTGACTTTCGTCAAGTGCACAGTCTCCTTGGCGCTTTTCTTCCTGGCCAGTCGACGCGAACGCGTCACTCACTCTCAAGTCCTTACAGCCAACAACGATACATGTATCATGACATACTCGTCATATGATTTCTTCTGAGCGAGCCATCGGTTTTTTCTCTACCATGTGACCACATCGCGATGGCCAGCACTACCACTTGACGACGTGAATGCGCCAATGAGTCCACACTGTCTACATGCATGGAACTGATGGCACAGGCACACCTTCTCTCACAAAGGCACGGTTATCCAGTCCTTCACGTATGACCGCCTCATGTACTCAACAATGCTCTGCCGAGAAAAGTGGTTTCAGCTCACGTAGGAGAGGTAAGACTTATGACTTCTGGACTTGGATCGCTTGCATCCAATCGCTTAGACCCAGATGTCGCCTTCTTGCTGATTTGATCGCTTGCGAGCAGATATGCACTGCCTCTCGACCTCTCGAATTCCAAGGAGGGACTTGCCACAGCCCGTGGGCGCCCACCAACTGTAATCTTCTCGCATCTGCACTGTTATCCACTACTGGCAAGCGCCGTGGCTGAGGCGCCGTGTTGGAATCGTGTACTGCCCATGCACAGCCTTGCGGCGGCTCGTTCTACCCTCACCGGTCAGAAGAGATACGTTAAATTGCCAGTTGACCTGCTGTATTCTCCTCAGGTAATTCCATCACTATCCGACAACTTCTCAATACTAGGTCGACTCTGACATCATGTCTTTCATGAGCACATCGCCAGGTGAAATCTTCGCAGCATCAAAATTTGTATACCGGATTTGGCAAGAGAACAAAAGCGCTCGAGACCGCTACCACAAAGCCAGAGAGTACGCGGATTGCGTGCAAGTCTCCTTACGCGCATTCCGTGATGCATGCAATGCTCTGGGCGCGGCAGGCGGTGGGCTCTTACCATGCCTTGACAGCACCGGAAAGGCCTACGATGAACTGGACTCCTATCTGAGTCGTTTTGAAGCACACTTTCCTCATTCTCCCAATACTCGAGGTTCAACGAAACACGCACAACAGGCCCGCTGGGTCTACGACCAAGAGATTGACCGCAAAGTGGAGAGCCTGCAGAGTAATCTCGCAGCTGCCCTTACCATGTGTTCACTCGCTCTAGTGCCACAGATGAGGTACAGATGATTAACTGCTACAGATGTACAGCGACTAATTTAGAACAGTCTCCAGATTTCTTCTACACGCCAACAACTACTTGACCAAACCACCGATGCTCGGGAAGCTACAGCACTGGCAAACAACCAGATCATCAACGATACGCAAGTCATTCACGCTGCCGCTCAAGCTTGTTGGCAGCGTCCCAAGGGGTGCTTTTGTCATTGTCATGTCAGCCATGAGCGAACCTGGCACTCAACCCTGCTCGGAGCAGTCGGGTTTGCTTCGCTTGGTATCGATTGCAATCGAACTGATTGCACTCGTCATTACGCGGTCTACACCAGGTTCGCTCTGAGTCATCTTGGGGTCCCCTTAGCGGTACGAATCACCACAGAGCTGAAGATCTTGGGTGGGTTCTTCCCCGTCCTGTATCCCACGATCGACATCCAACGAGTCTGTGATTTCGCCAGTCCTGGGTTCAAGGTGTTGGAAGAGATTACCGCCAGCTCGTTTGACATAGATCACAGCCTCGATGAAGAAGAAGCGACCCGCTTGTGGGACATTGCAAAAGAACGTAAAGTACTCGAGTTGAAGCGATTGTTTGCGACTGGCGAGGCAACTCCGCTGGATGTCGATCCTGATGGGAACACATGGTTAGAGGTATCGTTCCAGACGATCTTCTCAATCCGGATAGCGCTAATGGCCAGCAGAAACTCCTTCGATATCCTTGGCCCATAGCTCTGAGGTCAGCGCAATTTGAACTTCTCGAATTTCTGGGTCGGAGCTGCAGAAGAGACATTCAGAGCAATCCGCGGTTAGAACAAGCCCATGTTGGGACACAAACAGAATACTAACAACTCGTGCTGTATCGCAGATTGCTTTCACAGATCTCCCGTTGGATTGGCGAAGGTCCCCACATGGATGTGCTGTCTGACCTGCTCAGGCTTGGTCTCGATCCTGGAGCCATGAATCCTACGTTCTTTCACAAGTGGCCGAGGTTTTCCGACCCAAACTGGCTATCAGAGGCTCACACCCCGGACCCTTTTGGCGTTGACTTTCTTCGCCAATGCCTAGAGATACATCCTGGTACTGTAATCCCTCTGGTATTAGCCATGACCTCCGCTGATTTTTAGCAGGTTTTGCAGATTGCGACTTGCTTATCACTAACTTGCTCACTGGTTCTGACCAGGAATTCGACAAAGCGCTGCAAGTGTGGACGGCGAGCAAAGACAAAGAGAAAAATCCATTCAACATCCTGGGCCAGTCAGCCGTTCACTTGGCGATTCTTTCTCCGTCACGACTCAAACGCCTTCTCCAGTCAGGCATGGACCCTGATATCCAGGATGGCGATGGTACTACACCGATGATGTATGCTGCAGCATACGGTCGTTTAGACTCCGTCATTCTGCTGATGCGACATGCCGCTCAGATTGACCTCCGAGATCGACTGAATAACCGTTTCTTCGAGGGCTATGCCATCTGTTATGGACACATACATTTGGTGAAGGGACTCGTGAGATTGCTACGAGATGAGGGATTCGCAGTGATTGCGCTGGATATTCTTCACCGTTGTCTTCTCTATCACGTCGTCAATGCGTCAGCCACGATGGATATGGGCATCCCCATCCTCAAAAGTTTGCTGGAGCTGAACGCGGATCCAGACATAACGTGCAGCGGCAACAACACTCTCATGCACCTTATAGACAGATCAAAATACGGGAGAGTGCTGATAGAGCATGAGTTCACTGCTGCTGCCATTCAGAATAAGGATGGGCAGACAGCTCTCATGCACGTCGTGAGTTTCGTTGATCCCGCCTTGACAAAATCAGTGCTCCGTCTGCAATTGTCTGCGGGCGTCTTGATCGATCAACGGGATGCATATCACTGGACTTCCTTGCTTCATCTGATTAAGCACTCACGACACAGATACTCTGAATCTTGGGATACTATCGAAGTTCGATTCCAGCGCAAAACGGACGCAACTCGGTGCCTGAATCATCTCTTACGTGAGGGTGCAGAAGTGATTCTCGCTGACGCTTGCAAATGCCCGTGCTCACCTGGTGGTTGTTCTGCCATGAGCATTGCGCTTCATCATGCGCTCGAGGTCACCCGTCCCACATCATATCGCGAACTGCTCGATGTGCTCCCGGTAGACCTGGCCATTGGAGTGCTTACCTGTGGCGATGAGAAGCTACGGACATTGGCTGACACCATCACGGCATTCTCTGCTTTCGTTCAAAGTGGGGAGAGACACTCCTGTTGCGCACTCTCAAGCGTGCGGCCATGGTATTGGACTTCGGGCTCCGAAGGAGCGCAAATCACAGACAATAAGTCGGCGATCAAAGTTTGCCGTGGGACATACGCGATTGTTGGGGAAACCACCAGCGCGAAAGCCCATCTTATCAATCAGCTTGCCCACTTCTACACACTCCTCGAGCGTAGATCACAAGCACGGCACGAAAACGAAAAGGCCGCTAGGATCAGGAAACCCCCCGTCCGTGGACCCAAGCGTCCCAAAATTCCCAAGTCTCGTTCTTCAATATCTATCGGCGTTGACCTTCGAGTTGAGCCTGCACAAAAGCTCGATCTGCAAGACTACCGGGCTTGGATATCCGACAGCGAGAAGAAAAAGTTAAGCTTATACAGGGGCATCTCGCTAGAGACGTGGGCGAAGAATGCTTTGGAGTTTGTCGACGCGCTCGATCGGAAGATGGAAAGGGTTAGAGCTGAGGCATGATGTTATTGCAACCACATTGCAAACCCTGGCGATGTATTGCTATCGTAGCTGACCAAATCACATACAAACATAGGCCAGCATGTACATGTATCTACGCGTACACGTACTGTGACGTAAAAGGCTTGTCTGAACTCCTGAACTCTGCGCCACGATTCGGTATTCTTAGACGAGGCTGAGCAACATGGTAACATGACCAGAACACAGCGCGGTATCCCTTGAAGCGATCAGGTCGCGACTCCCCTCGTGGCAAGACAAATCTCGCTCGACCACGGCGCTCCGACACGATGTTCCAACCCTCGGGCAACTTGACCGTCCTCCCAGCGACTGAATGGCACCCGGAACCGCGGACTCGAGGCACCATCAGCATCCTATCCAGCTGCCTGATCACGATGTCGCTCTGCATCTGGACGTCACTACATCTCAATTTGCCGGAGCACAAGAAAGAACACTTACAGAAATACCGCAAGCTGGGCTGGATGATACTGGGATTGATCGCTCCGGAGATGGTGGTCTGGAATGCGTGGGAGCAACGCAAGGAGATGGAAAAAGGTCAGCAAGCTGATGCAAGAGAAGGGCTTCATGCCCAAGAAACTCACACTATGGGAACGTGTTCGTAAAGGGGTTGTGAAGGTGTGGCGATGGACTTTGACTTGTCTGCTCCTCAGAGCAGAAGATCTACCGGAACCAGCAAAACCTACACCTCACAGGCGATACAACGGCCGTATTCATCCTTGGACTGACGTACACAGCTGGCTTGTCGTTATGGGCGGCTTGTCATTCGAGGATTCTGCGGAAGAAGACCAGCAATTCATGCCAGAGAAGCGTCATCGCATCTACATTACGATACCAGTCTTCAAATTGCTCTCCGAGCTGCAGGATCATCTCATCCCCGATATCCCGCGCGAGATGATAGAGGACAAAAGAAAATCCGACAGGCTTGCTAAGATGCTGACTTGTTGGCAAGCCGTGTACTTTTGCGTCCAATGCGCCTCTCGTTTGCCGCAGCAGTTTTCCGTCACTTTGCTGGAACTCAATGTTTTTGCGCATGCCTTGTGTGCGCTGGCTCTTTACGCGATCTGGTCAAACAAGCCACGCGATATCTGCGAACCAATTTTGATAGTTGGTGAGGAGGCAATGGACATCTGTGCGTCACTATGTCTTCACGTTTTTGACGGCAACCGAGAATACTTTAGCCGCTTTAGTATCATCACGGATCCGCATCAACACCCAGGTGCCGCTCTTGAGATCGTCGGTCCTACAGAACTGGTGTACAACTTTGATCGAGATGGCCACATCATCGACCATCTTCTGAAGGTATCAGGAACTTACTGGGTCTTAAAGTTACGAGACCAGGGTCATTCAAACCGACGGCACCAAGACAAAGCCTTGAACATCGGGCCCTCCTTCAAAGTCAGCGGCGCTCTTGATGCCCAAGATGTCAGGCGATTGCAAAGAGTTTCGAAATTTGTACAGCGAGAGAAGGCCCCGAAATTCCATCTTCTCAACAACTTGCCGCTTGTGGACGGCATTGTCCGGACAACAAATTGGAGCCTGGACTTCGCCACGAACTTCGAATTCATGTTGACTTCCCGCATGTATTGGGAATTGACGGCAGACTGCTCCCGTTTCGCCTGGCTTGTTGCCGGCATGACGTTTGCTGGATCGTGCTATGGAGGCCTACATCTAGTCGCATGGACGACTACATTTGCCTCCCACACAGAGTCTCTTCTATGGCGTGCCTCTAGCGTAAGCATAATGGTAGCCGGGCCGTTCTGCGTTCTCATTGCTGTCTGCAATGCGATTGGCAACTCGGCCTGCTTCTCACAGACCATGGTCGTGTTTGCAGAAACGCTCTTCTGTGCTTCAATCCCATGGTATATGTTCTGCCGTGTGTTTATAATTGTCGAGAGCTTCATCATGCTCGCGCATATCCCAGACCAGGCTTTGCAGGTACCAACTTGGTCGGCATATGTTCCTCATATAGCCTGACGACGGTCGACGACGAATGATTGCAAGCTACAGTTCCTATTTAAGAACGAGAGGGGTGAGAGCATGATTCACAGCCTCCGCAGGCAGCTCTTTGCAGCACCCCAATGATCAAAAGCAAATGACGACAACTGGCTTCATGACCTCCGCGCCATACGCGATCTAAGAGCGTGTTTCAATGCCATTGGTCGTCTTCCGTCTGGCCGTCTAAGATGCTTTACAGTGGCACGAAAGTGGTAGATCAACCAAGTCCGTATGGGCAACAAAGTATACTGCTCGAGTGGATCGGTAAAGCTTTGGTTCGGGCTACACGATACAACGTACGGTAGTGACACAACAGATCAATGGTGTTCAGTCTTCATGTTCTGTACCCTGCCCCTTCCCAACCATTGCAGTATACAACGTGTCTCAAACTCCTGTTTCTCATCGGGTGTCAATCTCCACCAGGCTGGACCGTAGCGATCGAACAAAGAGTCTCGAAGCCATGAGTCGTCGGACATGTCTCTCTCGTGAGACATGAGTTGCTTCAATCCGAGCTCACATTCCATTTGACGGTTCAAATTAAACTGGCGTTCCCAGGTCTGCTTTTCGATTCTGTCCTCGGCTCTGGATCGGTCCTCCCAATCGCAGACGAGTTGTCGCAAGTTCTTGTGCTCGAAATCGGGGCGACTGCCCTCAAGATGGTGCCAACCCTTGACCCGGGCGCGGCGTACCTTGTCTCTGTGATCCCACAAGGCCCGTTCATTCTCTAGTCCCCGTAGCAACACACTCGCAACCAAGTGTTTGCTTCCTTCGAACCAACGCACAGCTTCGATCGCGAGTTCGTTCTCTCGTCGGTCTAGCACCGCCGCCTCGCGATAGAACGAACCCAACATCGCTTCCCACTCGAAACTGATCTCTCCCCTCACGAAATCAACTTCCAGGCCAGATAGCTCTGTGTCGATGGAATCCCACTTGATGTTAATCCAGTAAAACGGAAGATCGCAGCGACGACCGCCTGGCTTATCGAAGCATTCATGACACGTTTTGCCCGAATTGAAATCATTGATGTTGAGCGATCGCGCCTCAATCGCGCTCGCCCATCGCTCATTGCATTCTGTACGATGATCTCCAGCTCCAGCTCCATCATCGTCTTCACTTTCTATTCTCTTCTCGATCGTTGCAAAGACCATTCTGTCGCGGCCTCTGTAATGACTGAACCCCAGCTTGTGGCCCATTAAACAAGCTGCAGTCCTGAAGTTTTTCCAACAATTGGACTCGATCTTCGTCATGTTCCTGTCTTCGAGATACTTTTTCGCGATGATCTTGGGGATCTCAGACCGCCAGCTTGTACAGACTTGACGACCAACGATCCATAGGTGTTTCGGATCGGTGTTCTGTAGGAATGCGAGGGCCCATACTTCGAGAGGTAGCGAAGGGACGTGGATGCCGCCGCGTTCAGTGTTTGTGACTTCGGCAGGGTCGTTTCGCTCTGGCTGGAGTGGCGTGCTCATAGTTGTGATCGCCGTTATGGAACACTGGGTTTGCAGGCGGACGTCATTGGGGTTGAATGGTGTGCCGTTATGAAAATTGTCGGTTTCGCAGATGAAGAGGGTCGCGAGTGGCATTCAATTATGTGCCGTTGTCGAAGTTGGCGTTGCGCAGAACAAATGCGGGTGTGGAACTGTGGACTAGGGCTGATGGGGTGTTCTCTACGGAGGACGTAGAGGTGAAATGCTCCCCACACAAGCTGTTGCCTGTTATTGCCCCCTCGCCGCACCCCGCATTGGTGTGCGGTGTCATTCAATAAACACCATCTTCTATGATAGGAGGCGTGAGATAATCTGGCAGGTTAAACGATCGCGCTCCACTCCCTGGGTGCATACAGTCCTCATTGGCAGGCAGAGAGCAGGGAGGCTCCCAGCAAGAGCCAAACGAGATAACCGTTCGTAGGTGCAGCACCGCTTTTCACACCCGTTGCAGCCGGACTCCTCGATCCAGAAGTGGTAGTCGATGGCATGACAGTGGCAGTTGGTGTAGTGCTCATCGGATCAGGCCCTGTCATACTGACTTCACCAAGGTCGCCTCCCACCTGGCAAGCGAACGCATAAGCGTTCCAGAGCGCCACGCTCGACAGGCAAGAGCTGACCTTTGGATACGCCACGATAGCACCGTAGGTCTGCGTCGTCGTATAGGTGATGGTGGTGGAGCGCACAGTGCCCTCGGTGGGATATGGCACGTTTATCGAAGTTGAAGTGTCGGTGCCGGTAGCATGATACGCCGGGACGCCGCACCAGTGATGATCACAGCCATAGCCAGTGGTGTATTGGGCTTGATAGTATGGTGAACAGCATGCATCGATGTCGTTTGTAAAGCCTGCGGTTGCCTGAGCGTCGTTGCCGAAGAGAGCGCAGATGAACGGAGGGGTGGTGTCATTGATGGGGATGACGCCGAATGGATCACAGTCAAGATAGCTGCGATCAACGAGATCCATCGTGTCTGGAGGACTCTGCAGATGGGTGACAGAGACTACGGCGTCTTTAAGACTTGTATGTTGATGTGGACATGCTTGAACTCTTCCGCAAAACGCGAAACAGGGGCATCCTCTCCCAAAACGGCTAGCGTGTCGCCATTTCTCTCAAGCTTGTGTACAGTAGGACGACAACCTTGGACGAACTACATACACCCCCAAATTCCATCATCATCTGACCCACTCCGTCTTTGAAAGCGAACTCGGGATCGATACCAAGCGTGGACGATATGCGCAGACATGCTCCGGTCTTCTGCGGCATCTATTAGTGCGCTGTGCTCTCCAAGGCCCCAACATACCTCATGGCTGCTCTGCCTCGCATAAGATGCAGCAACAGCCACCGAATTTAGGACACTGCGGAAGTTCCGCCGACTACCGGGAAATACCAGGCAGAGTTTTGAGGCATCCTTGTGCCATATGTGACTTCGAGTCCACGGGAATCTGGTAATTCCTCTACGTGATCGCCAATCTGACTATGAATTCGCCATAAAGTCCATTGGCTGGATCAAACCTCCGACACCTTGCTCAAGACCTCCAAAGACGAGGGCACACTTTCCAAGAAGTTTCGGAATACCTTGCCAGATGGAGAGCATCTGATTGAGAAAGACTCGGATAGGTTGATCTAGTTCATGATGGCCGAGATCCCAGTCGAGGTAAGTTGGCTTCGTCCTCCCTTTGTCGCAGGCCGGCTCTCACGTTGGCCACCCTGACTCGAACCCATCGACAACATTATTTGTGAAGAAGGGGGCAACCCAGTTCGTTGTAATAGTAAGCGAACTGATTGCAGAAACCGATTCGAAGACAACGCGAGAAGCCGACTTCCCTCGCACTTCCTCGCAATCTATCCAGGCAACAAAAAAAGAACATTAAACAGGGCCCTACATCGCATCTGTCCACGACACTGTAACAAATTGGATGCAGAGCATCTAGAAGCACTTCCTCCCGTCTAGGCTTGCTTCGGCATGCCGTAAACCGCACGTGGAATGTTGCAATATGGTGGCCTGACCGAACCCTTGACGAATAGGCGCCAACAAACGCCGCCACAAACCCGTCCAGGCTAGATTCTCTGCTTCCTGAGCAGCCACCACGTTGGTTCCCCATTCCATCAATCTCCGTGTGGTACCAACAAGACCTGAGACCCTTCAAAAGTCGAATTTGCCGATCGAGGAGCGTTCGAATTGGCGCTCTCACAACTGTAGGTTACCACACTCCTTCAAGATGCGTTTCTTCTTCCGAGCTTTGTGGCTCTCATCGGTCGTTACCGCGGAATTGATCACCATCACTGAGCGGCGAGGATGCTCCCCTTCAGCAGTCTTCACTTCACCAGTGTCCAATGCACCAGTTTACAACAGTACACAATCTGCCAATCCGAGCGGCAGCGGTTCATCCCTCGTAGCTGCATCGCTCCTTCCTACCGGATTTGGTCCTGTACTCGGGTCCATAGGCCCGGGATCGGCGGCAGCAATTGGTGGCCTCTCACAAAGCGACAAGGTCGACTATCTTTTCTGGCTGGAATTCGCCAAAGCCATCAGGTCTGCAGCGTCGATCATGCCGGACGACAACTCCGCATTCTTCATCGGCAGCACTGCCCTGAGGGGCCCGCCAGCCGGGGACAACATCCCAGAGAGCTACACTAACCAGGGTATTTACGACATCGCCAACAGTCTTCGAAACGATACTAGCATCTTCTACACACCTGGCGCCGCTAGCAACTCATAAATTGATGCACTAAGCAAGTAAGTGGGCAACTATCTTTGGAAGACTTTGGATGTTACTGACATATCGTAGTTATCTGGACCACACTGACTTGGTAACCAAATCGCATACACCGGGTAGTTCCCCAACCTCTAATTAATGCGTTGTAGGAAGCGAACCCAAGCCTCAAACAGGAAAATGATCTCTTGAACGCAATTAATGAACAAGCAGCTGTGCAAGATCAAATCGCCAGAGAGCTCCCAAAAGCCCTAGAGGCTTACGCACCAGGAGAAGACGCCGAACTTCTCGAACCACCAGACACGAACTTTCCACGATTGCTGGCGCAGTCAAAAGGACATGCTGCAGTCTATCAAGTTGCTGTGGCCCGCGAAAACCAATTATCCGGTGTGATTGATTCGCTACAAGCCGAGATTTCTGGTGTCAAAGCCAGTGCACGCGCTGATGTACGTGCGAGCCTTACGCTTGCTAAAGCAGCCATCTCAAACCCAGGGTAAGTTCATGATTTCTCGCACATCAAAGAAGCAACTGACGTCGATAAGGTACAACATGAACGCTGCAGCTGGATCGAGTACGAGCCTCACAAAGCTGTTAGTTTGTACAAGAGAGACGCCAGAACAAGCAGCGATGGATTGTCCCGCGTCTAACGATTACTACCTACCAATGTACAACGCGCCTGACTACAAAGCGTTTGTCCAAGAGGCGCAGTCGCACTCCGACGACAAAACATACGATCCGGTGAATGCCGTGAGTTTCAAAGTCGACACCAGCAAAAGCACTTCCGAATACAAATTCGGTCAAACCAGCATCGGTGCGAAGGCCCGCGGCACTGGATGGTTCTCGTTCTTCAGCGCCAGCGGTCAACATACTACAGAGTCTTTCGCAATTTAGCACCAATGATGCGGCTTCTTCGGTAAGCATCAAGATCATCTACGATGATATGCGGCAGATCGCTGTATCTCCCGGTAAATGGTAAGTGACCATCCTTCTTCAAGTCGTAATATCAGTACCTGCCGCTAAAAGCCTGCTCAGGAACTTCAACTACCGCGACTTCAAGCTCCACTCTGACGCCCCGGCCTTCCTGAAGGACCTTGTTCGACCATCAGGACTTGTTGTCGCGACTCGCCTCGGATATGAGATCACCGTCGGCGCTTCATTGGCGACGACCCTCGACACGCATTTCAAGCAGACCACTACTGTGAACGCCGGGTTCAGTATCTTTGGTACCAGCATTTGGGGTGCGTCGGTGAGCAAGACCGATGAGAGGAACACTCATAGTGCTACCTACGATGCAGCCAGCAGGACTCTGAAGGTTGTCCCCAGAGATAGTTTCGGCGCTGCGACTTTGCTTGGGGTTGTTGGAGAGAGGATTCAGATATGAGTTGGGCATTGATGAACTGGCTCAGGGAGATGGTTTGAGATCTCTTCGAGCATCGACATCTTGATTTATCTCGTCAACAGCAGAAAGCAAATGACACCTTCGCACCTGCGTTTCCTTCCGCCTCCCCTCCGACTCGCGACCCTTGGACGACGACGGAATGTTTGCAGACGAAAATCCTTACTCTCAACAGCTATTCTATTACCAATTGTCCCGCTACATTGGTGGAGCTAATGCGGAGTTGAGACCATGTGTAAACGACATGCTCTTCTTTCACATCCCTGACATGCCTCACCGCCGCTGTTAGATTTGTTTGATGCCGATGCCAAACATAAATGTCATGATGAGATTCAACACGGCAAGAAATAATACATACGACCATAGGTCAGTGAGAACTGGGCATCCCGTCCGCTCTGCCATACATAAGCACTGAACCGGGCGACTAGTACTAGAGTGGGTGACCATCTGGGAATCCCGCCTGTTGTATGTTTTTGTCGTTTTGAACATCAGCTACATCTAAACCAAGTAACCAGTTTTTTACCCTATCGACGGCATACACTGAACACTGATCGAACCGATGACTAGAATGTGCGGTTTGAGTGAGACGAGCGACCGCAACCCTGATGTCTCAAAAAGATCGCGGACTTTATTCCAAAGCATCTCTACGACACGAAATGGAGACGCGCCCACTCCTCAGGGTTGACTCTCTTCCTTGGGCCACCGCGAACGTGCAACCAATCTCCATTCGCATAGTGTCCAGTCTTCCGGACAGACATCATGCTATCTTGCACCTGCTTTTTAGTCACCACCCACCCGTGAATTTTCTCGCTTGCCCCGAATGCTGTAAAGGCAGCGCTGCCGCCAGCAATCGCACCTGCGACTTCCGGTGCTGCACTCAATGGCAAGAGCTCGGCAAGAATGGCTTGCGCAGTGCCTGCTATCGGTGTTGCAGCTGCGGCCGCTCCCATGAAGGCCCATCCACCAACAGCAACGACGCCGAGGCCAAGGATCGTTGGAACCAGTGTCGCGATGACAGCATCTTTGGTATGGGGCTCATTGTGGCCGTCGTACGGGAAGCAGTCGACCGTGAACCAGACTCGACCAGTATGGCGAGAGACTCTCTCGCCGGGCTGGATGACGCCCCAATAGAGCGGTCCGACTTGCGAGATCACATAGACCAGGGGAATTTCTGTAAGATTGGCGATGCGGACGGACTGATCACTCTCTAGAGACTGCTCATTCCCCATGGTGGATGTGGTAATAAAGCGGAGCGAAAGATATTTCTTTGGAGATGGACCTGCCCGTGTCAGCTTAAATTCACAGACAAGATGCTGCTTTGTCAATCCATACCGTTAGTGCCGATAGCTAGACGTTTCCTCGGAGAGGCTGGCAGACTTGAGCACTGCGGAAACTGGACTGCTACATGCTCGCCATCGGAAATACCATGAACATATATTCTGGTCTCCAAGGCTAGAGGCGCAGTCTGGAATATCCAAAGAGCTCGTAACACTTCGTATCGAGGGCGCTCTGCAAGCCATCGTCCCAGAAGGTGCACTGTGGCAGTCTTGGGCTGCTCGAAGGGTTCGTTCGGATTGAAGCGCTCTGCAGCCACGAGGTGACGAGAACCAACAAGCGAAGAGCAGCCGGAAAGTTTGGAGTGGCTACATGCAGCCTTCGAGTTACTTGAACAGCTCTATGCGAGAGCAAGCACACGAGGTCTCGGGCGTGTACTGTCAGGGTATACCGTGACTATGATACAGTGATGCCTACCGATATCATGGGCTTTTAGCCGCAATCTCTGCATGCATCAGCGTGCCGAGTCGGCCGCATCAGGCATATGTTGCGCTCGATAGCGACTTCAGATAACAGAGCAGCTCTCGAATGTTCCCAACATGTGGTTTGCAAAGATGGTGGTGGGGTAAGAAGAAGGAAGAAGCAAGGTTGAGGCTGAGAAAGGCGGCTTGCGGACTTCCACTCCGAACGTGATCAGACGATCATCCCGCATGGAACCATCCGACAACATGGCCCACCCTGCCCAATGCGGTTGGAGGCGTCCCAGCGGCTGATTCTCGAAAGTCTATATCGCAGCTCCAAGTTTGACGACTTGGTGCTACTGTCAAGTTTGGGGGTTACAGTACTTGACAACAGTTTGGGCGTGATCAGAATCTGTCTAGGTATGTCCCGTGTGAGGTACAATGTAAACCAAGGATGTGCATCTCTTGTCACATTCACATCTTACTTACCAATTCAGCTCGGGTAGAACTTTGGCAGTCGAACAGCCGCCACAACATCCCGTGTCGTCTTGGAGGAGCAGGCAGGCACATGTATATTCCCAATATTTGCGTCTTGTGTGGCGTCCGACGACGACCACGAGAGGCAAGTCCAGTTGTACAACCATACCACCTCGCATGGCATTGGAGGCCCAGCTGAAAGCCTGGATCAGCCATGTCGCTACACTGTAGAAGCCTCAGAAACCTTGTCATGATGTGTATCATCTGTCTTGGTAGCATAGCTAAGAAAAAGGAAATACTGCTAGGCACGGGTGTCGGATCGCAGACTTGCCTATATATAATCAGATCAATTGGCACCGCTCATCCATTGGGGCAAGATCTCACAGAACACATTCCAGAAATCCCACGACGAAGAGTCCATCCAATAAGCCGACATGGTGCTGTCCGACCTTTTCAGCCTCTCCGACGAAGAGTACGGCCTCCGCATCAAGGACTATTCCACCGAGAAGCTCCACAACCAGCTCAAAGTCAAGAACATGCAAGTCAAAGTCGGCACCGTCATCGGATCGTCGGCGACCGTCACCTCTACGGTGACCACCTCGGTCCTGGGTTACTACTCACAGTACACCTCGGTGATCTGTGGCGGCATCTCGCAGGCCGGCAAGCGGCGCGTGGTGGTTTCGAAGCAGAAGATCCGGCTCATGGAAGCCGAGCTTGAGAGGCGCGGGAGCAGTGTTGCTGAGATCGAGAAGGCGGGCGAGGGTCTGCCAACCTATGGGGAATTGCTCATCGAAGACGATGACATGTCCAAGGTCAGCTGCGATAGCAAGTCGTCCTGACAATGCGGCAACAGGGCGCTGGAACGCTGTCATGCGGATGGCTTTGAATTTTGTGCCTCTGGAGACGGTGTTTGTTTGCATAGTCAGTATCAACGATGTTGTGCTGCAGAAATGGGGGGCGGTTCAATCTTCCATCAGGTGGTGGACAGACAGTCTTTTGCGGACATAGTGGCGAGAGTGGGCAAGTGGCGTTGTTTTCGATTTCCAATACCTTCAGTCCACTCATTCCAACAGGCCCTCCAACTCCACACCCCTCCCCTTGAGATCCCGCGGATACACCGTTTTGTACCAAACAAACACGGCTCCTCCGACCCAACAGATATAATTCCAAGAAACATGGTCCATCTGCCACATCGCAAGGGCGTAACCCAAGACGAACTTCCACATAGCAGCGTCTTCCCAGACATACGTGGAATTATTATGCTTCGAGTGATCAAGAGAAGGCCACCCTCCGAGCTTGAAAATCAAGCGAAGAGCCAACACGAACATGACAGCCGCTTGCAACGCAAACGACCGCAGGCTGAGAGCGCCCAGATTGTCTTTCCTCTGCAGTTCGCGGTATTGCGACATGATCTGCATGGTCAGTGCCAGAGGGCTGATGATATAGTGCATCATCATAACGATCCCCTCAACGAGTGCTCCCATCAGCGAGTTGTGTCGAGCGTCGGTGATGAGAGAGGCCACTAAGGCCGAGAAGAAGGCGTGGATTAGAACAAGCACTGTAGTGCAGAGCTTGCCTCTGAGTCCTTTAGAGCGGCCGATCACGTAGATTGCGACACTGGGAGGCATGAGAGTCAGCTCATTATTGCCTAGTGGATCTTCCATTTTCACGAAGTCCGACTTACATCGACAAAGCACACAGCCATTGTACGAATACTTGAACGACTCCCAGCGACCAACCAAAGGCTCCGAAACGAGTGAGTTGATCGCGGTCATACTCCCACATCACCAAAAAAGCGTATGAGAGCTGGGAACTGCAGAAGATTGCATGGGCGAAGATGTAGTAAGGCGAAAGCCCATCGATTGATGGGTGTTCGCCGGTTGTCGACTGGCGCAGGCGGCGCAATTGTGGTAAATAGGCAGCGACGATGGCGATTATTAAGAAACTGGCTGCGTGTAAGTCTGGATATGCGGTGATCAGTAGTTTGCAGTGGACACTCACCAGTCAAAAGACACCGCGAACAGATTCGCGGAAAGAGGCTCGTGAACATCTTTGGATGTCATGCTGGTATGGTTTCTGTGGTCTCCGTGTGGTTCAGCGGTATGGAACAATGAAGCTTATACCTCTCTTATGGCAGACCTAGTAAGAGCTACGAACAGAAGGAGTTATGAACTTACACGTATCTCGAGATGCTATGCGATCTCAAATATTAGTCTCAAGCTAGACTAACTACTTGACTTTCAATGACAGCCAAGAATTTTGCTGGCACCCAAGTAAGTCTTGCTTGTATTATTAGTCCATGATAACGAGTTGCCGCCCAAGGGCCCCTTTCGTTTGTTCTGGGCTTAAATTAGAACACAGCGAAGTCCTTCCGGCATGCCCACGGACCGTCCTGCCGGCTGAGACGACTTCGCATCCTGCAGGATCAAACTAGAATTTCAAAGGTGTCAACAACTTTGTCTTCCTAATTAGGTTGGCAGACGTCGTGCTAAGCGGGCATGCCTCGTAACCAAGACTTCGTGTAAAACAGTCTTCGAAGTGCAGAGTGAAGAAAAGCATATGCGACGGAAATGGCCCTGCGCCTGCGAATGCGTATCAAGAAAATCATCGCCCGGCTAAAGTGAGCACGCCGTACCATCGATGAAGAAACCCCCCAGCCACTGACTCCCATCTTGAAAATATTCACAATACGGAGGTATCAACACGCAAAAGGAAATCAGAACATTAGAAACTCATCTCACATGTGTATCTTCACCCCTTCCTATCCCATAAGGTATCATGAACTTTTTTCAGCCCCGCTAATCGTGTCTCCGTTGCTGGAGTTTGCTCTTGCGAGGAATGCTTCCTTCAAGGCCTCGTACACGAAGTAGTACTGCGCTTCGCTTTGCACCATCATCATCCGTTGCTGTCTAAGAAGGTCGACTGTGTCCATGATGGGGTCTTTGTCCGCAGGGATGTTGTCAAGCTGCCCTGAGTACAGCAGCGAGAGCAGATAGTCTAGCGCGATGAAAGTGCCACTCCTGCCGACGCCTGCCGAACAGTGTATGATGCGAGGGTTGTCTTGGTCCGAGTTGGCAAAGCCCGATGTAGAAAAGCCGTTTCGTTCTGCGCTTGCTGCTGTAGATGTGCTAGATGGAGCCGAGTTGAGCTTGGCGGAAAGTTGGATCAGGCGGGTGAGAGCGGCGCGGTCTTCACCTTCGGGGACGAGAAAGTCAGGCCAGCCGGAAAAGAGAAGGTGGTAGATGTCTTTTTCTTGAGGCGACTGGGTGGAATGTTCGGTCTCCTCTTCGGCCTCTGTCCGCAAGCGCAAGTGACGGATCTGGGTACGTGTCGCGTGATCGTCCTCGGTGTTGAGTAGCTCCACTACGCCGTGAAACCCGTCACCAGATTCGAGATCGATTGGGATTTGCAGCGGTGACTCTTCTGGCGATAGAGGGTAGTACTGAAAGCACTTCTCTCTGCCGGACTCATGAGTCTGTGTGAGCATCACCACCACAGCGCTCCCACGGACTTCGGCATTGAGCATCCGGTAGAAGTGGTTCAAATTGGTGTTCTTCGGACCCTGTGTCGCGATGTACCGTCTCTTTCCAAGTTGTATCGGCGAAGCGTTGATGTAGTCACTGACACCCTCTCCCACGTCCAATTTTACTCTGTTTCCAGCAAATGGCTCAACATTCATGTAGCGATTGCGCGCTGCGACGGTTTCTCCAGTAAGGCGAGACCACTGCGAAGGCTGGCCAGTCTTCATTGCCGACTGGGCTCCGGCGAGCAGCCGGTTCCGTTGCTGCCATTCAAGATCGATGAATTTGGCGTAGATGTCTGCGAAAGCGGTCAGCGAAGGCTCCAGCGACGCTGTCTCTGTTGATGTACCCGCCTGCTTTTGATTGCCTGAGGAAATGCGGGAGGCTAGGTGTTTCCATGGTGGAGACTGCGTGTGTGTGACGGATGCCTGCAGATGTCTTGCGGTCGCGTGCAAATCTGGCGATATATAGTTGTATCAAAGCTTGCTCCGACCCGGAGTGACAAGGCGAAACAAGGCCAATTCTTTTCAAAGGAATCTTTATGGTTTTGTATGCAGGGCAGCGCAGGCTAATTGCTATGCGCCTGATGATTCTTTTTCGGCGGTTTGATTGAGGCGGTCCAAGTGATCGATCGAGCGGTCGTCCAAGTGACCGGTTGCACAGTACGGCTTGAATGCGGTCTTCCGTCTCGTTAGTGGCGCAAAGGGCGGTAGAGTGAGTCGAGTCGTTGGGCAAAAATGGAAGATGTTGACTTGAGTTAACGCCGCGACCAACACCTCGGCGCCCAATAATGACGATGCCCTGCGCCCAGTCGACCTCGAGCTAAATTGCTCCACACATGATGAAACAAGCGCCGGCGGACTGTCACAGAACGGTCGGCTGTTACTAAGGGTCTGTCAAATACACATATGTACGCACCCAATGATTGAACATGAAGTAGGCAAAAAAACAGCATCAATTCTTTGTGAGTTTTCTTAGAAGGATATCGTATGCTAATGCTCTCGCGCTCTCCCTTCAAACCCAACACCTCGGAATGAAAGAAAGAGAGAGTGACAAAAGAAGAATTCGCTCTTCCGTGGCTCCTCCACAAACCACAAACCCTCCAGCCATGATTTCCTTCCTTTCTACGTTCCATTTTCCATCGCATCAATCGGAAAGCCGTAGTGGGTAGGCAAGCCTGCCTATTCGTCTATTTCGTTTTCGTTCAATCAATCAAATCGGGTCCCACCCGTGTCCTCATCGACAAATCAAGTCTTTCGGGAAAAGGCAACTCGTGAGAAATCGAGTAAATTGGATCACTCGCCTTACGCTCTTGAAACCAGGAGTGAGGGAAATTAGCCGAAGAAAGCGCGAACTGTAGCCTGGGTGTCAGGCGCCAGTGTGTTAAGCAGCTGGTTTGCGTCCAGACCGGCGGTCTGCACGAGTTTTCGCGCGGCATCAACGATGCGCTGGGCCATGTTGCCTTGTAGTGTCTCGGCTTCGAGAGCCTGGGCGATGTAAGTGAAGCATTGAGCTCCCTTGGCGAGGACGGCGGGGTTAGATCTGTGCGTGTGTTAGATTTCAAGAAGCTGTGAAACGTATGAGTGACAAAAAGAACTTACTGCTCGATCAACTCGGTGAGGAAAGAGTAGGCGTAAGGTGCGGCCTCCTCATCGTTGATGACGGGCAAAGTGTCGACCCATGCGTTGACAACCTCGGGTACATTGGGCACCTTCGAGCTATTGAAGTGAAGAATCTTGGCGATACTAGCGCACGCGTTCTCGGTCGCGAAAGCGTCGTCGTCGCTGCGAGCGTTGGGGCGCTGAGTGACTTGAAACAGGATGGGCAGGCTACCAGCAGCGAACTCAGACCAGGCTTCACCACCCTTTTGCGCGGCCACACCGGCTCCGTAGCAGGCGGCTTGCCTGTTGGCCGGAGCCTCATCACGCATACCGTCAATCAGCGGCTGCACAATGTGTGTGTGGTAGTTCCAAGAAGCGGGACCAGAGAATTCGAGCACATCGTCCAGAATGCACAGAGCCCATTGGCGCTGTGTAGGGTCGCTGGAAGTGACGAAGAGGTCGTAGTAGTTGAGCAGACGTTCCC
>Ga0265798_10003228_pt1 | contig 23337 bp, 19 predicted proteins | sample P3T30metagenome_FD_192430 | JGI IMG/M metagenome (GOLD analysis project Ga0265798, IMG submission 192430) | Plant litter microbial communities from East Loma Ridge, Irvine, California - P3 T30 | ecosystem: Environmental > Terrestrial > Plant litter > Unclassified | place: USA: California... | reverse complement strand
TTTCAACGATAATAGCCTTAACTCTTGAAGCAATATCAGACATAATGTTATAATTTAATGGTTAAATAATTCAGTGCAAAGAAAAATAAATTCTAACACATTTCAAATGTTTTTATTTCTCTGGGTTTCTAATGTTTAATTTCAATCGGCAAAGTTAGAATTAGTTTTATAATTTCGTGGCCTAAAGCAATTAATCTGATTTGACCAGAACCTATTTAAAATTATCCCTCGATCTGGACTTTATTCTGATTGCCATAACGGCGCCTTTGAAAGATTATGTGCTCTGCCACAAAATTAATACACGGCTCGATTATAACTTCAGCAAAATCGATGATCATGAAGTCTTTTTTAACATAGACGAACCTGCCTTAGCTTTCTCCAAATACCATTTTGAAGCCGAACCAGACGGTAACGTTTACTTCATTGTTAACAATCGAAACCCTGAAGGGTTTTTAATTCCTGAAATGAACAAAGTCGATTATTTCCTTGTTGTACACAATTATATCGACGAGGAAGATCTCAATTTGTTACTTAAGGGACTAAATCAAATACCTGATATACAGCTTGCTGTGCAAGTTGATCCTTTTAAGCTCAAATCCCGAGAAAACCTCGTTATGTAAATTTTACACCAGGGGTGTAGTAAATACACTATATTTGAATCTTGCAATAAACAGTAAATTAACGATTAAGCAGAGGGATTTTAGGTACGCACCCTTTATTTTAGCTCTGTTTATCCAACATTTAATAAAAGTAAATTCCAATGAAACCTTTTCATTCAAGAACAAAAATTGTGGCCACATTAGGCCCTGCCTCAGCCAAACCAGATGTTTTATTAAGTATGTTCAATGCAGGATTGGATATTTGCCGCTTAAACTTTTCCCATGGCTCACAAGCTGTTCACCAGGAAGTTATAGATACAATCAAAAGTCTGAACGAGAAACATGATTATAACGTTGGTATTCTAGCTGATTTACAAGGCCCTAAAATCCGCATTGGTATGGTTAAGGACGGTGGCATTCACCTTGTTAATGGTAACCGCACCACCATCACCACCAAAGAATGTATCGGTAACGAAGAACGCATATATATTACCTACGAAACTTTCCCTCAGGATGTTAAAGCAGGTGAAATCATCCTTTTAGATGATGGTAAACTGCAATTGCGTGTTGTAGAAACTAACCTTGAAGATGAGGTGGTTTGCGAGGTTGTTCACGGCGGTATCCTAACCTCCAGAAAAGGGGTAAACCTTCCGAATACGAAAGTTTCCATTCCTTCTTTAACAGTTGAAGACCGTAAAAACCTGGACTTCGTATTAGAGAATGATGTAGAATGGATTGGTTTATCTTTCGTACGTAACGCTGAAGATATTATCGAACTTAAAGACATTATCGCTTCAAGAGGCAAGACCGCTAAGGTTATCGCGAAAATCGAGAAACCTGAAGCCATCGCTAACATTGATGCAATTATTGCTGCTTCAGATGCTGTTATGGTTGCCCGTGGTGACCTGGGTGTTGAAATGCCAATGGAAGAAGTTCCTTTGTTGCAGAAAATGATCGTTAACAAATGCCGCGCAGCTTCAAAACCAGTTATCGTAGCAACACAAATGCTGGAAAGCATGATTACCACACCACGTCCAACACGTGCAGAGGTGAATGATGTTGCCAATTCGGTACTTGACGGTGCAGATGCAGTGATGTTGAGTGGTGAAACCTCTGTAGGTGAGTTTCCATTGATCGTAATTGAAACCATGCAGAAGATCATCCAGAACATCGAGCAGAACAACTATCCGTTCTATGCAGATAAATATCTTAAAACCAGCGCAGAGACTTTCCTAAGCGATGCGGTATGTGATTCAGCGGTATTCCTTGCGAAACAAACCAAAGCTGTAGGTATCGTATGTATGACTTTAAGCGGTTATACAGCATTTGAAATCTCCAGCCACAGACCTGATGCGTTGATCTATATTTTCACCAGCAACAGAACGCTGTTAAACAGCTTAAGTCTGGTATGGGGTGTTCAAGGCTTCTACTACGATAAATTTGAAAGTACTGACGAAACCATCATTGATGTAAATCAGTTCCTGAAAGATAAAAAGCTAATCAAAAAAGGTGATGTAATCATCAATACCGCAGCGATCCCGATGGTGCGCAAGGGTAAAACCAATATGGTGAAGATTACAACAATCGATTAATCGGATAATATAAATTGCAAAATTTTCATAGTTTTGCAATCCGAAAAGGAGAGGTGTCCGAGTGGTTGAAGGAGCACGCCTGGAAAGTGTGTATACCTCAAAAGGGTATCGAGGGTTCGAATCCCTCTCTCTCCGCATCACATAACAAGAAAGCCCGTTGATCATCAACGGGCTTTCTTGTTTCTATACCTCTCTGGCTTCCTGCTTCACCCGTGCACTTAAATCCACGAGCTTATTCACCAGCAGTTCAATGTCCAGCGGCTTGGAAATGTAATCATCCATACCGGCCTGCATACAGCGTTCAATATCCTGACTCATCGCATTGGCCGTCATCGCCATGATGAGGGGTCTGCTGCCATACTGCGCACGGATGAGCTCTGCTGCCTGGATACCATCAAGCACCGGCATCTGCACATCCATCAGTACCAGATCATAATCTCCTGCAGCAACCATATCCAACGCATTTTGACCGTCTACTGCCAAGTCTGGCGCATAGCCCAGTTTAGTTATCACCCGCGTAATCAGGCGCTGGTTCATCATGTTATCTTCGGCAATCAGAATCCGGAAAGGATAGCTTTGTGCAAAGCCTTCCGATAATACGCGCTTCGCAGATGCAGCCGCTTTTACGTCCTGTTGCATCTTCCGGTTTGCCGATCCGAGTTGCGCAATGTCGCATTCTATTTCAAAGCTGAAGCAGCTCCCGGAACCTTCAAAACTCTTCACCGAAATCTCACCACCCATAAGCCTGATCAGTTTCTCACAGATCACGAGCCCTAAGCCTGTGCCACCGAACTTCCTGGTGATGGTCGAGTCGATCTGATTAAAGGGCTTAAACAGCTTGCTAAGCTGCTCCGGATCGATACCAATGCCCGTATCCTTCACATCAAAGCCAATTCTGATCTTTTCCGCAGTTTGAGATACACAAAAAGCCTTAACCGATACGCTGCCTTTGCTGGTAAACTTTACCCCATTACCAACCAGATTAATCAGCACCTGACTTAACCGGTGACTGTCACCGACAATAATTTCGGGAATAGAAGCGTCCAGGTCCGAAATCAGCTTAATTCCGGATTCCTGTACTTTCGGCGCAAAAATCGAGAATACATCCGCGATGCATTTGCGTAGATCGAAGGCATGCGCCTCCAGCTCCATCATGCCCGATTCGATCTTAGAATAATCCAGCACATCATTAATAACGCTCATCAAAGACTTGCCGCTGGTCACAATGGCGGTGGTATATTCTTCCTGTTCCGTATCCAGGGCTGTTTTGGAAAGGAGGGAGGCCATGCCCAACACACCATTTAATGGCGTACGCAGTTCATGACTCATGGTGGCCAGGAAAGTGCCCTTAGCAAGGTTAGCTTTATCCGCCAACTCCTGTGCTGCTTCGGCCATTAGCCTTGCTTTTTGCTCCTCATCTTTCTGCTTGAGCAGTTCCTGATTCACCGTTTCCAGCGACTTCGTCTTCAGGCTAAGCTCCTTCGCCTGCTCGCTAATCGCTTTGGATTGTGTTCGCAATGCTTCCGTCTGTTGCTGAAGCGCCTGGTTCAGGTTTTGCAAATGGAGTTGCTGCGACTCGATCTTTTTTGTCCTGTTGCGCACAAGATGCTCCAGCTTGGCCTTCTGCAGGGTAATGTAGGTGATTCTTAAATAGTAGAGCTCGATCAATGCAGAAACCAATAGGATTGCCGCAAGAATCTGGAAGAAACGCGTCTGATAAAAAGGCGGTACAACAACCAGCTCCAACCGGGTTTCTTTGTCGTTCCAGACACCGTCATTGTTGGCTGCCTTTACCCTAAATACATATTTCCCCGGATCCAGATTGGTATAAGTGGCTTCTTGTTGATTCCCAACATACCGCCAATCCTCATCAAAGCCGTCCAGGCGATAAGCATACTTATTCTGCTCCGGGATCGTGTAGTTTAGCGCTGCAAAATGTAAGGTCAGCACGGAAAATTCAGTCTTAACCTCAATCCTTTTCGTGGTTAAAATATTCTCATGTAATATACTGTCTGCGCCGCCAGGTAAAACGGGCTTGTTAAACAACGATATCCCGGTTAAAATCACATCTGGCTTATGCTTGTTAATTCTTGCCTGTTTCGGATCAATGCCGTTGAAGCCATTTACACTGCCGACGATCATCCGGCCATCTTTCAGCTTTTTACCCGAACCAGGGTTAAACTCCAGGCTGTTCAGCCCATTTTCATAGCCGAAATTGCGACTGACCCCTGTTTTTGGGTTCAGGCTGCTTAAACCCTGATTGGTGGTTACCCATAATATACCTTCTGCATCAGCATTGACGTAATTGATGTTGTTGTTCAGGAAACCATTACTTTCCGTGAAGTGGCTAAACTTCCCGGTTTTAACGTTATAGCTGTTTAGGCCGCCCTCCAGCGTGCCAATGTACATGTTCCCCTTCGTGTCTTCGTAAAAAGCACTGATCACATCACTGCTTAACGCGCTATTACGGGTATTCAGGTGTTTGAAAGTTTTAGAGACAGGATTGTAAATGCTGACGCCCTTCGAGTACCCACCGATCCAGATGTTCCCCGTTTTATCTTCATACAGGGAATAGATTACATTGTCGCACACGGTATTTGCATCCTTGGCATTGTGCATCAGTTTTTCTACAAGCCCGGTTTTAGGGTCATAAACATTTAAGCCGCCATAACTGGTACCAATCCAGATTTTACCCTGCCGGTCTTCCAGCAAGCAGATAATTGCATTGCTGTTGATCCTCCCAGGCCCATATCCGGCAACGAAGTGCTTAAACTTGCCGGTTTTCGGATCCAGACGGTCCAACCCGGAATTGTAGGTGCCCACCCAGACCATACCATCCTTTTTACTCTTCACCACGGAAGTGGTATAGTTGCTGAGTAAACTGTTCGGATCTTTAGGATCGTGCTGATAAGTTTTATAGCTGCGACCAGCATGTGTGGCATAGACCAAACCGGCGTCTGTCGCCAGGTAAAGGTTTATATTCACATCTTCCTCAATTGCCCGGATAATGTTTTTCGCCGCGGGCTTTTTTACTGCTGCAGTTTTAAAAGGTGGAAAGTATGCCCGGTTCCGATCGTATTTAAGTACGCCAACGCTGCTGGTGCCTACCCAAAGGGTGCCGGCACGATCTTCCAGAATGGAATACACCCCATCATTAGGCATATTACTCTCGTCATCCACTTCGTCTTCCACTGAAATCAACTTCCTTGTGGTCGCATCAAATAGCTGTAACGTCGTGTTCGTGCCAATCCAGAAGCGGTTGCCCGTTGTTTTTGCGAAGGTGTAAATCGGATTATATCCACCAGCAGAGAATTTATCCCCCCTGATGCTATAGGACTGAAAGCGGCCGGTTTTGCGATCCAGTCTGTTCAGGTTCACTTCAGTCCCCACCCAGATGTTATGCTGCTCATCTTCTATAATGGCATTTATGGAGGCGACCAGCTCATCATCTTTTTCACCCTCCAGGAAATACCTGTGAAAGCGCTTTTGCGCTTTATCATACCGGTTTAGGCCTTTGGTCGTGCCCACCCACATACTCCCCGACGCATCCATAAACAAGGATAGGATTTGTGAACTGCTGATGCTATATGGGTTTTTCGGTTGGTGCGTCACGCGCTCCACCTTTCCACTCTGCGGATCCAGGATGTTCAAGCCCTCATCGGTACCCACCCAGATCTTGCCGTCGCCCGCCCGAAGCACAACGGAAATATTGTTGCTGCTTAAGGTGTTTTTATCTTTAGGATTGTGTTTAAAGGTCGTAAAGGTCTGGCTGCGTCTGTTGTATCGACTTAAGCCGTCTTTGCGCGTGCCGATCCAAAGGTTTGTATTTGAATCTTCGGCAATGTCTAAGATGCTGTTTGCTGCTATAGAATTTGGGTCGCCATGAACATGCTTGTACACGGTAACCTTATAGCCATCGTATAGATTTAGCCCATCCTGGGTGCCAAACCACATCAATCCATAAGAATCACTAAATATATCCTGTATACTGTTTTGGGATAAACCTTTTGCAGTTTTCAGGGGTATTAAGTCGATAATAAGCTTTTGAGCAAAACACAAAGATCCCTGCAGAACGATGAACAGGACGACCAGAAAGCATTTTTGTTTATGGATTAACATGCTTGAGCGCAATTTTACACGAATATATGGATTTATACTGGTTTGTAAATACGGAAAGTTCTAATACTTAGCGTCTTTGACATAAAGTGTCCACGTGTAAAGCGCAGTTTGGAGCTGTGCTGAGTCGCTTATCAACCGCCTATTGTTCGCCTTTTGTTCGCCTGGAGGCGAAGGATAGGCGAACGAAAGGCGAACAAAGGGCGGTTGAGCTGCCTTGTTGCCTGCTTTTCCTCCCGCTGCTAACCTGGGTATGGTGACAGCTATTACACCCGGAAATTCATGGGCAAAAAAAAATAAGGCCGGAGCCTTATTTTAATAATTTAACCTTATAAAGATCAGATCGTCGATCTGTGAGGGTCTTTACTGTACCATAATGATGCAGTTCATCAAGCAAGTGCAGGTCGACGTCGACCACAAGCACCATTTCCGTGTTTGGCGTTGCTTCTGCTTTAACCGCATTGGTAGGGAAAGCAAAGTCAGACGGGGTAAATACCGCGGACTGTGCAAACTGGATATCCATATTATTAACCTTCGGCAGGTTACCTACGCAGCCGGCGATGGCAACATAACATTCATTCTCAATCGCTCTTGCTTGTGCGCAGTGTCTAACACGCGTATAGCCATTCTGTGTATCGGTAAGGAAAGGCACGAAAAGAATCTGCATGCCCTGATCTGCCAGGATGCGGCTCAATTCAGGAAACTCTACATCGTAGCAAATTAGAATACCAACCTTTCCGCAATCCGTGTCAAACACCTGAATGGCATCACCACCTACCATACCATAGTATTTCTGTTCATTTGGCGTGATGTGCACCTTACGGTATTCTTCGGTTTTTCCACTCCGGTGACATAGGTAGGCGACGTTATACATCTTATTGTCTTCATCAACAATCGGCATGGTGCCGGAGATCACGTTCACGTTATACGATACCGCGTACTCTTGTATTTTCAAAACGATATCTGGGGTCATTTCCGCCAGCTTGCGCATGGCTTCCATTTCCGACAGGTGATTATAAGGTGCTAGTAGAGGAGTGTTGAAGAATTCAGGGAACACGACGAAGTCGGATTTGTAACCCGAAACGGTATCCACGAAGAATTCCACCTGCTCATAAAAAGCTTCGATATCTGGGAACAAACGCATCTGCCATTGAACAAGGCCAATACGAATGGTCTTCGCAGAACGTGCAGAAGCATCAATACCCTGATAGTAAATGTTGTTCCATTCGATCAGCGTGGCAAACTCATGCGATTCGTGATCACCGGGCAGGTAGTTCTTTAACACCTTCCGTACGTGGAAGTCGTTCGAGATCTGGAACGTTAAAGTAGGATCATAAAGTTCCTTCGCTTTTACCTTGTCGATATACTGTCTTGGTGTAAGCGTGTCTGCATGCGGGTGATACCCTGGAATACGGCCACCGGCGATGATGCTTTTCAGGTTTTGATTTTCACAAAGCTCCTTACGCGCTTCATAAAGACGGCGTCCCAATCTTAATCCACGGTAATCCGGAGATACAAAGATTTCAATACCATAGAGCGTATCGCCATTTGGGTTATGTGTAGAGAAGGTATAGTTACCGGTAATGAGTTGGTACGTGTGTTTATCGCCGAACTGGCTGTAATCAACGATGATGGATAGTGAACAGGCCACTACTTTATCATCCACCGATATACATAACTGCCCGTCAGGGAAGATGCTCAGTAGTTTTGCGATACTTTGCTTACTCCAGATCTGACCACCCATGGTGTCATAGGCTTGTTCCATCGACTCTTTTAAGTCGTCGTAATCAGCGAGTGTAAGTTTTCTGGTTTCAATATTCATGTTGTAGATCTATATATTTCAGCAATCTCTGCAGGATGCATGGTGCTGGCTGGCAAAGGTACTATTATACTATGGTTACAGCTGTGTTGCTGTTGCATGTAGCGCCTAGAACTTGCGTTTACTTTCTAGTCCCTTGATCACCGCGGCAGCAACGAGGCCGCCGAACAGGTACCAGGACACCGTTAGTGCTTTGGTTGGCTTGGAGTATGTAACTGGAAGGTCGTCCAGACCCATCGGTTCGGGTAGTTGCAGGGCACCCACACCTGCGGCAAGTCCGGCTACTGCACCCTTGATGTAGATGTTTTTGGTACTGCCAAAGCCGATAGCGCTATAATATAAGCCATTGCTGATGACATCACCGGCAAGTGTCGCCAGGTAGAGGTTTTTGCCTTCTGGCGGATCAATGCCTACTGCATCTAACGATTTCTCCAGCGCTTCCTCGCCGAGCAGGTCTATACGAGGTGCTTTTTCATAATACTGCTTTACGGTTTCGTGCAGGATGTTCAGTGCGATGGCACCTACAAATCCACCTATAAGTGAGTTGATGAGTTTCATAACTATAAAAGGCTTGAGTAGCGGAAATTGTTTCAAAAACGAAAACCCCGCCAATTAAATTGGACGGGGTTTTTCATAGGGGAATTATGGTAGCTTAGAACTTATAGCCTAAACCAAATGACCATACCTGATTTTTAAATTCAGGTGTGTTGCTGTTTCCGTTTTCATTGATTTTCTGGAAATCTAAAGCATAACGGCCGTGGATATCTAGGTTCTCAGTTAAACCGTAACGTGCACCGATTACACCACCAAGTAAGCTTTTCTTGAATTTATCGCTATTATCATTTACGTCTTCTACAGAACCGTAACCAGTTTCAAACTTGTTTTTAGTAGACATTAAGAAGGAAACCTGTGGACCAACAACTAAGTCTAACGGACCTGCCAGTCTTACACTTGCAAGAATTGGAATGTCAATAAAGTTTGTGGTTTGCGAATATTCGCCGAAGTTGTTTGTTAATTTATAACCTTTCTGCGAGAACAAAACCTCTGGGGTAAAAGATACCGCATCAGTTAAAGGAATGTCTGCAGTAACACCGGCGTTGAAACCAGTTTTACCTTCTGTATTGAAGTTATTGTTTCCATCATCTTTAATGATGTTAGCAATGTTTACGCCTGCTTTAACGCCAAATCTAACCGGGCTCTGTGCATTTGCTGCGCCAGCGATAAACAAGCCTGCAGCTAAAATAAAGATCTTTTTCATGTGTCTAATTTTTCTTTGTTGATTATACAACCTGTCTTCTGTTTTATGGAAAGAACAGGCTGGTTTCATAATGTTTGTTCGATACCACCTATGAAAGAAATGTGCCAAGGAAAGTCACACGTTGTGAAATACTGAGAAAAGAAGCTGTTTTAAGCCCTTAGAAAGGCCGCTGAGGCAGATATGATGCCCATTGAGCAGGCTTTTCTGGCATCTTAAAAGTGTATCGAATTTGATACATTTAGGGGTAAAAAGCTGCGTTTGTAGCTTTTAGACCGATAATTGTAATAGCAGGCTCCGTACACGAATGTTCAGTGCTTTTCATAATTTAGCAGCTTATTTTAAACCCGGTAATGAATTTCAAGAAATACGCCGTGCTGTCCATGCTCGTTTTTGGCGCAGCAACTCAGGTTAACGCACAACAAAAATCCTATTTACAGACCCTGGCAGAGCCCAATGCCTGGGTAGATTCTGTCTTAAATAAAATGAGTAAGCGTGATAAGGTCGCGCAGATGTTCTTTATCCGTGCGCTTACCAATGCGGATAAAAAATATGAAGATTCCGTTGGCAAAGTGATTCGCCGTGCACGCATCGGTGGATTGGTTTTCTTTCAAGGTGGACCTGGTCGCCAGGCAAACCTAACCAGCACCTACCAGAAAAACGCCCGTGTACCTTTATTGGTAACCCTTGATGGGGAGTGGGGTTTGGGCATGCGCCTGGACAGTACCGTTTCTTATCCATACCAGATGGCGCTTGGTGCTGTTCAGGATACCAGCTTAATTTACAAGATGGGGCTTGAAGTGGCTAAAGATTTCAAGCGTGTTGGGATGCACATGAACCTTGCGCCTGATGTGGATGTAAACAACAATGCCGGCAACCCGGTAATCAACTACCGCTCTTTTGGAGAGAACAAGTATAATGTAGCTGCAAAGTCTGAAGCTTATATGCGGGGTATGCAGGATGGCGGTTTGTTGGTAAGCCTGAAACACTTCCCCGGCCACGGTGATACCGATGTAGATTCGCACCATGATCTGCCGCAATTGAAATTCACGAAAGCACGCCTGGATAGTCTGGAGCTATATCCTTTTAAACACCTGATTGCAAAAGGTGCATCCGGTGTGATGATCGCACACATGAATATTCCTTCGTTAGACAACACGCCTAACCTGCCTTCCACTTTGTCAAAACCTATTGTTACTGGGTTATTGAAAGAGGAGCTTGGCTTTAAAGGCATCATCATTTCCGATGCAATGGAAATGAAGGGTGTGGTGAAGTTCTTTAAGGATGGTGAAGCAGATGTGATGGGTATTGAAGCCGGTAATGATATTCTTGAGCTATCAGAAGACACCAGAAGAGGCATCAAATTGGTTCGTCAGGCGGTAAAATCCGGAAGGATCAGTATGGAACGCATTGATGAAAGTGTACGGAAAATCCTTACCGCGAAGTACTACGCTGGCTTGAATGTGGAGCCTGAAATTAAGCTTGAAAATGTAGCTGCAGAAGTTAACCGTCCGGAAAGTCATGCTTTGGTGCAGGACCTGGCGAACGCTTCCATGACCATGCTTCGCGGCAAGCAGTTCATCAAGACTTTTGATAAACAGAAACGCACTGCCGTAATCAGCATCGGCACGCCAGGGGTAACCACTTTCCAGCACAGTTTGGCTACACAATACACAAATGCCGTGATGTTCACGCTGGATAAGAACGCAAATGCCAACGCCGTTGCGAAGGTGCTTCGCGAACTGGGTATGTTTGATCAGGTGATCATCGGTATTCATGACACCCGCACTCGTCCTGGTAATGGGATGCCTTTAAGTGCAGACCTGAAGATGTTTATCAAAAACATGGCACAAACGAATACCGCTTTTGCCGTATTTGCAAATCCATATAACCTCGCCAGCTGGTCCGGACTTGAAAATAGTAAAGGTTTGCTGATCGCTTATCAAAAGGAGGACTTCATGCAGAAAGCTGCTGCTGCAGTATTTAGTCATTCCGTAGAACCTACAGGTAAGCTACCGGTGAGCGTAAATACTTTCTTCAAGTATGGCGACGGGGAATAAGCCAAAAACATAAGTAAAAAGAAAGAGGCCTTCATTGTTTGTGAAGGCCTCTTTCTTTTTTATGCTGTTTCTTTTTCTAAGACTTTGCTGGTGCTTTTACCGCTGCGGTGGTCCAGTTCTTTAGGAAAGTCTGGATCTTTTTAACGCTGTGACCAGGGCCCTCAGTTTTGGTCTCATCCTGATCGCGCTCCAGGTAACCGGAATCCTGAATGTGTAGCACTTCGCCTTTACTATTTAATACGACGAACACAGGATAGCCAAAACGGCCTGGGTTGCCAATTTTGGTTAGTACTTCCGTGTTTTTCACTTCAGGGCTGTAGTTTACCAGTACCCATTCGAAGTTGTCGGTTAGGTATTTGTTCAGTTCGGGTGTTTTATTTACCAGATCGTGGAAGCGGATACACCAGATGCACCAGTTGCCACCGACTTGTACCAATACGTTTTTGTCTGCTTTAGCAGCTCTTGCAACAGCGGCATCAATGTCGGCCTGTGCATTTGCCTGCGGGTTATAAATGGTTACGGCTTCTTTTTTCGCACCTTCCGTAGCTGTTGCTGGTTTCGTTTGCGCAAAAGCGCTGATGGAAAATACCGAAGCAAGCGCCAGGGAGAAGATCAATTTTTTCATCTTTGAATTGTGGTTTAGTTTATAATACAAAGGTAACTGCAAAAATAAAGCCTAGTGTTTTTGTAGAGTAAAATTGTGGCGGAGCAATAAACAGTGATTTTGCTTACACATAAACACTTAGCAATTGTTAGCTATATATAATGCGGGCAAATTTGTTAGTTTTGTTAAGATGGAAAAGATCGGCCATATAGAAATTCGTGTATCAGGGAAAAAGGGCAAGCTGGATTTAAAACCCGACACTCTGGATGTACGCGAACTGATTGATGTTTTGGAATATTCTGAAGATCTATTATTTCCAGGAGATAAAAAGGGGCGTCCGTTAATGTCTTACGAGATGGAAGAAGGGTCCGTGCGCCACATTTTGAAAACCAGTATTCAGACCATAATTGGATTTAATGCGATCATTGCTCAAGTAGATGCTAGTAGGAGCATTGATTTTCTTGAGATAAATACCGCTAAAGCGCTGGAGTCGTTTCAGGAAACAGCATATAAGAAAGACTTCAGCTTTTTAATTACGACATCGATAATGGATTCGGCGACGTTAACCATTGATAAGAGCACGCATTATATGCGTTCAGAAACCGTTTGGTTAGATGCAGAGTTCTACTTTTATGGCAAGATCACCAATGCTGGAGGCAAGGATAAAGCAAATATCCATGTTTTAACAGACGAGTACGGGACAATTCGAATTGATACCCCGCAGCGTGTGTTACAAAGTCTTGAAGACAACATTTTGTATAAACCTTTTGGTGTAAGAGCCATGGGACGACAGCAGGCTGAAACGGGAGAGTTGGACAAAAGCTCACTTCGTTTTGTTGAGCTTGTAGATTATCATCCAAAATATGACGAGTCGTACTTGAAAGGTCTCCGGAATAAGGCTGCCTGGTTAAAGGAGATAGAACCGGAAGAATGGCTTAGAGAAGTTCGATATCATTGATATCAATTAAAGTTATGGTGATCGATTCGGCATTCTACCTTTATAAGGTAGTATTTTATGTCAGTATTTAGGTGACGAAACTTTACATATAGATCTTCGCGCGCTAAATGAACTCGGTCTTGTCGGGATTAATCTGCTTAATCACCCGGCATGGATTTCCAGCAGCGAAGACATTATCAGGGATGTCTTTGGTCACGACGCTACCCGCACCAATGGTCGTGTTATTCCCAATGGTTACGCCGGGGCAGATGATTGCGCCACCACCAATCCAGACATTGTCGCCAATGGTGATAGGTGATGCGAGTTCAGGACCTTTAATGCGTTCTTCAGCAACCAGCGGGTGATAGGCGGTATAAATCTGTACGTATGGCCCGCACATTACGTTCTTGCCGATCGTAACTTGCGCACAATCCAGGATTACACAGTTGAAGTTCATAAAGAAGTTCTCGCCGGCGGTAATGTGGCTGCCGTAGTCGCAGAAAAATGGGGGTTGAATATCAATGGTGCTGCAGGCGCCCAGCAATTGTTTAAGGGTATCGTTGCGTTCGGCTAAAGGTTTCCCCATCTGCAGATTGTACTGTGCAGTTAAAGTCCTTGCTTTATCACGCATTGCAACGAGGGTGGCGTCACTGGCATCGTACAACTCGCCATCGAGCATTTTTTGAAGTTCTGTTTTCATGAGACTCATTTATATTTAGTGAACAATGAGGATACCGCCATTGTTCACTAATCAGCATGAGGAATTAAGAAACGATGAGTCTGGATGTTATTGCAATTCTATTCCATGCATTTATGGTGGCAATGGCAATAATGAGCTGCGCGACTTCCTTTTCTTCGAAGAAGGACGCAACATTGTTGTAGATCTCATCTGAGACATGGTTTTCAATATGCGTTACCGCTTCCGTTAACGCCAAAACTGCTTTTTCTCGTGCTGTAAACAAGGTTGTTTCTGTCCAGGCATTCAATAGGTAGAGGCGTTGTTCGGTTTCGCCAATTTTACGTGCATCTGCTGAATGCATGTTCAGACAGAAGGCACAGCCATTAAGCTGCGAAGCCCTCATCTTGATGAGTTCGAGTAAGATCGGTTCTATTTTGCTGCTGGATAAATACTTCTCTAACGCATACATAGCCTGGTATGCTGCTGGTTCTACTTTCTGGATGTCAATTCTGCTTTTCATAACTTTATTTATTTTTCATTTCAAAGGTCAGCAACAACAGAAAGGAAAAACTTAATGTAGATTAAGAAAACAGGAATAGGCGTTTGGCAGGTAGTTATTTTTTCGCGCGGATTTTACTGAGGAACTCCGGCGTAAAGCCTAAATAGGAAGCCAGCATGTACTGTGGTACACGTTGTACAAATGCCGGAAAAGCACTATTGAAGTTGGTATACCGTTCTTCAGCGGTTTGGCTATAGAGATACTTAATACGGATCTGCGAGGCCTGGTGCAGCTTCTGGTAAATCAACCTGAAGTACTTTTCCATGCCAGGGAGCTGTTCAAAGATATGGTCATACCGGTGGCGTTCGACAACGATGACTTCCGTTTCTTCTGCGGCCTGAATGTAGAAATCAGATTCGCTTTGAAACAGAAAACTGGTTAGATCAGAGATCCACCAGTTTTCAATCGCAAATTGCGTAGTTTGTTCAGCACCTTTGATGTCGATAAAGTATAGACGTAAGCAGCCTTTAACGACGAAATAGTTTTCACGGCAAATTGCCCCAGCTTCATGTAAGAAGGCTTTCTTCTTATAAGAAGCAGTCTTCAACATGCTCGCAAGTATCACTTGCTCATCCTCATCGAGATTCGTAAATCTATTTATGTGGTCAAAAAGTGCATTATACATCTTGCAGTATGGTTTTATAGCTTTTTCACGGTTACGTTGAAGTCTACGCCCGCAACTGGCATTTTCTTCCATGCTGTGCCTTCAAACCGGTAAGTGCCGCCGTTGAATAAACCTATTGAAAATACCGGGTTATTCCCTGCTTTAGTTTCTGTAAATTCAATGGCAACAAGGATGTCGCCTTTGGCTTTGATGTCATATTTCGCAAGATCTATGTTCATGCGCGACTTACCAGAAGGAATTGCAGTTACAATGGCTTCCTTAACCAGGTTCTCCGTTGGTTGTTCCTTCTTGAATTCATAGACATTCACCTTGATTCCGATCGGCTCTTTTTTGGTGTTCTCAATGCCAAAGTCGAGGTTCATCAACTGCACCATCTTACGGCCCGCATTCATCTTAATGCCGATTTGATGGCCTTTAGCTACTGCAAAACTGGTGTTGCTTGAGCCTGTTCGGGGTTTGTTGCCAATGCGTTTTGTTCTATCCTGCGCCTGCGCGGAGCAGCTGAATAGCATAAATGCGAGGACAAGAAATAGGGCTGGTTTAGGTGTAAAGATTTTCATATGCTGTTTATTTTATGATGAAGACGATTGAACGGCATAAAACGTTGCAAGCGTGCTTTAAAGTAGCATCATGAGGCCGTGTTATTCCTGGGTTTAGTAAGAAGATTTAGTATGGTATAAAAACATTTAGAAAAAACTTTCGTTTAATATGGTAAATAATTACCTTTAGTTATGGGGGCGAAAAAAGGAATATCCACAACAGGTCAGTTCACGAACAAAGATTTAACTTCCGGGCTAAGTGCTTCTTCAGTAGGAGCTAAGCAATACGAGATTGCAAATAGGGGCGGTTCGCAGCAGCTATCAGAGGCTGAAGTTGCGTATCAGAATACAAGAAGAGCAAATCATTTGTTGAACCCTTACCGTGCAACATTCAAGTCACCAACGGTAAAGCTTTCCAGGATCAGAAAAGGCCTGGATGCCCAGGCAATTACCGATCTCATTGAAATATCGGGCGCCACTCAGGCCACCGTGGCGAGCATTTTAGATCTCACAGAGCCAACATTAAGAAAACACATCAAGGCAGGCAAGGAACTTAATACCGGCCTTAGTGAACACATCTTGCAGTTATTTCAGCTTTTTGATAAAGGCATGGATACCTTCGGTTCATTAGAAGAATTCAAAAACTGGATGGCTCATGAGAGTATTGCGCTTTCCGCTCGCCCCATTGAAGTACTAGATACAATTACAGGAATTAACATGGTCATGGATGAGTTAATCCGAATCGATTATGGCATTACGGTTTAGTGATGCTGGTCTATAGGATTACGCAGACTAAATATGCGAATACATTGAATCCACCAGGTATTGCTGCACGCTGGAATTCAGCAGGCGTGCGGGTACTCTATACCGGGGGGAGCCTTGCGCTCTCCTGTCTGGAGTCTCTTGCGCATAAGAACGGGGCTTCAATCGCTGCGGGTGACTTTTCTGTAAGCATTATCAATATAGACGCGTCGGTGTCCATTATGGAGATTTCAATTGCAGAACTTGAGTCCCTACATCAGCATTGGGCGGCTGTAGCAAACTATCCCATCACGCAAGCGCTTGGCGATAAATGGATTCGGGAAGGGGCATCTGCCGTTCTAAAAGTGCCTTCGGCGATTATTGACCTGGAGTACAACTACCTGATAAATCCAGATCATCCGGCTTTTGCGAAAATAAGCATCTCCAGTATATCTAAATTCACGTTTGACCCACGACTAAAAGCAAACCCTTAGTCGCGCCACATAAAACTTATAATACCTAATTTCGGTTTTTCTTTACATATGCTTCAACCCATAAAGATTCTTCAGGCTTCCGCAGGCTCGGGCAAGACTTTCAGCCTTACGGTCCATTATCTTACGCTGCTTTTTAGTGCTGAAACCAAGTACCGCGAGATTCTTGCGGTGACCTTCACCAATAAGGCGACCGAAGAGATGAAAACCAGGATACTGGAGGTATTGCAGGGGCTGGCTACTGGTGAAGATTCCGGACAAATCAATGCCTATCGCGAGTTAGTGCTTAAAGCACACCCCAACCTGAATCCACAGAGCCTTAAAGAAAGTGCAGACATCATCTACCGAAAGATCTTACACGATTACAGCCGCTTTTCTGTCAGCACCATCGACGGCTTTGTGCAGAAGGTGATCCGTGGCTTTGCTTTTGAGCTCGGCCTGGATTCCGGGTATGCGCTGGAGATGAATTATGATAAGGTGAAGAATGAACTGGCAGACCGGCTGGACAAAGCACTGGACAATAAGCCCAGACTGCTGCAGTGGATCATTGACCTCGCGCTGGAGCGTATCAACAATAACACGAACTGGAACTACCGGCGTGAACTGCTAGACCTCAGCAGTGAGATCTTTAAGGAGCGTTACCAGCCTTTTGAACAAGCGATCGATGCACTGTCGGAAGTTGTGGACCTGGATGAATTGTTCAAGGACTATCAAAGTCTGACGCGTGAAAACATCCGGCAGTTTGAAGACCAGGTGCTTCAGCTTGCTGGCGACGGCTGGTCGCTGTTTAATGTGCTGGATGTGGATCCGAATATGCTGAAAGGGAAATCGAGATCGCCACTCTTCAACCTTAAACGCGTTGCGGAAGGTGATTTTAGTAAGGTCAGTAACCTGAATAAGTTAATTGATGACCCGGAACAATGGTTCCAGAAAGGGCTGAGCCATGAGCTTTATGACCAGCTTAACCCCATGCTTAGCCAGCTGCAGGAAGTGTATACAAACGGCCTGGCCGAATACGTGCTGGCACAAAGTTTTAACAAGAACCTATACTTTCTGCGATTGATGCAGGAGATGGCGGCACTACTGAAAAACTACCGTGATGAAAGTAAGAACCTGCTGATCAGCGATGCGCAGAACCTGCTTAAAGGCATTACAGATGATGCGGGTGACAATCCTTCTTTCATCTGGGAAAAAATGGGTGGACGTTATAAGAACTTCCTTTTTGATGAATTTCAGGATACCTCTTCCAACCAATGGGGTAGCTTTAAATCGCTATTGAGTAATGCTATTGCATCACCCAGCAATACGCTGATTGATCACCTGATTGTCGGGGATACCAAGCAGTCCATTTATCGTTGGCGGAACGGCGATTGGAACATCCTGCACCAGCAGGCCAAATTGGAACTGGGTGCGCACAACGTCATGGACGACAGTCTGGAGGAGAACTACCGCAGTACGGCGCACATCATCAACTTCAACAATAGACTTTTCAAAGACTTGCCCGATTTGTTGCAGCGGCAGCTTAACGATAACATTGCTTGCCAGGAGGCGAATCAGGGTCTACCTGAATGGTGGCAACAACAGGGTTTTGATCGTGTGGTTACCGACGTGTATTCCGGTGCTGCACAGAAATTAACAGCAAGAACCCTGGAGGGTGGTACGATAAAATTTCAGGTCATTAAGACTGATGCTGCCGGTAATCCGGTGAGTAAAAATAACTATAGCCAAGAGGCCATCAACCAGATGGTTGCCGAGGTTAAAATGCTGCTGGAAGAGAAGCAATATCAGCTGCGCGACATCTGTGTGCTGGTTCGAAAGAACGCGGAGGCCATTGCAACTGTAAAAGCTTTACTGGACAATGGAATCAAGGTGATTTCCGGAGAGGCGCTGCTTCTGGCAAATAATAACGCGATAAAGTTGCTGCTCAATACGTTAAACGTACTGGCGGGTCTACCTTCAAATACGGGCTTATACAAGGCGAATTGCATCAGTCTTTATGCACGATTACGGAACACGTCCGTTGATACGGCGCACTACTTTGCGCTGAAGTTTAAAACGCTGGACCAGCTTAGCGCGGTGTTACCAGCAGATTTATGTTTGAACTGGCAAAGCTGGATCCAGCAGCCGCTGCCAGAACTGATAGAGCGGATCATGCGGGCTTATGGTTTGGACCAGATGGAAGGGCATCTGCCATATCTTTTTGCATTCAGAGACCTTTGCGGCAATTTCACGCGGCAAGGTGAACGTGGGATCACAGCATTTCTAAGGTACTGGAATGAGGAAGGGACGCGTAAGACGCTGCCTTCTTCTGAAAATGCCGATGCGGTGCAGGTTGTAACGATACATAAGGCCAAAGGTCTGGCTTTTAAAGCCGTGTTGCTGCCTTTTTGCACCTGGGAAATTAATGGCAAACCCAACAGCATCTTCTGGGTGCCCTCGGCAGGTACGCCATACCACCATCTGCAGAGCATTCCATTGAAATACAATAAAGAACTGGGGAATTCCAGCGTTGCCAGGCCGTATTTCGAGGAGCTGCTGTTTAACAATATGGATGCGCTAAACATGCTTTATGTGGCCACAACCCGCAGTAAGGAGTACTTGTCCATCAGCACCATGGGTAAAAAAACAGACTCCATAACAAATATTGGGGATCTGCTAATCAAGGTGCTGGAGTTTGACCTTTCGCCTGAAGGCAGCTACTTATTGGATGACCCGGTGAATGCCCGGCAAAAAAGCGAGGACCTGAAGCCGTCGATAAACCTTAAGGTTTATCCGACTTCCGACCGCCTGAGCAAGGTCTTCGATGCAGACTTAAAGCGCCGCGATTTCGACTTGCTGACTGGCAACACTGCTGGTCGTACGGGGAGTATCCTGCATGACGTACTGGCCAATGCGAACACGCCTGATGAACTTGATGAGGTGCTTGGTGACATGCTGGCCGCGGGTAACTTCAAAGCAGAAGAGCTGCCGCACCTGAAGGTTCAGGCCAAGGCGGTGCTGGAGCATACAGCGCTTCAGGATTTGTTGCGGAACAGCAAACAGAGCTTAACAGAGCAGACCATTGTTGACCGTCATGGGAAAAGTTATAGGCCAGATCGGGTACTCATCAATGAAAACGGACTTACACTGATCGACTACAAGTTTACGATGGAGCAGAGTGACAAGCACATTGAGCAGGTGACACATTATCGCGATCTGCTGCTGGAGATGGGCTATAAAAACGTTCAGACATTTTTGTTCTACGCAGTTACGGGGCAGTTAAAACAGGTATAATATACAATGAAAGCATTTTTAAGAGAAGTAGCGGAACATCTGATATCGGAACTGGGGGATCAACTGCAGCATTCGGCAATCGTTTTTAACAATAAACGTCCGGTTGCCTACCTGCAAAAACACCTGGCAGACATTATTCAGAAGCCGTTCTGGAGCCCTTCTTTCTACACCATACAGGAGTTCTTTGCGCTATCCGCAGGCTTAAACCTCGCGGATGCCTTCACGCAGTTTTTTACGTTGTTTAAGGTTTATAACAAGCTGGTGATTGCAGAAGGGGGGCACCCCATGGAACCGGCCAAGTTTTACCCGATTGCACGTATTATTCTAAGTGATTTCGCGCAGATTGATAACGACCTGGTGGATGCCGTAAAGCTATTTCAGGAACTGGAAGATATTGCGGAAATCGACCTGCAGTTTGATTACCTGACCATAGAGCAGCAGGAATTTCTGAGAAGTTTCTGGAGTTCTTATAGTGAGGGAAAACAGAAGAAACAGCAGGAGCAATTTATCCGCATGTGGCGCAGGATGCCTGCATTGTACGATAGCTTTCATGCTGAACTTCGCGAAAAAGGCATGATCACCATTGGACAGGTCTATCGCCAGTTGGCAGAAGACCGCGCCGCTAAGCCTGATTTTACAGATGCATTCGGTGCCGGTAAACTGGTGTTTGTGGGTTTTAATGCTTTGAGTCAGGCGGAAACCGTGGTTTTTAGGAAATTACAGGCACAGGGTAAGGCGGTTTTTTACTTCGATACCGATACCTATTATATGAAGGACAAGTCGCAGGAAGCGGGCTTGTTCCTGAGAAAGAATCTGGAGCGTAATGGCTTGCTAAATGCTTTTACGCAGGAGCGCTCATTTTTAAAGGCGGCGCATAAATCTGTAAATGTTTATCAGACGCAAGGTCATGCTGCGGAGGCTAAGGTGCTTCATGAGGCCTTGCAGCAGGACTATCCTTTGCTGCAGGATGCACAACATGCCGGTCAGGTTGCGCTGATTCTTGCCGATGAAACGCTGCTGCTGCCGGTACTGCAGACCATCCCAACGCAGTACCATGATGGGCAGAAGAGTCATAAGGTAGACCTGAACGTAACCATGGGTTATCCGCTTGCCGCTTCTTCCGTGTACGGGCTGGCAGATCTATGGCTTTGTGTACAGGCCCAGATGATTGAGGGAAAGAAGGATACGGTGAACTTCAAGGAGGTGGAGGCATTTCTTTCACATCCGCTGACGGGCGCCTCGGAGCGTAGCCGGAACAAGATCATGGATAAACTGATTCTGGAGCAACTGGTGGAAGTCCCTGTTTCCAGGTTGATTGGACAGAAGGGCTTGCTGGCACTGTTCTTCAGTCCGGTTAAAAGGGTGGAAGATGCAACGCTGGCTTTTCAGGCCGTGATAAAATATATTTTGGAGCTGCAGCTTGCACAAAAGACGCTGAAGCAGACGGAAGCAGACCTCTTTATTGCAACACTGAAGGAGTTGAATAGGCTACATGATACGCTGACGGAACACCTGCAGCTCTCCAGAGATGGCTTTTCGTTGCAATTTGTGCTTTCGCTGATTCAAAAGGCGGTGCAAGGGATTTCGGTTCCATTGAGTGGCGAACCGTTAGAAGGCATACAGGTGATGGGCTTGCTGGAAAGCAGGAACCTCGACTTTGAGCACATCTATGTGTTGGGCGTAAATGAAGGGATACTGCCGCAGACCAGCATCGCAACGAGCTTTATTCCGGACAGCATCCGCCGTGCGCATGGCTTGCCGGTAATTGAAAACCTGGACGCGATTTCTGCGTACATGTTTTACCGCCTGCTGCAAAGGGCGGAGCAGATTAGCCTGGTGTACAACGTGCAAACGGATGAAAGCAACACTGGCGAGCCGAGCAGGTTTTTGCGCCAGCTGGAATATGAGAGTGGGTATAAGTTTAACTACTTTGTGCACCAGCAGGAGGTGACTACAGATGGCCGAGTGCCTGTGGTGATCGAGAAAGATCCGCAGGTAATGGGATTGCTGAATAAGTACCTTACGGGTGAAAACAGGCTTTCGGCCAGTGCGCTGACCACCTATGTGACCTGCCCACTGCAGTTTTTTTATCGCTATGTAGCGAAGATTGAAGAGCCCAAGGACGTAGTGGAAAACGTAGAAGCCAATGTGGTTGGGCTGATGCTGCACTGGGTGCTGGAGACGTTCTATCGCGATCTGCAGAAAACAGACGCCATGATGACGCAGGAGCGGATTAAGGCAAAAAGGCAGGAGCTGGACAGCTTATGTGAAAGGGCTTATGCGAAGATCGTTTTCAATGATGACAAGCATCCGGTGGAGCATAATGGGATGCAGAAGGTCGTGCTGGCCATTGTTGCGGCTTACGCGAATATCGTGCTGGACCAGGATGAAGCGCATGCACCTTTCCGCCTGTTGGGGCTGGAAAAAAAGGATGAGATTAGTTTCAAATTCAAGGTTAAGGGCGTGGAGCAAACCATTAAGTTGCACGGGATCATTGACCGTATAGATGAGAAAAATGGCATCATCCGTATCGTGGATTACAAGACCGGGAGTGACGATCTGCGGTTCAATTCCCTCGAAGAGGTCTTTGAGACAAATGGTAAAAAGCAGAACAAAGCCTTGATACAAACGCTGTTTTATACGCATGTTTTTGAGCAGGCGAATCAGCACGCCAATGTTGTCCCCCACCTGTACAGCATCCGGAATTTACGTACGGAAGGTGCATTGTTTATGGAGGGTAAAGCGAAGATGCCCCTAGAGGGTGAGCGTTTAGAAGCCATAAAACAGCAGTTTATTTTGCTTCTACAGGAAAAACTTGGCGAGCTGTTCAATGCGGATATTCCATTTACCCCTACTACAAACGAAGAAAGTTTCACATATTCACCTTATACCACCCTTTGTGGTATGTAAAAGTACAGTCATGTTAAAGACCGCAATACCAATCCTTGCATCTTTGGATGCGCAGCAAACCATCGAGTTCTACACCAGCAAGTTAGGTTTCAAGCTGGACTCGCAATGGGACGGGTACCTCATCTTCTCAAAAGATGAGATTTCCATCCATTTATGGGCTACAGATGACCCTGAAATCCCGAAAGCGACTGGATGTTATGTCCGCGTAACGGAAGTAGATGCACTCTACTCGGCCTACGATGCGGCTGGTGTAGTGCACCCCAATGGACGATTAGCGGATATGCCATGGGGCATGCGACAGTTCTCCATTTTGGATAATAATGGTAACATTATACACTTTGGACAGGATAACACCCTGTAATTGTAATTAAAACACTACTTTTTAATTAGGTTACAATAGTTATATTTGCGCCAGTTAATACTTGAATAAACAATGAGAGAAATTCAGTTTAGAGAAGCCTTGCGTGAAGCCTTAAGCGAAGAGATGCGTAAGAACGAAAACATTTTCCTTATGGGAGAAGAGGTTGCGCAATATAAC
>Ga0265798_10003226_pt1 | contig 23340 bp, 32 predicted proteins | sample P3T30metagenome_FD_192430 | JGI IMG/M metagenome (GOLD analysis project Ga0265798, IMG submission 192430) | Plant litter microbial communities from East Loma Ridge, Irvine, California - P3 T30 | ecosystem: Environmental > Terrestrial > Plant litter > Unclassified | place: USA: California... | reverse complement strand
AAACCGCCTTCACGGCAAAAAAACGAGAGGGATGGAAGGATCGCGAAATGGACCCCGTAACCGTCTACACGACCGGCCCGACGTGCCAAAAGTGCCGCATGACCAAGATGATGCTGACGAGCAAGGGCGTCCCGTTCGTGGAGGTCAACATCACCGAGAACGACAACGCCCGCCAGTACGTCGTCGAGGACCTGGGCTACACCGTGGCCCCCGTGGTCGTCGTCGACGATGAGGACCACTGGTCTGACATGCGCCCTGACCAGATCGACCGCGTAGCGAAGCTCTACGCCTGAGCACCACCACAACACGAACAGTACTAATCCCGTTACCGGAGGAACCATGAGCACCGACAACCTGACCCCCTACGACCGAGGCACCCGCTTGGAGCCGCAGCTGTGGCCGCTCGGAGAGGACCCCGACAGCTACGGCCGCGTCGACTTCGACAACGAGGAGTCGCGCACCGTTCTGACCGCCTACGTCGAGCGCGAGGCCGACGGGTATGCCGTGCACGTGCACGGCATGGCCGAGCCCCTGAGCGTCGTCGTCGACGGCGGCGGGCGCATCGTCCCCGTCGATGCCCAGCTCTGCGACGGCATCGACGAGCTGCTGGACATGGCCGAGCGCGGCCGCCGCGACTTCGAGGGAGAAGCAAACCGCCTCTACATGACCCGCGAGGACGTGGCCGAGAACGACCGCCGGTGGCTGCTCGCCCGAGCGCTCATGAAGCTACTCGCCGGAGAAGCCCGCAAGGCTTGACAGCTACTAACGGGAACAGTACTATTAGAGTTACAAGAAACAAGGGAGACACCGTGGACAGCATCACCATCAATCGCTTGGCCGACCTGCGGGTCGGGGACCGGATCAAGAGCTGGGATGGGCACGCCTACAACCCGCCCCGCGTCGTCACGACGACACTCGGACCGATCGAGGCGGGCTCGCCCGTCCAGGGCGTGCAGCTCGCCAACCCCAGCCCCGACAGCGCGTTGGAGTACGTGCTGTACCCGTCGCAGATGGACGGTCGGACCTTAGAAGTAGATCGGCACTAACAGTACTAATCCCACTAATCCCGTTACATGGAGCGGGGGGCTCGACCTCCCGCCCCACATGAGACAAGGAGCAAGGAGACACCGTGGAAGAGATCGTCATCACTCGCCTGGCCGACCTGCGGATCGGGGACCGGATCATCAGCCGGGAGGGCCGCGCCTACAACCCGCCCTACGTCGTCTTGGCGATTATCGGGCCCGTCGTAGCGGGCTCGCCCGGGGAAGGCGTGCGCCTCGCTAGCCCCGTCGATAGCTGGCTGGACCACGTGCTGAATCCCTCGCAGGTGGACGGACAAGTCCTGGAGGTGCAGCGCTACTAACAGTACTAATCGCACCAGGCCCGGCACGGGGGCGGCAGGCTCGACCTCCCGCCCCATATGAGACACCCTCAGTCATACGCAAAACTGAACGAAGGAGCACCCCGTGAGCTACATCACCCGCACCGGCAACCTCGCCGCCATCCCGACCCTCCGAGACGGGGACCGCGGCCCGTACACCTACGCCCGCGTGCTCGTCAGCGACCGCATCCGCCAGGAGGACGACAGCTACACCGACGGCCCCACCGTCGCCTACGACGTCGCCGTGAGCGGCAACCAGGCCACGAACCTCGTGGCTGCCGCCGAGGAGAGCGGGAACATCCGAGTCATGTTCTCCGGCCGCTACCGCGTCACCGAGTTCAAGGGCGACCAGGGAACCCGAGTGCAGCACGAGGTGCGCGCTGACGACGTGGCCGTGAGCCTCCGGGGCCAGAGCGTCACCGTCACCGGCGGCCGTACCGATGCCACCACCGGCGGGGGCGGCGACGAAACCCCGTTCTGACCCACCACGGCGAGGGGGCGCGCCTAGAAATGTGCGCCCCCTCGCTGGCCCGATCAGTACTATTAGCGTTACAGGAGGTACTACCAGTGACCGCACGAATCCTCGCCCTCTGCAACCAGAAGGGCGGCGTCGGCAAGAGCACGACGACGTTCCACCTGGCCCGCGCTGCGGTCCAGGCAGGCCGCCGCGTCCTCGTCGTCGACCTCGACCCCCAGGGCAACCTCACCAGCTCGATCGCCGCCGAGACCGTCGACGAGGACCAGGCGGGACTCGCGGACGCCCTCAGCTCCCGAGCACCCGAGACGCTGCGCGACGTCATCGTGCCCGGACTCTGGCCCGGGCTCGACGTCGTGCCGACGTCGGGCGTCACACTCGGCGCAGTCCGCGACGAGCTCGTGATCGCCGGGGCCGGGCGCGAGAGCCGCCTGCGCGACGCCCTGCGGGCCGTCTCCGGCGACTACGACCTGATCCTGATTGACTGCGCCCCGAGCCTCGACCAGCTCACCAGCAACGGCCTGACGGCCGCCGAGGGCGTCGTCGTCGTCACCCACTCGAAGCTGTGGAGCGCCAACGGCTTGAGCCAGCTCCTGACGAGCATCGACAGCGTGCGCGACTACTACAACCCCGGATTGCACGTCGCGGGCATCCTCATCAACCAGCACGAGGAGAACACCGTCAGCGGCCGCGCATGGGTCGACGACCTCTCCGAGGCTGCCGCCGCCCGCGGCCTGCCGATCCTCACCCCGCCGATCCCCAAGCGCGTCGTCATCGCGGATGCCGTCGAGGCCTCCCGCGGCCTCGACGAGTGGGGGAGCGCCGAAGCGACCGCCCTCGCGGGCGTCTACGCCGACCACCTCGCCACCCTCGAAGGAGCACGCGCATGAGCACCCGACCCGAACGCCGCCGATCCAGCCTGAGCGGCACGAGCCCGATCGCGCCGCCCCCCGCGGCCGAGCCGGCCCCGGCGACGACGCCGGCCCCCGCCACCGAGCCGGCCCCGGCGGCCAAGCCGCGCAGTAAGTACCCGCCGAAGGTGTCGTTCTACCAAGAGCGCGAGGACACCGATCGCATCCGAGGCGCGATCATGCACACCATCCCCTACGAGGGCACCCGCACCCTGTCGCAGTTCCTCTCGGGAGCTGCGATGAAGGAGGTCGAGCGCCTCGAAGCCAAGTACAACGACGGCAAGCCGTTCCCGAGGGTCGGGGCTCGAGAACTGCCCCAGGGCCGTCCGATGGGGGAGTGACCATGACCAAGCGCGAGAGCGCCCAGCCCGACGCGATCGCCCAGGCGATCGTCGCGCTGACCGCGGCCGCGAAGCAGACCCGCACCGTCGGCGCGGGCACCTGGAACGAGCACCAGGAGGCCGCCGACTTCGCAGAGCTCGCCGCCATCGTCCTGACGTCCGTCGCCGCGAACGTCGGAGGGACTGAGGAGCTGCTGGCAGGGCGTCCCGGCTCGTGGGAGGCCGACCTGGTGCGCCAGCTCGTCGACGGCACCGCACGCGGCGACGTCGACCGCTACCGCACCCACGACGACGGCACGCACGTCGAGCCGTGACCACCCTCACGATCGAGAACCCCCTCGATGGCATCCGGCCCTCCCTCGGACCACTGGGGGAGCTACTGGGACCGATCCTCGGCGTCGTGGCGCTGCTCGCTGCCCTCGCTGTGCTCGGGCTCCTCTGGCGCGACGTCCGCAAGGCTCGTCAGTGGGCCGCCACCAGCGGGGCGCCGCGGCCGCGGGCGCTCGGCTGGCCCCGCGGGTGGTACCTCGTCGCTGCGGGCCTCGCCGCCCTGCTCGGTGCCTTCTTCCTCCTGTAGACCAACTCGCACCGTGACCGAGCTGTCCGAGTGGAAGGCGTGGAACGCCGTCGTCATCGAGTCGGCCGAGTTCTACCGCGACGCGGGCGGCTATGCGATGAGCGCCGAGGACCGAGCCCGGCACGCCGCCATCATCGAGCGCGTGAAGGCTGCCGCCGAGCGGCTGCGCGCCGCCCGTCAGGGCTAGGCCACGTCCGCTGTCTGACCTAGGGTCGGCGGGTGACTCCGTACCGGCTCGTGTTCGAGGGGACGAAAGTCGCCAGGATCAAGCCGCTCGACGACCCGTGCCCGGCACCGCTGGCCTGGTTCCGCGTCGTCTACGCCGACGCCAGCAACGACGTCGACGCCGTGCACATCTACGGCCATGCCGAAGCGATCAGCTCCCGCCCGTGGCGCGCCTCCTGCGCCACCATCGCGGCCGCCGTCACCTACTGCGACCAGCTCGACCGAGGCAGTCGTGAGGGCTCCTACGACTGGGCCGGCGGCAGCACCGAGAACAGCCCCGGCTAGCCTGCGGGCGGCCACACCTCCGGCTCCGGCGAGCTGCGCTCGATGAGCGCCCGCACGTCGGACTCGTGCTGCATCATCCACGCCACCGCCGAGTTGAGCGTGTCGAAAGTCCGCAGCCACGGCCGGCGGCCACCGTCGTCGCGGCAGTGCGCGAAGGCGTCGAACACCCACCGGCCGACGTGTGATCGCATCGTCACGTAGCCCAGCGGCGGAGCCGGACTCCGCTGCACCAGCCAGAGCCCCTGAGCGCCCGGGAACGGCGGGTGCGCGTTGGGGTGCTCGTGCGGTCGCTGCCGCAGCACCGACCGCATCACCTCGCCCGAACCGCGCACACCCACGACGGCACGGTAAGGGCGACCGCCGACGCCGCTGAGTCGACGGGATCAGCCTGCCAGCGGGTAGTGCCACCGGAGCCCGTACGCGAAAAAGGGTTCCAAGATGTAGGCCGTTTCGTCTCGGTACTCGAAGGCAGGTTGCGTGTTGCCTTTTTCGTCGTCCGCTCCAGCGAACTGATCCGGGTCGGCCTCTTGGACTTCGTCCCAGGTGTCTTGGTCGGCCCTCTTGGTGGCGATCCGAGACATGTGCTTCAGTTTCGGCCCTAGCGTCATCTTCTTGGCTTCTTCGGGGTCGACCAGGAGCTCTGCGATGCGTGCGGTGAGAATGCCGATGGACACCTCCTTTGCGGGTAGGAGCGACTGCAAGGCGGTTAGCACGATGGGATAGGGATCGAGGGTCCGACCATCGTGAAGGGTGTAGGTCGACCGATCTGCACCACGCACCATCGGGCCGTCATGGAGCTTGCGCAGCCATGTTTGAGACCCGACGTCTTCCAGCTCTCTGTAGAACTCATCCCAGCTCGCCGGCTCGTGGAGGACCACATGGACGGGTTGCTCTTCTTCAATTCCGTTCACGTCGTCGCAGAACGCCAGGCAAAGGCGCTGCATGAGCTGGGGGCTGCCGTAGCTCTGCATGGCGAGGTCTTTTGCAAACCCGGACGCGTCAACGAGGTTCAATGTCCGAAAGCCCTGAGTCGCAATTTCCTCTAGCTCTGCGGCTGACCACTCGGGGACCTGAATGTGCTGGATACGCCCCTTGATGTCCTCAACCATCGCCGGAACCTGTTTTGCACGATGGGGCAGCGTTACGAGCGTGACCGTGCCTTTCGCTTCAGTCACACCCCTCAACGCTCGGATGACTTCTAGTGCCAGGGCGGGCGCCATGAAGTGGAAGTCGTCAATGACGAGATTGACGCGCTTACCGTTCTTTCGGGCCACTTTGATCGCGTCCGGCACTGCATCTTCTGGATGCAGCTCGTGTGTTTCACCAGTGGACTTGTCTAGTCCGTGCTCACCGGCGGCCGTCGAGCCTCCCAGCCCTATCGAGGCCCAGAACGTCCACTTGGACTTGTCCGATGTGACCCGACCCGTCTCTTTCGACACGGGGATACCCAACTTGGAACCGAAGCGCGCCCACAGATCGTCAACCGACTTGATGCTGCTACCTCGGATGACATGCGCGTCGGGGTCCGTGTGCTCGACGAGGACTGTCTTTCCGACCTTCGTCGGTCCTGAGACGATGATGAAATAACCGCCATACCGGATATCACGCTTCAACGTCTTCGCTGCCTTCTTGGCGGCCTCGTTGGATCTAGTGACGTAGTTGTTCGTCGGGTAGCTGCCCGGTGTGAAGACGTCGTGGACTTGAAGTTCCCCCATGCGACGCAGCCTAGAGCAGGCAAGTCGGGTCGATAACCATCGGTTTCGGCTTAGTCCCTCTCGGGGGTCAGATTGGCGTGCCGCAACCCCCGGCCGGTCCGAAACGTAGTTTTGAACCGGTCCGGGTTTCTAGGACGGTCGGCTCGGCGGTGTCCGATAGACGGTCGTTCAGCGGGACACCTGCCCGGGCCGTTCTTGGCCGGCTGAGGTCAAGTAGCACCTGGCCTGCGGATTCGCGTATGCCTGTCCCGCAAAAATGCCCGGTGACGGGGGTCTAAACGCTACAGTCATCGCATGCTCATCGGTTACGCCCGCGTCTCGACCTCGGGACAAGATCTAGCAGCACAACGCGACGGTCTTGCAGCACTCGGTGTCGACGATCAACACGTGCATGTCGACCACGGCCTGTCGGGCACCACTCGAGCCCGGCCGGGCCTCCGGGAGGCACTGGCCGCGTGCCGTGCCGGCGACGTCCTCGTGGTCACGAAGCTCGACCGTCTCGCCCGGTCGCTGCGGGATGCGACGGACATCGCGGACGAGCTGACGAAGAAGGGCGTTGCCCTGAACCTCGGTGGAGCGGTCTACGACCCCACCGACCCCGTCGGCCGCCTGCTGTTCAACGTCCTCGGCATGGTGGCCGAGTTCGAAGCCGACCTCATCCGGGCCCGCACCCGTGAGGGCATGGCGATCGCGAAGGCCGCCGGCAAGCTCCGCGGCCGCAAACCCAAGCTCACGGCGTCGCAGGAGAAGCACCTCGTGCAGCTGCACCGCACCGGCGCCCACACCACCAGCGAGATCGCAGAGCTGTTCGGTGTCGCTCGATCGACCGTCTATCGCGCCATTCAGCGAGCGGAGTAACTCCCACACGCACCCCTCCGCTAACGTGACAATCGTTCACTCATACTGAACAGGCTTGGAGCGATTGGGCATGACCTTCGGTTTCGGGGCGGTCGTCGATTCAGTGGCGACCATCGTCGCTCTCATCGGTGTGGCTGTTTCTTTTTGGCTCACAAGGCGCGGCCAAAAGCAGGACTTGGCTCTTGCGCGGGAAGAAGCCGATCGAGGTGAACGTGCCCAAAGAGCCAGTGAAGCAAGTGCCGAACGATCTGAGGCCGCTTCTAGCCTGACGATCGACGCTCTTACCCGCATGGCTAATGCTCTTGAGTCGCTCGATTTCGCAGGTGCTGGTGCAGAAAAGACGGGCCCCGAAGTCGCGTGGAGCCTTACGCACTTCAATGGCGACACGTACCAGCTTACGAACACCGGGCGTCGGGCGGCCGCAGACGTCAAGGTGTCCGCGCACGAATCATTGATGATGCTCGATCCGGCCATTGAGGAAGCCGACATCGGACCAAGCGAGGCTGTCACCTTTATGGCGGTCCGAACGATGGGGACAGTGGATTCAACCATCACAGTTGAGTGGACCAACGCTGCTGGAGGTAGGGGGCGGTGGCGCTACCCACTACCGCCGAGGCCACCCCGCCGCTGACGGCTGTGTCCGGTAGTCGATGGACAGCCGGGCGATGCGCTGATGTCCGATCAGTCGTGCGTTTTGTCGAGACCAGTACGATGCGTACCTGCCGCGGCGTCAGATGTCCGCGTCGTCGGGCATCGAAAGTACCGGTTTGCAGCCGGCGTGAACATCAGAGTGGCGGCGAGAACGGTCACGACAATTACACCTATGCCCACGGGGCCGGTGAACCCGACGAAGATGCCGGCGACCGACAGGCCTACTACGGAGATGACAGTGAGAGCCACGAGAACGGTTCGAGCCCACCGGCGGCCGGCGCGCATCAGGAACACGACCACGATCTGAACGAGGGCGATCGCGGCGTTGATCGTCGCGGCTGTCGCGTGGGCGAGGCCAGCTTGACGATCGCCGCCCACTGTTGGTTCAAGGGCGAAGAACCACACGGCCGGCGCCACGACCAGCGGCCAGATCGCCGTCAGGAGGTACAGAAAGAACGAGATCCACACAGCTCCTGGAGCAGGTTGCTTGACCATTCGCAGAGCATATTCGGACGCCATGACGGGAACGGGCGAAAAAGAGGAGCCGATCGCGGGGGTCGTGTCGTTCATGCCCATCATCGTCATCGATCAAAGTGGGACTGGAACATGGCGCACGCCCACGGCTTGACCGGGGGTTACCCCCGCCCCCGGCCAGCTGCTGAGTAGCCTTTGGGGATGGGAAACGTGTTGCCCGGAGTGCTGGGCGCATCTCCGACGCCGCTCGTAGGGCCGCGAGGAGCAGGGGCGGCGGATCGGCTCTCAGACCTAGTCGCCGGGGCTGATGATCGTCGGCGGGATCAACCATTGGTCTGTGGCTTGCGAGTCAGCTCAGGGCGGCGATGACGCCTGCTACGAGGATCCCGGACCCGAGTCCGATCGTGATGGTCATCGCGAGGAAGGAGCGACTTCCTGCTCGCACCCCGCCTTGCTTCCTGAGATTGAAGGCGTAGGCGAAACCAGCCACGACGATGAGGGCTCCGATGATGGTCATGACGAGCGGAACGGTCTCCATGTTCGAACCGTAGTGCAGGGCCGTGACCGGCTTGGCGAGGCGCTTAAATCGCGTGTCCGGTAGGGAATCGTTGTTCGGACTCCCACAGCGGTGTCAGGTCAGATGAACACGGACGCAGTGCCGACAGGGTGATCGCAACGGATCCGCTCAGCGTGATGTGCGCCCGTCGAGACAGCGGTCGGCTTTAGCCGTCGAAAAAGGTGATCGAGCCGCCGTTGATCGAGGAGACCGTGAGTACAGCCTTCTCGTAGTTCTCGTCCATCAGGAACGCGGTCGTCGCGACAGCACCGGGCCTGAGCTCGGTCGGCCATTCTTTCTCGAGCGCGTAACCGTTGATCTCGCCGCTCTCGGGCCGGGGGCCAAAGGGGAGTGACCAGTCCGGTCCGCCGACACCGTCAATCACCAGGTCGTCGTCAGCCTCGAACAGCAGGGGCTTGTCGGTCGTGTTCTCGACCCTGAGTCCGACGCTGAGGTACCCATCGAATCGGTTCAAGATCTCTGCGGTCCCCGTCATACCCTGAGGCGTCGCCTGAGTGTCGATGTCACTCATCGAGCATCCGGACAATGTCACCGTGCCGACGAGGACGAGGGCGGCAAAAGAGGTGTGGACACTCCGCCGGGTTGAGACACTCATGCCGTCATGCTTGCAAGGGTCGCCTCGAAGCCATTGCGCTGAGCGTCGCGGTAGGGGGTCGGCAATCGGTGCTCTGCCGGGGGGCTTTGGGAGGGGCGGTCAGGATTCCTTCGCGCGTTGCGTCCCGCAGCCGAGTGCGGCGGGCGGAACATCGTCCATGTCGGTCGGTCCGACGTAGGCAGGCTCGAGGGAAGGCAGGGTCGTCATGCTGGTCGCGACGCCGAGTGCGGAGATCTTCCCGTCGAAAGTGGGCGAGGTGGGGTCGGAGTCGGTGGCGAAGACGACGAAGTAGCCGCCCTCGGTGCCTTGCTGGGTCTCCGTGTTCTCGACGAGGCCGGTGAGCGTCCACAGCTTCAGGTCGGTGTCGGGTCGGGCACTGAGCCAGGGCAGTACGGACTCGACCGTGCCGTTCGTGGCGGACGCCTCGTGCAGCGAGTCGTTGACCACTGCGAGGACTGCTGCTGAGGCGTCCTGACACGAGGGCGTCTGGGCGTCGGAGCCGTCCGGCCAAGCGTCGTCGCCGCCCCGTGCATCCGCAGAGGTAGGCGATGTCGTCGCCAGGGGCGCCGTCGCCATCGCCTCGGATGCGCAGCCGGTCAGCGTGAGACCCCCGACGATCGTCAATGCAGCAAGCACAGCGGCTCGTGTTTTCTCGTTCCCCATGGAGTGAGGTTATGGCGTCACCGAATCAGCGCAGGTCCGCCTGAATGATGATCTCCGGGGCTGTAATGGAATCGGCCACGGTCTCCGTTCGTCGCTTCATCAGCGGTCGCGATGGCCCATCGTTCACCGGGGTGCATGAATGGCACAGCGGTCACTGCCCAGTGAGGGCCTTGGCATAGGCGCTGACCGAGCGGCGGTATCGGGGGAGGGTCGGTTCGGCGGCTTCGATTGCGACGCGGAGGGCCTCGTCGTAATGACCGGCGCTGTGCAGAGCGAGTGCGAGAAAGACCTTCGGAGCGGCTCCTGTGGCCGGGTGCTCGGGTGCGTTTCGCAGCATCGCGATGGCCTCGTCGATCCTGCCTAAATTCCGCAGGGTAGAAGCGTGCTGCACGACCATCTGCGCGGCCCGGTCGGGGTCCGCGGTGTCTAGGCCTGCCCTGTTCGCCACCGCGTATTGGGCGTCAGCTTCGGCTTCGTGACCGGCGGAGTCGAAAGCGCCCCCTAGCTCGAAAGCGCCCAGCGCGGGGTGGGGTGCGGCACCGGCGAGGCTCTGCATGCAGTCAATGCGTTGCTGGTCATCGATCGTGTCGTCAGCCCAGAGCGCGGTGATGCGGTCTTCCCAATCTTCGGCGTTCATCCGTCTAATTTATTGCTCATGCCGCCGCGTTCCGGCCGCGATCCTCCTGCAGAATCCAGGCGTCACTCAAGTCGGTGACGAGGACGTGATCAGACGACGTCGGTGCTAGATCGTCACTTGTCGAGGAGTCGGCGGGTTCTTTTGTCGATGTGAGGACCTCGGCCAGTGAGCATGAGGGCGACGCCGAATGCGAGCAACGTCACGGGGACGAGAACGGACGCTTGTGAGATGACCAAGAGCATGTGGTGGTCAGCGAAGGGGACGAAGCTGACCACCACGAAGGTGGCACGGGTCGCGAGGACCGCGAGCAAGGTTCGCGTTGACCATTTTCTTAGGAGATGACGACGAGTAATGATTCTCACGGCCACGACGCCTCCCACGAGGCCGAATAGCGTCAGCGCCAGCAGTCCTACGCTCAGCACTCCTTCATCGCGAGTTCCCCCAGTCGTAGTCGTCCAGGTGAGTAAGAGGGAGACAGCGTCGGGCACGGCGAAGATGAGCAGTCCTGCCGACGCCGTTGTGGAGTGCCGGAGCAACCCCTTTTCGCCGGGTAAGCCGCGGACGAGCACCACGATTCCGGCTAGAAGGGCGACCGGTGCAGCGGCCCGAAGGGCCTCGTGTGAAGGAGTTGAGGTGAGCTGCTGCCAGAGGGCCGTTACTGCGGAAGCCAGGACAAGGGTGCCCGCCGTTGTTGTCGTAGCCCTGGAGTGGGTGAATACCGATACGGGCAGGCGGCCTCTCTGTGAATGACGAATTACCCGCCACGGTTGGCGAGACACAGCAATGTGAGATGAGGCGCGACATGGCGAGGGTGTGTCCCACTCGCTGTCGCCAAAGACGGGTGAACGCTGCGAGGACTTCGTGGCTGACTGGTCACGACCCGGTGAGGGCTCTGACATAGGAACTAACTGACTGACTGGCTGGCGGTAGTGAGGGAGGGTGGGTTCGAAGGACGTCCCCTTTGGGGCGTCGAGTCAGGGCTATGTGGGCCAGGATCGGCAAGGACACTTTTGATGTAGGCGACGAGGTTCTCGTGGGTCATCTCTGCAAGATTCACCGAAGCCACCACCAGCACTCCCGCCACCTCGGACTATCTCTGACTAATTGGTACGCATGTGGAATGCGTATTCGTATTCAGGCAGAAACGTCGGCCTGTCTGTAGTCGGAATTAGCGGGGACCGAGTTCCGTACCCCAGCCCTGAGGGGTGGCACGGTGTTGTTCTAGAGATCGTGAAAGCGCAGGGCAAGGGCTGCGAATAGGGCTGCGCCGCTTATCGCGCCGACAGTGAGCATGACGAGGGCGCAGTGGCCAAGGAGTCGTGCTCGGCGTTGTGTCTTCCAGGCCGGTAGGTGCTGATCGAGGAAGCGGTCGGTTAGGCACGTCACGCTGAAAAGGCAAAACCCTATGACTGCCAGGGCTGCGGTCATTCGGATCCAGGGGTCGGTTGCTGACATGGTCCCTTGGCTTTTCGGTGTCAGCGAAGGTTTCTGTGGGCGTGAATCTGCTCGAGAAGAGCCGACAGCACGTCGTCCGAGGGGTCGGCGTGGGCAAGAACGTCGATGAGCTTGAGAGCTAGAGGTGACAGGAGTACCACAGTGCGTGCTCCTTCAAGGTCTGCCTTATCGATAGCTCGAAGAATCGCTAAGTCTCCGGGTCGCCGGCGCGGTTGGGCAAGAATCGCTGCCCGGTGGATGAGGAGCGCTCCCACTGTTTCGGTGACCAGGACGGGCTTAGCCAGGGCAGCCGCGTTTTGTGAAGAGTAGGTCGGGATCTGCTCGCAGATCGGAGCGAAAGCGAGTCGATGCCAGGGGCCTATGCGCCACTCAGGCTCGCGCCTTTCGGCGAGTCGATACCCCCTCTGAGCTTGCGCCGGCAGCTCGAGACGGATTTGTCTTGACCAGTCTGCAAAGTCCAGCGCTCGAAGTACCTCTCGCTGGAGAGGGGTCGGATGATTTCCCGGGCATCGAGAGGCGACGACGCTCCGTAAGTGGCTGCGCGTAGCGCCGGACATTGCAACCCTGACGTACTCCTCCTCGGCCCTACTTGACCGAGACGACGAGGCCTGAGGGGCTGTGCGGCGGCGAATTCCTCGCAGCGTCTGAGGCGCACTCACGCCAGTTCCGTCACGCGGGCTGAGGCGCCGGGCCACTCGACCAACCCGGAGTCGTCAGGTAGATGAAACTTCGCCAGCAGCCTCGTGTTCATCTCCGTCTCCATGAACAGCGGGTTGTTCAGCAGAGGAACAAGACGATCGCCGACCAGGTCCCAAGCCGCGCAGAGCGCCGCATTGTCCCCACGAGAAATCTCCTCACCCAGAGCGGAAAGCTGCTCGAGTGTTCCGGCAGCGGCCGGGGAATCGCTCGTTGCTCGCAGGGCCTCCAGGTGAAGGCCGCGCAAGAAGCGGTGTGCGTGCCCGAAGATCTCGGAGGACTGATGCGCGACGCGCGTGAGCTTGTTGGCCTCGATCTCGACAAGGCCCTGCTCAGCCAAGCGGCTGAGCGCCTCACGGATGGGGGTTCGTGACATGCCCAACCACTTCGTAAGGTCCGGGTCAGACAGCCGCTCCCCAGGCTCCAGCTGACGACTCAAAATCGCCTCGAGCAACTTCTCGTGAACGACGTGTCGAAGAAGACGGCGAGGAGGGGCAGGATCAGTAGGCACGGGAACTGGCATACGGAAATACTAAACACGAATTACAAGTAATTCAAGTCTGCGGAATGTGATCTGCGAGCAAGCGTTCCCCGTCGGGGATTTTCCCGTAGTCACCGAGGGTGTGTGCTCACGAGCCGCCCGTGCGTAGCGCTTCATTGGCCTCTCTAGCTCTGCCCTAGGAGCTCCTGGCGCCGCTATCTACAGCTGCAGTCCGTGACGCGCCGTGGAAACTCATATTCCGGATTGACGTAGGGAAGATGTGTGCTTATTCTTGCCGTGGCCGATCGGCCGCATACCAAATTCACAATGTGGAGCGATACTGACATGACTCTGTCTCCCCGTAAGAAGCGCACTCTGACCGCTGGTGCGGCGATCCTGGCCGTGGCTGGGCTGACCACTGGTGGCGCGCTCGTGACGAACCAGAGCACGATCTTCGACAACCAGTTCTCGACGACGGCGACGCCTCCGGCCGATCCGGTGGAGATGGTCGTGACGGGTCCGGCGATGTCGAAGTCGTACTCGGGTGTGGTCGATGGTGAAGTCGCCAGCGAGTACTACACGATCGAGAACAAGCACGCGACGAAGGACCTGACGTTCAACGTCTCGACGAAGGTGCACCCCGACGGTGCCAACGCGGCCGCTCTCGCCGCGGCTCTGGACACCCGCATCGGCTACAACGGCGGCATCATCAGCACCGGCAAGCTCGACAGCATGGACGTCCCCACGGGTAGCCAGATCACTGTCCCGGCCGGCAAGAAGACGACCATCCGCATTGACGTGCTCGTCAAGGACGCAAGCGCGTTCACCGTCGCCCCGGACAGCGAGGTCACCGTCGACTACCTCTTCGACAGCATCTTCAGCTGATCACGGCCGGTGGGATCCGTCGGCTCCGCCCACGGATCCCACCCCCGTTTCCCCTTTTTTGCCCACACCGTTTTACGTCGAAAGGTCCGCCGTGAAGGCTCTTGTCATCTTCTCTCGATGCGTCGCCGTCCTGGCGATTATCGTCCTTGCGGCCCCCTTCGTCTGGGGAAAGCTCACCGGCGATTACTTCATGACCGTCACCGGCCGGTCCATGGAGCCGACCTATCACCTTGGTGACGTCCTCGCCGTACAAAAGCCGACCGGTGACGAGCTCGACAAGACGGGCAACATCGTGGTCGTCGCCTTCACGGCCGGCGACAAAGACACGCAGTATGTCCACCGCGTCCACGAACAGACCCCGAAAGGGACTTACCTCAAGGGAGACGGGAACGCCACTGCCGACCCGGCACCCGTGACCCAAGACCAGGTCATGGGTACACCCCGTTTCGCCCTCCAGGGCTTCGCGGCGTCGTTGTTTCACCTCACCCAGTCGCTGGGAGGCCGTCTCATCGCCGGCGTCCTCGCCCTCGCGGGCGTGTTCTTGAACATGCCCACACGCCGAGAACGCCGCCAGTCGGCATCGCAGGACTCCGCAGAGCTCGAAACGCCGGCTCCTGCACGCACTCCGGAGGCATCGACGGAACGGATCTCAGCGTGAAGGGCCTACTTCTCGCCGCAACAACCGCGTCCATCGCCGCCGGAAGTTTCGCACTCGCGGCCACACCAAGTGCTGCCGCTTTCGAGCAGGACTCCTCGTCTCCCGCGGTCGCCTTTACCGCAGACAGCCGGCCCGCAGTGGCCCGCTATGCCGGGGATCCAGAAGTCACCGTGAGCCCTCGACGCGGTTTGTTCGAGGTGGACCTCGCCCCCGGAGACCTCGCCTACCGCACCATCACGGTCACCAACGACGGTGATGCGCCGATACGCCTGGCGCTCACCGCGGTTCAAACCGCCTGGAGCGGACACCCCGATAACCCCGAACATCTCCGCTTTTCCATTGCGCGGCAAGCCGATACCGCGTGCACCGAGACGAGCCACCCAGTAGCCCCGTGGATGCCGCTTAATGAGGTCAACGCGCTCGATCGTGGCCTCCTCGCACCGCAGCAATCCGAGCAGTACTGCGCAGCAATCACCCTGCCCGCAAACACAGATCTCCCCGCGTCCGCACGCAGCAACGTCGACTTCCTCCTCGACGCCATCATCATGCCCACTGCAAGCAATGAGGGCGCCAGAAGACTTGCCTTCACTGGCGCAGACCTTTCCACCCTGCTCTTCGTCGCGTTAGGCGTGGTGTCGACGGGACTGAGTGTCCTCCTACTCCGCCGCCGCCGCTCACCGGCCGCTGATACGACAACGCTGGCTCGGTCGACCAACGAACGGCCTCATCCGTGAGCTATTCGCCGAGTCCCCACCACGAAAAGTGCTCCCGGCTAGGCGCCTCATAGCCCAGAAAGGTGCTCACGTGCGCAAGCTTTGTACCGGCCGGGTGCGTCCCCATGCCTGTGAACGAGCCATCGCCTTTTCCTCACCGCTCATGCCCACCGCGACGGCGACAGCTTCACAACTCGCGACGACTGCACCGCACGTCATCCCGGCGCCTCATCGCCGCAGCGTCCGCGCCGGCTGCCATCTCGAGACGACACCGACTCACGTGGACGGCCCTTACTTCCGGTCGTAATCATCACGAGACGTCAAACGCCAACCTTTGCCTCGGTTCCCTTCGACTCCGAAAGTTACCTCGTATGCCTCGACCGCTGACCATCCGGCTTCCCCGCCAGACGCCGAAAACGAGCGCAATCAACGGCTTTTCTACCCGCGCTCGGCTCCTCGTGGCTGCGTTGATCCCAGCGCTCATGGTGTCCACCGCTGACGCGCAACCCGTTGGCGCACTCGAGACTGCGCACTCGGTCATCTACAACAACCACTTCGTCACCGACGACAGCGGGGCCAAACACGACTTCGGCATCCACAATCTTCGGGTCTCTACCTCCAGCGGCGGGCGCTTTGCCGCCGGAACTGTGGGATCCGTGGACTGGAAACTCTGGGCAAATGGGACAACGCCGCCAATCATGCGGCCAACACTCCGCAACGGTCAGCGGGTCATCACGACCCTGATCCTTCCCGCAGGCTTCAAAGTTCTTACCGCCGAAGATCTTTCGGGCCATCCGGACTGGAACGTCGGCGGCACCACCCCTTGCTGGTCCACTAGATGCACGGTGGACATCAACAGTGACGGCAGCCTGACCGTCCGACTATCCGAGCTCTACACAGGAGCAGATGGAGACATGGCGGCGGAACGCCTCTTCTGGTCAACAGCGGGGAACATACACCTGCCTGTCAGGGCGGTGCGTGGAGAGCCCACGTCGACAAGCGTGAGAGTGCAGGTCAAGTTCCCGAACCCCGAGCAGAGCAGCGCCCCCGATCACGCCGACGCAGCGATCTCATGGGCTACCAACGCCGCCCACTCCCGCTCATTCGGATTGTACGGCGATGGCACCACTGACACGTATGGCAATCGGTCCCCGTACCTTCTGGCCAACCACCCCGGCGCAGGCAATTACTGGCCACGACAAGGAAAAGGAAAGATTGCCTTTGACCTACAGCCGGCCAGTAACCTGCGCCCGGTCTCGGTGCGTCCTGGCGACCAGGTGACGTTCACCATTGGGGGTCTGAAGACAGCCACCAGCGCGAGCCTGACCGCAGGTGTCTACTACGAACCCGTACTAGAGGCGGGCTACCCGGTCACGGATGCCTGCACGACGGCCCCTGCCGGCTGGACAGTGGTCAGCTGCAAGGCAGGCTGGCCGGTCCCGGATCGAGTCATCACCTGGGAGCGCGTCGGCCCAGCGACGTCGGATGCCTTCGCGCAACCGTACCGAGTTGAACTCCCCGTCCAGAGAGGCGAAAAGGACTCCAACGAGGTTGTCAACGGAGACACCTCAGCCCCCAGCGTGGGGATGACCGTCGCACTCGCTGATGAGGCCGTTAGCAATAGTGTCCAGCTTCGAGGCCAGGTTCAGGCGGAGGCAGGGACGGAAACGACTCTGGGTGTCTACGATGCCCGGATCACTAGTGATGCCGGCACGCCTGGCCTGTCCCCGGGGCAGACAGGACTTTTCTCGATCAAGCCCCAGATCGACAATGGCATTGGTATGACGCTGGCTAAAAACCAGTCCCTGAGCTACACGTTCCGCCTTCCTGCAGGACTAGCGCCCGGGATCATGCCAAAGCCCGAGGACACGACTGATTGGTACTCCAGCTGGAAAGCATCTGGTGGTGACACGGTCACCTTCTTCTTGAGCGCCAAAAGAGACCTTCCAAATGTCCTCGGAGACCGCGAAAAATTGAGTGCCCCTGTCATCGCCACGGATGACCTCACCCCGGGTCAAACGGCCGACGTGAGTCTCAACCTGAAATACCCCAATGTCAGCTCCTCGCCGCATGCAAGCGTCACGGTTCCGGTGCAGACGGCGCCCGTCTCTCCGCCCCCTTCCGCGACACCCGAGCCGACCCCATCAGTCACGGTTCCGCCCACGGCACCGAGTCCGCAGCCCACCCCCAGCCCAGAACCGGATCCTTCCCCGTCCACTCAACCGGCTCCAACCCCCGAGCCAGAACCCGGTACCGGTACCGGTGGCGAGCCCGAGCCCGAGCCCGAGCCCGAGCGCGAGCCCAAGCCCGATGAGAGTGCCGGCCAACTGGACGACCCACAGGTCGGAATGAGGCCGGACAATGAATAGCTCCACGTAGTGCGTGTGCACGTGCCACAAAAGCTTTATCTGAGAGATTTGCGTGTTCCCGTCCTCTTGGTTGACCGGTCTGTGGCGGCCGCACGAGCAGGCGCACCTTGAGCATCGAGATCGGTAACCCACCGTTTAATAGGCGATCGACTGTCGGAAATGATCGATTCCGGTCGCGCCCTCGCTGCCCCGCCGTAGCCCTCGACACGCCGTACCGAAACTGTGGCCCGAAACCTCCTTGTCCCGAAACAAAAGAGTGCACGTTTTCGGGAACCTTGGTAGAATGATCGGACAGCGAGAGGGGGCCACCGTGGCCGAGACGTTCGATATCGAGCAGCAGTGGCCGGAGCTGTTCGCGCAGCTCGACGACAACCAGCGCCGGGCCGTGGTGCAGTCCCTCGCGTCCGCGTGGCACGAGGGCTGGGAGCCCAACCGCGAGGACGTGGAAAACCTGACGGACAGGGCTCGCGGCGCGATCGACCGCGACGAGTACATGCGCCGGGTGCGGCAAGCTGCCGAGCGGCAGCGCAAGGTGGCGGCCGTCTCGCGCTGATGGCGTCCGAAGGGGAGCTGTGGGCCGGGTACTTCTACCCGGAGACGTACGACCCGAACCGCATGCAGGGCACCCTGCGAAACCGGTTCGGTGAGCGAGACCAAGGCACGCTGAACAAACTCGAGTACGGGTCATCCGCCGATCGACAGCGTGAGCTGATGAGCGGAGAGGTCGAGCTGCCTCGCACCTACGACGCCGACCACGTGCGGAGCATCCACCGGCACCTGTTCCAGGACGTCTACGACTGGGCAGGGGAGTACCGCACCGTGCCGATCTTCAAGGGCACGCCCGTCGGGTTCGCGGACGTCAAGAACGGCGACGTCGACCGGTACCTGTCCGATGTGCACCGGCTCGTCGAGGCGACCCCCTGGGATCGTCTCGACCGCGCCGACTTCGGAGAGCGAGCCGCCACGGTGTTCGCGTATCTGAACCAGGCCCACCCGTTCCGGGAGGGCAACGGCCGCACGTCCAAGGTGTTCATGGAGCACGTGGCCGAGCGGTCCCGCTTCACGCTCGACTACGACCGTGTGAGCCCTGCGGAGTGGAACGAAGCGTCCAAGTGGTCGGGCCCTGACCTCATGGCCTACGAGCCCCACCCGGGCGACCTCGTGAAGGTGTTCCGCGCCATCGCCGCCGACCGGGGGCCGGTGACCGCGGCCGGCCCCGACACGACCTCGCAGACCCGGAGCGCGCTCAGCGCCTCCTACCCGCGGTCCGCCACCAAGGCGACCCGCAAGACCCCGCGCAGCGCGCCCCAGGCGCGCCGCAGCAGCCCCACCACACCCGGTCGGTCCCAGGGGACCGAACGCGACTGAGAGGCACCCTCGTGACCAACGTCGTCGGCTACGCCCGAGTGTCCCGACGGGACCAGAACCCCGAGGCGCAGGAGGCCGAGCTACGCGCAGCCGGCGCCGCCCGGGTGTTCGTCGACCACGGAGAGTCGAGCCGCATCACGGACCGGCCCCAGTGGCTCGCGTGCCTCGACTACCTCCGCGAGGGCGACACCCTCCTGGTGCGCCGCCTCGACCGGCTCGGCGGGTCAGAGCGGATCATCATCGAGACGCTGCACGACCTCGAAGCGCGCGGGGTCAACATCAAGAGCTTGACGGAGCCGATGATTGACACGACGACCCCGATGGGGCGCGCCCTGTTCGGCATCGTTGCCGTGTTCGCTCAGCTCCGCGTCGACACCATCCGGGAGAACACCCGGCGGGGCCTGGCGCACGCTCGAAGTCAGGGCCGCGTTGGTGGACGGCCGTCCGTGATGACCCCCCACAAGATCGAGCAAGCTCAGAAGATGCGTGAGGCCGGCGACAGCTACGAGAAGATCGCCCAGGTGCTCAGCGTCGGCAAGTCGTCCGTGGCTCGGGCGCTTACGAGAGAGACGGCATGAGCGCTGAGGGCCCGACGGCCCGTGTCGACCACCGTGCGGCTATCGCGGAGCTACTAGCTCTTTGGGAGAACCAAGCTCGGGACAAAGTGACCGTTCGAACTGACCTCGCCAACCAGATGACGCCGCTCCTGATCCGCGGCCTCACCGCGCACGCGGCCGACTCTGCGCGGGCAGTGCTGACTCTCTATCGCGCGAGCCAGCCTGTTGCCGCAGTCCCGATCGTTCGCGCCGTCATGGAGGACGCCCTGACGGCCGCTTGGCTCCTTGCGGAGCCTGATGCATCTCGGTCCTTTGTGAGTTACGGAGTCACGCAGCGAAAGCTTGCGCTTCGTGAGCTCCTCCTTCGTGGCGCGGGTGACAGTCACGCGGCCATCACGGCGCGGTTAGAGGAATGCCGCGAGCTGATCGAGCAGCTTGACACCCCCAAGGGTCACCTCATCGAACAGCGGTTCCGGAGTCTCGATGGCGGCGACGGCGGGCTCTACTTGGCCTACCGGCTCGCCTCGCAACTGTCACACGCAAGTCCGTCCATCGTGGACCTGTATCTGGCCGCCGATGAGCGTGCACCCCAGGGCGTCGTCCTCCGACCTCACGCCGCGCATGACACCGCTGCGATGTGGATCAGTTTCACCGCGATGAACCTGCTGCACGCTCTAACGGTCTGGGACATCTGCCGAGTTGGTCGACCAGATCAGGGGCAGCTCGAAGCGATTGGGGATCTTCTCGGCCTGCGCACTAAGTACGCCGTCGCGACTGTCCCACCGGAGGGCTAACACCACTCTTTCCCCGTCCCCCCGATACATGCCGCCACTTACAGCTCAGACCCCTGTCAAGGGTGCGGCGGAGCCGCATCGCATGCGACGCGGAGCGCCCTTGATAGGGGTCTGTGCTGTGACACGATCCGAGCATCGGGGGGAGGGGGACCACCTACCCATCGAGGCCGTGCACGGGCCACACTCGCCGGGCTGCAACGTGCGGACCTCAGGTGACGGTGTGGCCGGTGTGCGGGCGGTCCCTTGGGGTCCCGCTGTCCACCTGTGGTCAGGACGAGCCCGAAGGAAAGAGCTCGTGCTGTCCACAGGTGGTCAGGGGGTCGCCTACTCGCTGTAGGACTGCTCCGCGGCGCCGTCGGCGTCGCCCTGCGCCGGCTCCGACGGCGCTGCCGGCTGCACCGGCTTACGACCGCCCCGCGCGCGGGTCCGCTTCTTCTTGTCGGGCTCGCCGTAGCCGATCTTTCGCAGCTCGTCGGCGGACCAGCCGGCCGCCTGTGCGGCGGCGTACTGGCGTACGTCCTCGCGCTCCGCGTCGGCCGTCGCCTCTGCGACCTCGCGCTGGACCTGTGCGACGCGCTGCTCGCCTTGCTCGCGGACGTCGGCGAGCGACTGCCGCGCTACGGCCAGGTCGCGAATCGCGTTGATCCTGCCGTCCTGTGCACGCTGTGCGCGCTCGACGGCCTCCTCGATAGTCAGTTCCTTAGCCATGCAGACACCCTACGGACTCGATGTGCACCGCGCGACGTTCGTCGCCCCTTTGCGGTGCACGCTCACGGCTACACCGTGAGCCCTCCCGTCTGTTGACGTGAGCGCACCTGTTCGGTGCGCCGGACGGAGCAAGCTATACGTTTAGCTGTGCTAACCGGGCTTGATCCTCGACATGCTGTCGAGGATGCGGCACACTTGACGTGTGGTCCCCGCACGAGGCGGGGTCGCTGCGCTGGGCCGGGGAGAGGGGATCGTATGTCTGACGAGTCAGCACGCGGTGGCCTGTTTGGCCGTCGTCGCCGCGCGAACGTCGAGGGCGGTCGGCAGCACCGTCACGAGGTGAAGGTGACGCCCGAGGAGGAGGGCGTGCTGCTGCGCCTCGCGGGTGAGCAGCGCGTGACGATTCCGCGTCTGCTCGTCGAGTCCGCACTCGCTGCTGATGTAGGCGAGACGGCGACCGAGCGCCGCAACACGATCGTGAGGTTGTTCGAGCTGCACCGCCTCCTGGCGGCGGTGTCGAATAACGTCAACCAGATTGCGAAGGCCACCAACGCCACGGGGGAGTTGCAGGCCGAGACCGTCGAGACGCTGCGCGCGGTGCGTCGTACCGCTGAGCGGATTGACGCTGCCGTGGACGAGCTGAGCCTGTCGTGATGCCGAACGTCACCCGGGGCGACCGCATGGCGGGCCTGATGACGTACCTCGTCAGCGAGGGCCGCCACAACGAGCACACCGAGCCGCACCTGGTCGCGGGCGATCAGGCACTCATGGCGTGGTACGACGACGCCGAGCTGAGCGGCGAGAACGCCCGCGCGATCGCGCGCAACCTCGACCGTCCGCACACCGCTTTGGGCGTCGACGTCAAGGGCGGTCACGTGTGGCACGTGTCCCTGTCGCTGCGCGCGGAAGAGGGCATCCGCACCGACGCCGAGTGGCAGGCCATCGCCAGCGATTTCGTCGCCGGAATGGGGTTCGACGACAACGAGGGCACGAAGGCCGCTTGCCGCTGGGCGGCCGTCCGTCACGGCGTCTCCCAGAACGGTAACGACCACGTGCACATCGCCGTGAACCTCGTGCGCGAGGACGGCACGAAGGCGTCGACGCACCTCGACTACGTGCGCGCCCAGAATGTCGCTCGCGCGCTCGAAGTGAAGCACGGCCTAGAGCAGTTGGAGTCGACGAAGGGTGAACGTGCCACCCGCGGCTACAGCCCCGCCGAGCAGGCTCGCGTCGAGAAGGCAGCCGCAACGTTCGCGCAGAAGAAGTACGCAGAGGAGGTCGCCGGGCGCGACGGTGAGCAGCCGTCGTGGAACGACCTCACCGGTGCCGAGCGGAACACACGTGTCACCGCCGAGGTGCGCCTGAACGCGCCTCGAAACGACCTCGCACGTCGCGTCCGGGGCTACGCCGCAGCCAGCGAGGACGAAGGGGAGTTCGTGCGTCGCATGCGCCGCAGTGGGCTCCTCGTTCGCCCCCGCTACGCCGAGGGCACGACCGACGTCGTGACCGGCTACAGCGTCGCCCAGCGCACCACCGACGGCTCCCGCCCCGTCTGGTACGGAGGCGGACACATGGGCCGCGACCTCACCCTCCCGCGACTACGCGACGGGTGGGACGACACCCCTGCTGCGGCGTCGACCGCGGCCGCCGAGTGGAGCGCCGCCGGCCGCAACCGTCGCAGCGTTGCGCCGGGCCGTGAGATGCGAGAGCCGTCGCCGGAGATGTGGGAGCGGCACGCCCGCGAGCTCGGCGAGCTGCGCGAGCGCCTGCGCTCCGTGCCGCTCGATGACCGGCACACGTGGACGACCGTCGCGCGCCAGACGGCCGGTGCGTTCGCGGCCTGGTCCAACGCCGTCGAGGACACCCCCGGGGACCTCGCCGTCGCCGCCGACGCCCTATCGAAGTCCGCGCAGACCTACCGCCGTGAACCGCGCCCCCAGAAGGCCGGCCGCGTGTCCATGTCGGGCGCCACGATGCTCCTCGCCAGCGCCGCCCGCGGCGGGCAGGGCACCGCCGCAGAGCTGGCCCTGCTGCGCCAGCTCATGAACCTGTCCCAGGCTGTGTACGACGCGGCGAAGGCCGGCGGCCAGGCACGCCAGGCCGAGAACGTCGCGACCGCTGTCCGAGAGCGCGTGATGAACGTCCGCCGGCAGCTCGAAGCAGCACCCGGCGCGGCCGTGGCCACGGCCGTCGCAGCGACCCCCGTCGCCACCGAGAAGGCCGCCGAGGACCGCCGCGTGGTCGTCGACGAGCCGGTGCAGGAAGCGCTCGACAAGATCGAGCGCGCCGAG
>Ga0265798_10003225_pt1 | contig 23345 bp, 24 predicted proteins | sample P3T30metagenome_FD_192430 | JGI IMG/M metagenome (GOLD analysis project Ga0265798, IMG submission 192430) | Plant litter microbial communities from East Loma Ridge, Irvine, California - P3 T30 | ecosystem: Environmental > Terrestrial > Plant litter > Unclassified | place: USA: California... | reverse complement strand
CTGCCCATCTTCTTCATGACTTGCTCTGCCTCGCGCTTCTCTTCGTCCTGCTTCTTCTTTATGGCTGCGGCGACGTCGGCAGCACTTTGGAGACCGGCTTTGGCACCTGATCCCATTCGCAGCACGCCATCAGCGTCGACCATCTCTGGCGCCTCATCCTCGGCTTCAGCGGCCTTTTGGCGGTCTGCAGCGGTGTCTGCAATGATGGCATCGGCGGCAGCAGCGTCGGCAGCAAGTTGTTCGGCGTGCGAAGGTGCGGCGACGCCTACAGATGTCCATATAGCAGCACTGGTTCCTTTCGATTTCTTCTTTGACTTTTTCAGTGTACCTCCGCCAACTAGCAAAGTGGATATTAGTCAAGAACTCGTGCGAATGGAGGCGGACTGAGGCTGTCGTACCTATCATTGGCGCATCATCGTCGTCCTCGTCTACCTTCTCTTTCCAGCCCAGACTATCGTCGTCGTCAATGATGAGCCCGGCATCCTTATTCTTCCGCTTGCGCTTCTTGGATTTCTTGTCCGAGTCGGCCGTGAGGTAATTCTTCGCCAAGTAGTCCGCAAGTCCAGACATGCCTAGGTTTGTAGTGTGGGTTGGTTCGTGGATATTCAAAGTCCAAAGCTTGGTGCGGAAAGTCGATGCGACTTGGCGCGCGCAGTGTTCCGCATCACGTGCTCTCGTGTACTGGCGTGATGGAGTGAGTGGCGATCAGCGTCATGCATCTCTCCCCCAACTTCACATTTGCATCACGACCATGGCACCCGGAGAGCGCTCAGAAGAGGTCTGGCTGTGGTACACAGCCGTGTATGAGGCCATACAAGAGGTACCTCATGGCAAGGTCACCAGCTACGGCCATATCGCGAGGTTGGTCGGAAAGCGTGCGTTGTCACACCGGATGACGATGGCCAGTTACTGACATGTTCCTTGTTCATAGCCGAATGTCCAAGGTAGCACGCATCACAGCCATGTCGCAGCAGAGCTAACACATGACGTCAAAGACAGGTCGGAGTCTGTCTCAAGAATCTGCCATCGGCATCGGCCGATGGCAGCAATAGCAATCCTACATTTCACAGCGGCAACGTGCCTTGGCAGCGTGTGATCAACGCCAAAGGCGGCATCAGCCCGAGGTCAGCACTCCTTATCAAAAGCACATCGCACAAGGCTTTGTTGGCTGTGGCTCTCGATTGCTGACTGCAACAAAAAAGAGGGCCAAGCGCCGCCGCCCACCAAGCGGATGCGCTGAGGCGAGAGGGTGTGGAGGTTAGGCAGGACGCCATGGGGCTATACACGGTAGATCTTGGAGAGTACGGCTGGTTCCCTGACATGCTGCCCAGCGAGGCTGCCTTGGTGGAAAGCAGCGATGGGGAGGACGCAGACGAGGCCGCGTACCATACCTGAAGCGTGTGTGTGTGTGTGCTTTGGAATGGGCCAGGGACGGCTGTTTTCTTCATAGTGCAGCATGCGCGAATTCACGTACTCGACACGTCTGTGTTCCATGCTGTGTGGAGGCCATCAGCCAGGCCTGTTGCACGTTGCAAAGGTAGCTGCGGTATGGGGTACATGTCTGGGCGGTTCGCAGTGGCTCTAGACGGCATGATGACTGGGCCAGGCTAGCAAAGGGCGCAGGGCCAGCGGCCGGATGCGGAGCCCTTATCGAGAGCGGCTCCTCATCAGCTACCCACGTAGCCTGCAGCGATGGTGGAGATGCAGGCCGTGACCGATGCTGTCTGAGGTGTGGAGGTGGACATGGAGCGCAGAGTCGACGAGGGTGGGGTCGGCCATCGGCACCAAGCCGTCACAGCAAGCTGGGGTCGCATGCGAGCTCGGGAGCTGAGAGCTTTGCGCACGCCCATGCACATCCAGCCACGAACACGGGCAGCCTCCAACTCGCCCACGTTGACCGGCAAGGCGCATGAAACCCCGACCATGGCATCATGAGCGTCAGCGGCAGCGTCAAACCGGCTGCGCGTCGGGTTGAAGCGGACATTGGCTCTCGGCGACTCGGAAGCTGAGGCCTGGGTCATGAGCTCCCACTCTCCCTCACGGCTCCCTTATCAGGAACGACGACAAAGAGCGGGGATGGGGGGCTACGCCTTTGACCTCATAAGGGCGGCACTCCCGCCGGCCTTGACAAGCCTGTATCGAGTACACGAGCCGTAATCCGCCATTTCCACTTGCATAGCCACTTACCTTTGCCCAAATAGACCGCATCATCCTGAGTCACTTCCTAGAGTCATACGCGAGACAGGTCCCAGTCATCATCATTCACGCCTCCCTCGGTACTGCGCTTGTTGCCTTTGCATAACTTCCGCTCTTGTCGCCTCGACTATTTACTCCTTCCATCAAACCTAATCCACTTACTTACCCAGCCGCCTCCTATATCCACCCCCCCTTCTCTACCCATCATACCACACGGTCAACCCACAGCAGCCTCGTCACACACACACACTAGGCACCCAACACCAAACCTCTGTCGTAAACGTCATGTCGGCCTCCCAGACCTTTACTGGCGACCTCCGTAGCGACGCCAAGGAGTTCAACCGCGACAAGAACAGCAGGGCGAAGTGGGCGCATGGCCAGTCCTTCGGTCCCGGACGACGCGTCGAAGATGGCAAGCCTCGCCCTGCGAAGCTGTATCCTCACGTCAAGTAAGTTGCCCCCTTCCAAGAACCGGCTTGATTGAACCCTCAGGGTGCTAACTCACATGCAGGTCCTCTTACCCTGGCCACATGAAGGCTCGCACTGCCCTGCACAAGGACATGGCCTACGCTAGTGGCGATTCGTCCGCTGACGAGGACGTTGACCATCCCTCCGCTGCCCCAGACGCCGACATCGCCTACTCGTATGATGCCCAGCGGGGCCCCAGCCACGGCAGCCAGATCCTCAACGCCGCTCTTGAGAAGGCTGTAGAACGGTTCGAGACCAAGGAGACGGAGAAGCTGGTCAAGAATGAATACGAGGTACTCAGCATCGATGACGAGTCTCCACGACCCAAGCGCCATGTAGCTCCTGAAGATGAGGAGTACGACTTTGTTGATGCATAACTGCCCCGGCCAGTATCACGACTTGCTTCATTCTTGGCCAATCTCTCTTTGCATATGACTTGATTGACGTTTTATACTTACTACCGACTTCGCTGTCGACTTCCTTCCTACATGGATTTGTACACTTGCATTATGGTTCATGGCAGCATCAATAGGTGAGCGTGTGGCGCTTCTCTGAGGACTTGAGCAGCCCTATACCCGTTTTGGCTTGCTCGCTGTTGCTTCTTCGTTATCGGGGGTGGTAATGGGAGCTGTTCACTCTATTAGTATGGTATGGCATTTGCCCTACTTCATCGTCTCTTATACCTTGTCCACAATGATATCACCAACGAGCGGTATGAATTCACACCGTCTCTGATTGAACAATCTTGTCACCAAGCTCGTGATGTAGTCTGAGAGACTTTGTTGTTGCGGATTTCGAAGTCATCAAACACCCTCTGGCTCAACCTTGCAATGTACAACTCAATCTCGCCATCATCAGCTCAACCGCTCGCTCGCAAAACAACGCTCATGCGGCGAACGGCACATTGCCACGGCAGTCTTATCTGTTATCGGCCGTCGCGTCCAGAACGGGCAGCAGGTCGGACTTAGTCGCCAGGGTGATTGGGAACCTTGGCAAGCCGCTGATAAATTAGCGCATACGTCATCACGTATCAACAGTCTGCGCTTCGTGTCTCACATCTTTCCGACGTTTCCTAGCCTTTGCGATTACTCCGACAACAGTGAATTTTTACTTGTCGGACGTTCGGAAGCTGTTGTATACCGCCCAGCTTTCTGTAATCCGGAAACTGATAATCACTCATCTTTCCATCACCATTCAGCTTGCCAAGAGCACAGCCGCCCCCTTCAACCTTTTAACAATCAAAAGTCACATCAATGACGTGCGCGGTTTAGACAGACGACATCCACATCATAAACACACTCGAAATGGAATCGGTAGAGGCGCCGAAACCAAAGGGCAACCGCCCACGATGGATCCTCCACATCCAGGCGCAATTCTGGCGCGTCCTCATGGGCATCGGCATGATGCTGCATCGCCTCGCACGACCACTACCACCCCGGCCAGCCTTCCACAGAGACATCGAAGCCACCGTTTCGCCACTAAAGGGCAAGTTTCGCCTGCACTTCTACGTCCCCAAGGAATACAAGAAGCAGATGAAGTTGAAGGGTACTAGGAAATACCCTGTTGTTGTCAACTTCCACGGCGGAGGATTCGTACTTGGAACAGCCCACGACGATGCACGCTGGTGCGGTGTCGTTGTAGAACAAGTCGGAGCTGTTGTGGTCAGTGTAGACTATCGTCTCGCGCCCGAGAACCCGTTCCCTACCGCGGTCGAAGACGGTGCCGATGCGTTACTTTGGCTCGCACAACATGCAGACGAATTAGCGCTCGATGCAGATCGAATCGCCATATCAGGCTTCTCGTCGGGAGGAAACATGAGCTTTACAGTTCCACTGTGTCTCCAAGGCGAGCTCTTCGACCGCACCATCTCCGGTCAGCGAATTGTAGACGGCCGCGCCGGCCACATTCCAAATACCACTCCGGTGTCTCATGCATTTGCCCCAACGCCAAATGGATCCCGCGTCCCGCTCGCACGCCAAAAGTCGCGCCTCGACCGAATCGCCATGCTCCGCCAAACAGGCGAATCCGCACTCTCCCTCGTATCCTCATACAAAGATACGTCCGGCGTTTCCGTCATGACCGAAGGCTCCAACGCCGTCCTCAAGATCCGCGGCATAGTATCCTTTTACCCACCCACCGACTACACCGTAACGCGCGCCCAGCGTCGCGAGACGTGCGCCCGAGTCGACCAGAACCTCCCTGCCGTCTTCACCGACCTCTTCGACGACTCGTACCTCCAGCCCCCTTCGCTCGATCTCTCACACCCCTGGCTCAGTCCCGGCGTAGCACCAAACCACATGCTCGAGGCCCTTCCCGACGACATTGTCCTCTTCTGCTGCGAATGGGACATGCTCCTCGCAGAAGGCGAGCGCTTCCGCGACCGCCTGCAAAAAGACCTGGGTAAACGCGTGCACTACCACTGCGTCCCTGGCGTGCCACACGGCTGGGACAAGGCACCGAATCCGCTCCGCGAGAGCCCTGGTGCGAGACGCCAGTACATGGTTGCTTGCAAAGAGCTTAAACGCATGTTTGAAATCGAGGATGACGAAGATGCGCATCATGACGATTTGCCATGTAGACAGTACCATAGAAGTATGGATCTCGGCCGGATGACGCGACAGCCAGTAGATCAGGTTTAGGCGTCCCCCCTCTTTTTCTTCTTCTTCTTCTTCTTCTTTCTTGGTCAGGTACGCCTTGCTGGTTTGCAATGTGCTGGTCTTGTATATCTATGTATGTGTATATGTATGATTCATGTGCTTTAGAAGACGCATATTGTTATATTAATGGCGTTTTGTCGATTCGGTTCTGGTGGCAGGTTGGAAGAAGGAAAACAAAAAGCCTCGACCGTCACATCTTAGAAGGGGGGATTTCACTCACCATGTCAAAAAGGCGTTTTGTTCTTTGTCTTGTTGTCGCTGCATATTTATCCAAAGGGTGGAGAGAGACGGCCTTTTTTCTTCTTTCTCCAATGGTGAGAAAGAGAGAGAGAGAAAGAGGCATAGCATTGGTATAAACAGTGGCAATCGGTACACTATCGATTTGGTGCTGGCAGATCGATAGTGTGCTTTTTGATCCATGGTATCGAAGATGGTGTATATTAAATATTGAATGTTGGAAAGGATATGTACGTGACACCAGCGTCTTCCTCCGACAAGTAATTATATACAAGGATGAAACAAATATGTACAAGAGAGCAATGTCCCAAAGCGCATCGACAAAACCTCGTCATCGCATCATGTCACATGACATTTCTTTCCCTTTGCCTTCTCTTCTGTGCTCTACGCACAACACACTTGATCAACTCAACTTGACTCGACGGACCCAAAGATGGGGACATTGATATCCCAATCCTCATTCTCGCCCGCCACCCTCCCCAGTATGCAATTCACCTTTTGCCTCGTCCTCTCACTCATATCCGCCACATGGACCCTGGCCACATGATCCAACAGCGTATCCACACCGCCGTAAACACTGCTCACGTTACCCTCCATGCAGCAGATGATGCAGCCAAAGTTATCATCGGACCACGAGTGCGCCTTTGGGTCGGCAATCTTCTTCTTGACATGGCTTTTGGCCAAGAAGATCCAACGGTAGCGGATCCCGCTTTTGCTCTCGCGGATGCTGGGATCAATGACATCGACCGTCTTGCCCTTTTTGGTGGGGTGCGGCGCTTTGAAGACTTCGCCGGAGAAGGCGCACGACTTGCAGGCGAACATTTGCCGGCTGTTGTAGTAGCCCAAAGGCTGGCTGCGGACTTGGATTCCCTTTTTGGGGTCCTCGCGCATCGCCCAGGCGCCTTTGCAGAAACCCCAGTAGTCGTTTTCTTTGTTGGGTCGGCCGTTTAGCATCTGAGAGCTGTCGCTGGCTTGGGTATAGGCCCGGCTGGCAAGACTGTCGGTTCGGATTATGCTGGTGCGCATGAGCCGGCCTGGGAGGACGCCAATGGAGAAGGACGTGTTGCTGTCGGTTGAGGCGACTGAGGGCGAGATGCTGTTGTGACGGAAGCCCATCATGGTCTTTAGAGATACAAAGGGTGAGTTCGCGGCAGCAAAGGCTGAGGTATTGGAGGGACTTGGTGGCTTCTGCTCGTGCGTGTCGCTGTAGATACTTTCGCTGTAGATACTGGGTCTGCAATGTTCTGTTGGAATCGATAGGCTGTGCTTATGTTGATGATGTGATGGCTTCCTGGCTTCGACTTCCTCTTCTTTTTCGACTTCCGCTTCTTTGACTGGTGAGGTGTATGATTGGGGCGATGAATACTGTGGTACCGGAGATGCGGCTCTGCTGTCTTCATCGCCAGGCCATGGCATGTGGGTAGGCAGATTTGGGTCGATAGCGGTTGGCGACAGTGCCTTGGCGTCTGCGTGTGCATCGTACCTAGATGGAGTGACCGAATGAGCATCGGAACGGGTGCGTAAGGGAGCCAGCTCTTTAATGGGCGAAGACGTATAACTAGCTCTCGCCGATGTGTACGGAGAATAAGACCCCGATGTACGACCGCCCTCGTTGTCCTGCAGATCAGTTTTGCCATTGGGTACAGATATTGTGAGGAGGCGACGCGGAGATTTTGGTGGTGGTGGAGGAGGAGGAACTTCCGTAATCGATCCTTGCGAAGAGTGCGAGCTGTTTCGATGGAGTGAAGCCGTGTTTGAAATTGCTGAACTAGAAACAGAGCCTCCTGACCATCGAGCCAGTGGCTTTTGCGCTTGTAGATGAGAATATGGCTCGGATGTATCGTAGTGTTGATCATAGGCTGGGTGTTCACTTTCAGACCCATGTGTATTTTGGCTAACAGAAGGTACACTGGCACTACGTGTAATACTGTGTCCTGCTGATTCTTGGTTGAGACTCTGGATGTAGTTTCGATCCTCTCGTCTCCTATTTTGGTCGAACAGGGCCCGGTCGTTGAGACTAACGAGGGTATCTCGTCGCGCAGGGTGGTTTCCTTTGTCATGCATGTGGTTGCTTTGTGAATTCATTCCGTTGTCAATGTTAAAGTCTTGGTATGAGCTGATCATGAGCTGGATTTCTCTAAGAAGAGATGCGCGGTGGGTAGGGCGGAACTCATCCAAAGCTGCATGCAAGTTTGGGTCGACAATTGGCGTAGGTGTATAGATCGACCGGAGGTCAACCAACGGGCTTCTCCTGCCACTCGTCTGGAAATACTCGGACGTCTCTTTTCTCAATTCCCTAGATTCCGTATGTGCTGGAGAGTTGGCAATGGACAAGGCATAGCCACTCGGGAGAGCGCGCATCGTGTCATAGCTGCTTCGTTGGAGAATTTGCGCGGGGGTGCGCGATGGCGATGTGCGCGATTCCCCACCAACTCTCTTCATAGGCCGCACCGTGTGCATTCTCACGTATATTCTCTGTTTTAGCTCATCCAGTGCTCTAAGGGCGTCCTTTCGATTTGTGATCGAGGCCTCGTGTAAGAGACGCAGATTGAGTGTGCAAAACTTGCTGATGTCTCAACGTTAGTTAGTTCTCACATGTGCTCCTGTTCGATTACTTACTTTTTAGCCGCTAGGTTCAAAGTGTCGATAATCTCAGACTTTACCATTGATGCTATATGATAAAGACGCTCTCGGGCAGCATCTACGCAACCAAATGAGTATTCACGGGATTTGTAAGACATCATACATCAAGTAACTCACCATCCCCAATGCGCATGAAGTCCCCAAGCTCTCTCTGGTCGCGCTCATATCTAAGACTGATTTGTTTTTCGCCTGCTATCAGGGAAGATTGGAGCTGCTTTTCTTCCCATTCCTGCTGAGCTAGGTCCTGGTATTTGCGAGCAGCACGGCGTTTCTTCTTAACAAGTTTGAATATTTCTGCTCCATTGTGGAACGCAGCAACCACGGCCGAGACGGCAGGGATAATCTGTATCGTATGAGCTGAAGTCCGCTGACGAGTCGATTGTTTGCGAGCTTCAAGCTGTCGTACAGCTTCGCCCATGGTGAAATATGGGCGTGCGAGGAGTCGCGATTGATGTTGGAACACCGCTTGGAAGCTGACTTACCTTGTGGTCGGACATGGTTCACTGGCTATTTAGGCCCGTCGGGCTAGTTTCTTGATGTTGTCTTGTTGACCCGATAATGGCTAGTGACAGTAATTGTGATCTTGGTCTGGTAGCCTTGTTGCGTAGCGTATCTCATTGAGAAAGAAGCAGGAATTGCGATGCGAGTGAGCGAACGTCGGACTTGATAGTTTTCCACCGAATTCCAAGGTCCAGGTTGATCGTTCCTAGAAGTTCTCTAGTTGCACGCAATCACCTTCTCGATTAGTCAGGTTTATCGGACCGGGGACGAGCGTTGTGGATTGCGAGTCAAGCTGTCGCTAAAGAACACCCAGTCCAGCTTAGAGAGGCGGATGCAGAAATCGAGCCGAGTGTCGGGGCGTGAGTAGGGAAAGAGAGGAAGTGCAGTGGGAATCAGGATGGACTGAAGTAGACACCATGTGATGAACACTTGGCCCACTCCATCGCGCCTAGCCCGATGACATGCGATGATTGTGTACAGCATGTAGCTAAGCTTCCAGCAAGTCAGCACTAGGCAACATAGTTGCTTGACATAGGTGCACCATGCACAAACATGCATTGTGCTATCTTGGATGGATTCTCCAATGATACGGACCATGGCTGTCACCTAGCCTGGCTGCTATGCCCCGAACGCGACTGGCATATCTCCCGACTGCATGGCAGAAACGGGAGAGCGTTATGTAATGACTCGCCCGCAATCACTGCATGCGACTAGGACAGCAGAGGCTGAAATGCAGCACCGACATTCTTTTTCCCTTGGTGGGCCGGCACATGGTGTCGACGAGACTTCACGCCTGTGAGCTAAGAGCTTGAGAGCCGAGTGCAGGTCGTCATGGTAACTGCCCCGGATCAGCGGTTGCGGATGACAGCGGGATCATGACCTGACAGGTGAACAAGTAAGCCCAGCATTTAGGTCGCAAGCAGGCTGAGTGATCGGGCGTTGTTGAAGCTTCGCCACGTCCAATGTGAAGGAATGCAGGTGGTCTCCTCAGCGGCCTGAGCCTAAGGCACCGGGGGAGGAGGAGGAGGAGGAGGAGGAGGGGTAGGGGTAGGGGTAGGCGCGAACCTTGGCCACCATCCTCCACGCCACCAGCCCCCACTCCAACGTGCAACCATCTGGTCTTATTAGATCCACGGCTTATCGGTTCATCTCACAGCGACGGCGAGTAGATTGCACATGCGAAACATTTGTTCTACCGTCATGCTCACCGGCTGACGACGGCTCTCCCGAGCATCCCGATGGCCATCTCCCTCTCCCCCCGGCAACATAGCGCTAACATTGGTCATCCGTTTTGCAGTGCTCCAATATGCATTTGAAGGACCGACTACCATCACAAAGTCGAGAAATAGCTTGTGAGAGTTTGCAGCTGCGACCAACGGTCTGCTAGCCTTTGTTTTGATGGCTCTGCCTACTTGGTATCTTTGCCCCCTCCCTAAATCCAACCCTCTTACACGCCGCTCAGCGGTGCGTCTTGGATCTTACCATTCCCATCCAATATACATGGGGAAATATTGGTCATGGGGATCTACTAAAGGATCGCGACCGAAACAACACCCCGCTTATAAGAAACAGACCGCATAAAACCCTACCCAGCACGCCAGCGTATACGCTACCCGGCGCGTATCAGAATGGAACGCCCACCAAGATTTCTAGCAAGTCCGAATTGCCCCCTAATAGGTTGAAAACATAGGAAAAGGAAGAAGTGAAAGATCGCGTATGCGAAAAGAATGGTGCAACAAAGGCCGCCAGAAGACAAAGAAAATAATCTAAGAATCAGACAGCTGCACCTTGGGACTCTTTTTACTCCGAACCTCCACCATCGTAGGTGTAAGAGTCAGCCTGTTCAAGGATCGCGTGTCCATCGGGCTTGTTGCCGACGAAGATGCAACAGATCTGGGGCTGTTCGCCCGACTGACAGATACGCTCCTCGCAACACCGCCGTTTGCCCTGCTAACAGATACACTACTCGCCACACCAACTGTGGCCTTTGCTGTAGCTACCGCGGTAGGATCGTCTTTTTTCGCAGCCGCTGCAGCAGCTCTCCTGGCTTGAATCTCAGCGCGCTTCTTGGCAAGCGCACTGTCTGGATGCGGCTGTGTTGAGACACTAGGGAGTTGCTGCATCATCGATGGTGTCTCCACGGCTGGGGATGATGGGTTCGATCGCAGAGCGCAATGTTTCGTGATTTTCTGGTTATTTTGCGAAAGACTGCGGACCAGTGGTGAGGTTTGTACACTGGGGAACATGCGAGGACCGCTTTCCGCGACTTTGGGCGGTACAGAGCAGATTGTCCATTCCGGCTCTCGGTCATCTAGATGAAGCGTGAGAGGTTTGGCGTGCCCGGGCGACGTCTTGGCCATTACAATAGTAATTGAATCGGCCTCAGAGTCGCTGCTGAGAAACGAGGTGGGCGTAAGTGAACCCTTCAGATAAGGGGATGCCGCGGGCATAAGCCTGTTAGAGTCGACTCCTGGAGAGTTTTTGCTCTGCGAAGAATTCTGATGCAGAGGTGATTTTGCGGGCATTGTTCGAGACCTCTTAAGCTCTAGCTCGCTGTTGTTCTTGGGGGATATTGGGACTGGCGATGGCGCACGAGCCGGGCTTGGTGAGGGGAAGAGCGATAATCGCGGCGAAGAAGAGATTGGAACTGGTGAGGTTCCGCTCCGTTGGAGCCTGTACCCGATCGGGCTTTCGACATGCTTTCCATCCTGCTCTACCGTTAGACCAAATCTTTTGACACTAAAAACGGGAGTGAATACTTTTGCGGTGAGATCAGTTAATGGCTGGACCTTCTCCTTGCTGCCCCGTCGTCGCGCTAAGAGCGATAATCGGGTTGGATCCTGTTGGCTTGGGTTATACTGGTTGACGTCAAATTCCAGAAGATTTTCGAACATGACACTGTATCTCTCCATGGTAATGTCGGGGAGACTGAAATCGAGAAAAGGTCCTCCGTTGGCAGCTGTCGTCTTCGGGGCCGCAGCTGGCGTATCGTTGGTTTGTAGCGCAAGAGTGTTGTCTTGTTCGCTCCGCGGCGCCGCCATGTGGTGAGCTCGGTGGAACGAGTGCTTTCCAACCTTCAATGTACGTCCTCTAGTTACTGACGTTTCTGGCGGTGACTCGGGCGCAACAAAATCTTCGTCAGTCCATTTCCGTGATGCTCGGATATCGGGCTTGTATGTGGGTGGCGACACTGTGCGCAGCTTTTCCCGCCCATTTCCTTCCTTCAACGGTGCCTGCGCCTCGAGCGCCTCCTGGTCATGGTGGCTATCTGCGCGAGGTGGGAGGTTAGGGATAGGCGCGGATACAACAGGTTCTGCAGCAGTAGGCGCAGCAGTGACAGCCTGTGTTACTTGATAGAATGAGGGTTTCTCTTGGTCAGGAGGAGGGGCTGCTTTTCGGAACATGGACTTCCATCGGCTGAGCTTGGATTTGGGAGCATCTGGTCGGGTAGTCAAGGACGGCGAGGAACCGTTCGGGTGACTTAGCGTTGCCATTGGAGAGCTGGTGTATCCAAGGTCCACAGTCGAAGTTGCCTGAGGTGGTGCCTTCAGGTTTGAGGCAAAAGTTGGTGATCCAAGAGCAATTCCAATAACCCCTCGTTCTGTTGTAGTGTCTGCGGTATACAGTACGGTTGTGGATGTTGTAGGTGACTGAAAAGAATGGACATGATCCTGAGGATGATCTGGTAAGGCTGGAGGGTATGCCTTGGGGGACATCAATCGACGCTCTCCCGGACCCCCAGATGTATTCGGCCTCACTGCCATATGTGAAGAGTCCAGGTTAATTTCCGCTCCGCAGAAGTGTGTGGATGACTTGTATTTGTCAAGGCCTGTCTGAGGACCCTTGGCCGGCTGCATTGATCTTCCATGGTCTTGGTCATTGCGATTGTTCTTTAGAAACCTCAATGACTTCGATCTTGTGAGCATCCCGGGCATTTTGGGTTTCAGGTCTGTTACTCAGTATCAGATGGTAAGTCGAGGACGAAGGAGTGACGAGAAGACGGTATCTGCGAGTGAAAAGGAATGGACAGCCCAAAAGAGGCAAAACAGAGCAGATGGCGACAAACGCAAAGGGCGGAGGTTGAAAGAAAGGAAAAGAGGTGCAGAGTTGCCCAGGCGGCGGCGGGATTTGCGCATGTATCACCATCAGCCGGCCAGGAAACGGACCTGGCGCCTCCACACTTTACTTGCTGTCATAATACCAGCGGCAATCACAAGTCCAAATCCACTCTCGCGCGTCTGAGCGAAATTGCTCAAGGTCGAGAACCCGTTGCGGGGCCAGGGCCAGGGTGATTAGCAGAGCACGGGACCGGTGACCTCGATTGGCTATGCAGACATCTTGTGCCAGCAACATCCTTGGGAGACAGCGGCATCACCTCGCAAACGTCTTGTCAGGGTAACGATGCTGGGAAAGTCGCGGCTGTTCCTGCACACCAAGACGGTCGTTTCAGTAGGGCGATGGGCCGAGGAGCAATTTCACCGGACCGTGCCAAGATGCTTCCTCTAGTGGCGATTGAAATTATACGGCATGTGGAGATTATACAAACTCAAAGACGACAATGTCGTCGAGCATTATTATGACATGAAGTTATCGTCCAGTGTGTCGTTGACCGGTGGGACGAGAACGCACAGTAGATTTGATGCAACGCTTCACATTAAGGCGCCAAAGTGCTCGCCTGACAGGATCCGCCGAAGCTGAAGCCCCACCATAATGGCGCGCCGTTTCGGAAATACCCGAGATTATGTGCGAGGTGTCGCCGCCTTCATGTAGATGGGATAGGTAGAACCGTCGAAACAAGGCATAAGATGGTAGCGTCTTAGGCATTCTCAACATGCTGTAAGGTAGGCTGCTAATTGACCGAGCATACAGCACACGATCCACGTATCCGCTTAACGTGGAGGGTATACCGCCGGTGAATACAGGCATCTTACTTGTTGCATCCCCACACACTGCTCTGCGTACATACTCTAAAGTGCCGGTAGACTCGGATAGTGGATAGACGTGTGTCGCTGAGCTCTACATACGTTTCCACGTCATTATGCGCCCGCAAGCCATTCGCCGACTCATGCTGCCCCCTTAGACTAACAACCTGCTACACCGCACACAATTCGTGTACAATCGTGAGACGAACTCGACGTGCAGAGATTGCTCATCTGAGAGCTTTGGAAACCTTCACGTCAAATGCCATCGGCCTCAGGCTCCGGAGAGCGACTTGCCAGGCCTCCAATTTAGATATCGTTCAGCCTCCGCCGCGATCGTGTGGGGAACGTGTTGTTGTAGCGCTTGCTCGAAGTGGCGCATGTGCACTTGCGGCTTATTGTTTGGGTCCGCAGTGTAATCAGTAATCGCCAGTTCGACGGCAACAGCACACAGCCCACTGATGTCTGCTCCACTACTGCCTTCAGTCTTCTTGGCAACGGTATCCAGATCAACGTCTGGGGCAAGCGGTCTCTTCCGGCTGTGGATCTGTAGAATCTGCTTCCGCGCCTCCTCGGTGGGAAGCCCGATGTGGATGTGCGCATCAAAGCGGCCGGTACGTATAAGCGCCGAATCCAGGATATCGGGCCGATTCGTGGCGCCGATGATGAAGACGTCTTTTAGGGCCTCGATGCCATCCATTTCGTTTAGTAAGGTCGTAACCACATTCAGACCACTATCTTGCGTTTTCTCACGAGATTTGCCGATGGAATCAATCTCATCGAAGAAGATGATGCATGGTTTCGCGGCACGAGCTCTGCGAAACACATCGCGGATAGCTCTCTCTGACTCACCAACATACATCTTGATGAGTTCAGAGCCTTTTACTGCGAGAAAGTTTTGCTTGCTCTCCGTCGCGACAGCTTGCGCAATTAAAGTCTTTGCGCAGCCAGGTGGTCCGTAGAGTAAAACGCCCTTACGCGACTGAGGTCCGCCAAACTTTATGTCCAGATCGGGGTACTGCAGCAAAACCGTCAGTTGTCACGTTGTTCAACACAAGCTAACGCATCTTCAAAAAAACTCACTTTGAAAGGACGGATGGTGATAGCCTCAAGAACCGCGCGGACGTGATCTAGGCCGGCGATATCTGTCCATCTGACCTTCGGAACTTCGAGGATGCTGTCTTTGAGTACTGTTGGACGTACGCGTTCCATGACAGCATCAAAATCGGCCTGCGCAATGAACTCTGTCTTCCCCTCCACTTCACTGATCATAGCTTCCTTGTCATCTTCAATAGGCTTGTCGATTCGCATCACACGTCGTCTCCTCGCGAAACGGCAGAGACTGGCAATATCGCGACCCACGAAGCCATGCAGGCGCTCTGCAAGAGCAGTAAAATCGACATCGGCAACTTTGTAGGCCGGTCCCAAGATTTGACGCAAAATATCTTCTCTCTGTTTCGTGTTAGGCGGCAGTAACTCTATCTCAGTCATGAATGCTGCTGCTGTTCGAAGACTAGAGTCCACATCGTAAATGCTCCGTGCTGCTGCCGCGACAACGACTTGGCTCCCCTCTAGTGTGGCTAGCTCTATTCGTAGCGTATTAGCCAGCGACTCTGCTTTGTCCAAAAGTCTATCCAAATTGTCCATGATGACCAGGCTTGGCTGGTTCTCGCGTGCATCGTTGAAAATGTCTGAAATGGCCCTAGGTTGACCTTTGGGATGTGTTACAGGGTTAATTCTGTAAACTTCCTGCCAAGGACAGTCCGCTAGTCGGTCGAGAAGCAGGCTTTTGCCTGTCCCTTCTGGACCATGTAAAAGAAAGGCAGCGGTCCCAAGAAGGTGGCGATTGCGCAAATGAGGTAGGCTATCCGAGAGAAAAGCCAGTTCTTGGTTGATGATGGCGATGTGGTCAGATAGGCCGCCTATCCCATCAGACTTCAGTTGAAACACGCCCGGAGCAGTTTCCGTAGGCTCCTGAGTAGCAACATAGCCTGTAGTGGTGACTTGTGTCGCGATCTCATCAAAATATACGGCATATTTTTCGCTAGGCAGTGGGTCGATGCTCTGTACAGTGACACGCAATTTCTGGCCTTTGTGCTTAAAGCTTTTCTGCTGGACTGGGAAGCTGCATCCAGGAAGCAAAATGTCCGAGTCGCCTGCTGCATGATAATCAGATATAGCAGGGTATAGGTAAATTTTGACTCACATAAAGAATACCGTAGCCAGTACAAGAGTTGCTCCGTCGAGGCAAATTTGGTGGCCTGGTTGGCAGTGTCTGAGAAGCTGACTTCTATCGACTTGAGTGGCTTCCAGGAATCGACCTTTTCAATGAAGATCGCATCGTTGAGTGAAAGCTCGTAGTGTTCTCTTAGGAGATCAGACACTTTGGCAATCGGTTTGTTTCCAGGATTGGTCAGAGAGGTCAGCCATGCAACACCGTAGCCCTTGAACGCAGTCGCGGTGCTGAGCCGAACACAGTCGCCGTTTGTGAGTCCCAGACTTTTCAGCTCTTTCTGAGAAAGATGCACACGGAAGGCTCCGCTATCGAGTGCATTGCTAGGAATGCTAGGCGGGTTGCGTTCCAAAGGGCGTAGCGTATACGATGTGGCTGGACTCATACTGCCTTGCGCACAGTGATAGAGGGGAAGTGAAAAATTCGGCGCCGCTTTGCATGTGTATGTTCATGTGACTCACGTCACGTGTTCCTCTGTGTCGTAGTCTAAGTTTTGCAAGTTGGATCCCTTCTTGAGCTCAGCTCTACCGTATCGGGCGCAATATAGGATTCTGCTACCTAATATGGGGAGAATGCTGGGGTGACTAAGCGACGAGTGGGCTAGGCCGGATGGAGCTACTAGCGCTGTACGCTCTTGAAGCTTTTTTGACTGTTGCGCAAAACGATCGCAGCTTGCAATGTGAACAAGCTGCGCAATTGATGCCACCGCCGCGCCTTCCTCGACATCTGCGGCCATGTCACCCTCCTGGGACTGCGATCCAGGTCCGTTGTGCCCACAAGACGGCCCGCACCGCATTCTCGACCGACGGCGATGAGCCCCCGCAGTTCACGACTGGCAAGAGCAGTGATGCGAGCACGAATGGCCCGAATCGTTCGACTGACTCAAGCACGGATGCGTCAGTCGAGATGAAGTCCTGGTGGAGCGTGACAGTTGACAAGATTGCTTCGTTGGCCTTCAAGCCAGCATCTACCGAACGGAACTTGCTCGTGTCAGACACACCATCTGCACCTACGCGCATGTCTACAAAGGATGATCAAGATCCGCAAGTGGGAAATGTATCAGAGACCAGCCAAGGGTTGTTCAGAAAAATGGTAGTCTCGGACGAGAAAAGCCAACAGCTACTACAACGCCGCGAACCCGGCTCAAAGAAGAAGAAGAAAGTTGAGGCAGATGGCCGAAATCTCTCAAATTCCACCTACAGGAGGGTTCGTAGTGTTTCGAGTACACTCAGCAACACGCCCATATCATCTCGTAATCTGCATGGTCAACAGCGTCGCGTTGCAGAACAAGCTAGGAAGAGAGAGGAGAAGCTCGTGGCCAACAAGCCGGGGTCTGCCCCAGTTTCTCTAAGAGAAGAAGTTAATAGTATACAGCAGAAGCTCCAACAGCTCTCTGGCGATATCAGGGCTCTTCAAGTTGCACTTGAGGCAAAACCGACGGTCGAATCTCTTTCTACGCCGGCTGCAGGTCGTAATATTCGAAGCACAAATCTTAGAATGTCTTCGGATAAGCAGCGACGGCCGGAATTAGCATCGTCGTTACCAACTGCCGTACATGTAGCAGCTTCGACAAATGACCTTCCGGCTCCTGAACCACCAAAACCCAGCCCTAGGGTACAAAACCACCATCTCCATCAAATTTACCAAACTGCATGGTCCATGCAAAAATCCTGGATGACTATTCTGGGGACAGCAGCAGAATACCTTGCGGATATGCCGCCTCGAGTTGTGGCACCCGTGGCATCTTCGGTTCTACGGAGTATCCATGCTATACAGTTGGAACCTACTCTTAATGAAGCCACTGGCCAGATCGCCCACCTTAGCCCTGCAAACAGACGAGCGGCACGATCGCTTGCCATTAAACTTGTTCCAAGAAACCGCTCCGATGCTCTTCTGGCCGGTCGGGCCACATATCGTGATTCTATCAGTCAACTGACCGATGTCGCTAATTCACTCGGCGAAATACAATCTCCTCTAGTTGCATCGATCGTGACGCATGTCCGCAATCGCCTCCGTGTGATGGCCGAAGATGCAGTACTAGAGAATGACTTCCGAACGCACAATGTGATGGAAAACTACCGAAACTTGACCAGTTTGTATGCGGAAGCCAGACACTCCCCTAAATTGACTCGTCAGCCGGGCTTGATCCTGAGATTGGAGAGAGTCATCGCAACACGGCAGCTTGAGGAGTACCACCGCTCAATGGACTTCATAAAGAGAGACCTATCACGCATTTTTTCTGCATCAAAGACAAGACAATCGAAGCATTCTGACGTGGGGAATGTCCGCACAAAATTTAAGAAGGTGGTCTTCGACCGGTCTGTTCCAGACACTGGAAAGTCAGTTATTACAAAAGTCTTCAAAGCAGTTCCAGAACGCGTCGTTTTGCGCACCACAAAGCCAGATATTCGAAGTCGCGAGCTCCCAGACGATTGGGTCAAGAAGGCAGAGAGCACTGATGCAGGTGCTGCACAAAAGAAGGGCGATGGAAGTGGCTTAGTGGGTCAGATACACAAACGCTCGCGCTCAATGCAGCCAGATGATCTCAAGACCAAACCCGGGAATACTGGTGATTCACCCAATCCCGTTTCTAAATCGACAAAGAGTGATAGCGAGTCGAGCGAACGAAGCCTCCTCGAGGAATTGTTTCCAGAAGCGAACAGTACTCCACAGCCTCAACACAAAGGAGGAAGAGACCATCCCAAGATCGAGCCGCCAATGGCCGGTATCATTCGTCCTCAGTTTGTTGGGCGGCCCCCTACACTCAAAGAGAAAGTCGTCGAATCATTCCGGAAGCAAGGAGAACAAGTCACCGTCCTCCAGCTCACAAATTGTAGCACTCAGCTAACGGAAGTCGATTTCCGTCGTGTAATCCCCAAGGGCAAGCACATTGAAGGCTGGCGTAGGGACGGCGACTTCTATAAAGTCATCCCGGGCCGCGACCCGTTGAGTCTAGAGCGTTTACCCTTCTACTACCTCCTCTTCAGCAATGCCGAAGCCGCGCTTGCGTACCAAAAAAACGTTTCTCGGCTACACAAACTGTGCGCCCTCCACCAACCCGCCAATATCTTTTCCGCCATTCCGCCGCCCACGGGCTTTCTCGAAGAGGGTGAAGATATCTCAGCCGCTATATCATCGTACAACCTCCTACCTACCCACCACCCAATCAGTCTCAATTTCCTCATGCAGCCATACAACCCTGCTCTCCGCGCCCTCATAGAGCGAGGTGGCTACCAGCCCATCGCCCCGTCGGTCGATGAGCATGGAAAGCCCATCTGGAGAGTACTCATGCGCATTGAAGGCTACGAGCCTAGGCCGTCTGATCTGTTCAAAGTCTTCTCCCACGACGCATACACGCACGGCATGACGCTTCCTCTCCGTAACGAATCCCAGTCGTCGATTCATCGGGTCCGCGACATGATCAATTTGCGCATGTCATCGAAGCTCATCTCTTCAAGCAGACCTCGCGCTTACGGCACGTTTGATCATTCGGCCTCGCCGCTAGCCAAGACCACGGAGGAAACGACGTTTGATGACCCTGCTATCCAGAAGATGATGGCTGGCGCGGACGAAGATGGAAGCCCGCAGCAAATGACCCAGCTGGTGATGAATCGTGTGTATAACCGGTGGGTGATTGATTTTGAGGATGAGGATAGTGCGAGGAGATGGAGTGCGATTTGGCATCGCAAGGTGCTGCCTGATTTGAGTGATAGGAAAGGGGCGTGGAAAGATGCGGAAGAGGAGAGGATATGTAATACCGAGGTGCTTTGGTGAAAGGGTGATGGAGTGTGTGATGTATGGGGGGTCAGTTGTGTATAGCCGTATTTACATGAATGTTCTGCTCTGATTACATTAGCAAGCTTTGCATGTTCATCACCTCCAAACGAGCACGGTGCCCAACCGTTCTACCCAAAGATTTCCATGTTTTGGTCGTGTATATTCTAGTTTCATATCTACTCTATATCATTGGCTCTTCCGCCGGGTATCATTCATGCTGCAAAGAAAAAGATTGTAACTTCTCCATCCTGTTCCTGCCCCCCCACCTCCCCTTCCCAAACCTAAACGTTTGCGCCACCCCCCGACCTCACTGCAGTCAAAAACGCAGGACTCCAATATTCATTCTCGCCCGCCTGCGTATCCACCCACACAAGACTGTCGGCCATCAAGTCCTCGACCACGGCATGCGCCCTCGGTCTCTCCCACCCCAGGTTGAGCTGCAGCATGCTCACGGTGACATAGCCGAGGACCTGAATGGCCTCGAGCACGGTGCTCTGGTCGGTATTGAGTTCCTTGGGCACGCTCCTAATCAAGCTACGATGTCCGATTGTCATGATGGAAAAGCAGGAGCCTAGCGGTGCGAGCGAGTCGACGGCGCGCTTGATATCGTCGTCGCTGACCTCCATGCTGCCGCCTATGCGTGTCGAGTTTGAGATGCGAGACTGCAGATCCGACACGCTTATCAAGCCCCCGTTCTCCGCACGGGTGGCCCGGCACTCTTCGACGATGAGGACGCCGAGGTTGAAGTAGAAGTCGTTGACGCTGCCGCCGAGCAGTTGGGCCCATATGCTTTCTCCTGTACCGCTGCCGCTTCCCGCCTTGCTATTGCTATTGCTGCTGCTGCTGCCGTCTTTGGACGTGGTGCTGTCGCGGTGGTAGGACGAGGCGAGGAAGTCAATGTTTAGGGCGGAGCACATGCGGGCGAATTCTGCGCGGAAGGCGGGATTTGCACGTATGTCTTTGGAGTGTGTGACAGCGAAGGAATGGAGGAGCGATTGGAAGACGGAGAGTTGGGTCGAGAGGGAGTCGGCATTGCGGGTGCGTAGCGTGGCACCATGGGTGGTGTAGTGGTGGTTTTGGAGGCCGCGTGAGGAGAGGGAAGAGAGGCCTGGGGTGCGGCGGCGGTCCATGGTTGTGGTTGTGATGATGATGAAGGATGGTGGGGTGGGCTTGGGGCAATGACTAGCTCGCTACTGAGATCAATGATGCACGACTTGCTTCTAGAACAAGTCGCGTTCCCAGATGAGGCCGCCGTAGCTTCTCGGACGAATATCGCCCTGATGATAAAACGAGGGCGCGCTGCAGGGTCTGTTGAGGACGTCGTCTAGTACCACGGTAGCTGTCCCACCCTAAACCTAGTATGCGTGTGATGGTGTCCACGTGGTGGTATGGAGAAGTGCGCTATCCAGGAGGCAAAAGCCCTGGGGTCGGAGATGGGCTTTTCAAGCTTCAGGATACTGTTCCAGGTGCGCGTTGGTGGGGGACTTGGGCGTTCGGGGTTTCGATAGCGATCGGCGGTTCCGGTCATACGCACGCGTTGTAGATCGCGTCTAGATGCAGAAGCCCACTATACCGGCTGTTGTTGGCAACACTGCACTGTTCATGTCAAGGAGCATGCGGGAACGCGGAGATGGATATCGCTCAAACACGAGATGCGGACTTGTGAGTGCGCGGATCGTCATGGCGAGCTGTTTGCTAACTACATGACGTATGGTCCATGTTTCGTTCGGCCCAATTCGCGGTGCCATCGCATCAGATGCCCGCAACTTGCTTGAACGCCATGTACCTAGGCTTCGTGGCGGCCTGCGTCTTGCCAGGGCACGAGTTTAATTACTGAGGCTACTCTGCCCTCTCGTGTGTTCTGACACTGCATTTACATCCTATCTTGTTCTCCTTTTGCATCCTTTTCTTCTTCTCCTGGTCCTTCTTCTTCGTGTTGCTTGCGTACATTTGCTTTCACGTTCCCACTAACAGCCAAAACCTCCTATTTGACGAGACCACCCCTGGATTTTCTCGACCAGGCTCCCGCCGCTCACGTGCTGAAAGATTTCCGCGTCTTACCTATTCTGGACCCTATGATACCACATTTCTCGCCAGCTCACGTAGAGCTTTGCGAACAACCTATTCTCAAGATATTACGACACTCGTGGTTCGAGGAGATTTTCCGGCCAAAAATGGATCCATCGACGATTAATAACTGCGTGCTGCTGCTGGGCCTCCCGCAAAATGCACTTGCAGGCATCGACTTGCTCTCCTTCACAGCATCGCCACGCTTTCGGGGTGTCAAAAACGTCCCACCTGGTCTGCACTTTGTCTTTACTGCAAGCGACAGCACGCTGTCGGTAAGACACGGCGCATGGTTTTACGTTACACCGGGCGTAGGCTCGCCACAGGTCTTCGTCAAGAAGTGGGATGAGAGTGCCGAGGATCTGGTGGCGGAGACGTCACAAACCGAAGTACTGAGGCACAAAGCAAACCTGGGAAGTATATGGAAGGATGGCCTAACACCATATCGGCAAACCGTGCAAGAGGGCGATTCCGGCGCTGAGGAGGGCTGGTCTGAAGAGTCTACCGATTGGAGCAAGCTCACCTCGCAAGTTACGCCTACCATACTATCAAGAATATGCGGACTGAATCCCGACCACTGGAATTTAACGTCTGCATCGTCTGCTACTCAGGATCTGGACGAGATACCGGGCCTGGAGACGAGTAACAGCATGCTGCATCCAGAGAAGGAACTGAGGTTCCTACCCATTGACCTAAAGAAGACATGGAGAGAAGGCGCAACTGGCCGGGAACGAACGGAAGCTGCGCAGGATCGATCCTGGTTTCTAGGCGACCTAATCGACAACCACTGTCAAGCAAGAGATTTGCGGGGCCGAGAGAACGAGATCCTGGGCGAACTGCAGTTCACCTTCCTGATGGTTTTGACACTCAACAACAACTCATGCCTCGAGCAGTGGAAACGACTACTGCGCTTGCTGCTCACTTGCCGGCAAGCGGTCAAACAGCGGTCTCAGCTGTTTCTAGACGTCCTCAAGTGCCTGCGTACCCAACTTCCTCATTGCTCAGATATAGAAGGTGACTTGTTCGACATGAAAGACGTTGGCGGGGGCTTCCTGAGGAAGTTGCTCGGCCAGTTCCGCAAAGCTTTGGACGACTTTGACGGCAAGTGGAAAGCTGACCTGGTCGACGAGTTGGAGGACCTGCAAGAATACATGCAGAACGAGTTTGAGTGGGAACCAGAGGGCTCATATCTGAAGCGCGGCATGGTGGAGTTGGAAGATGGCGAGAGAGTGGAACTGGAAGTCAAGGGCGCAGATGAAGACGATGAGCTAGGCGACTTTGCCCCTACCGTTGTGGACTTGTCTCCTGAGCAAATGAAGCTCTTGGGCGGCGGCGGTGGTGGTGGTGGTGGTGGTGGTGGCGATGCTACGCATGCCAATGGCCACGTCGAGGAAGAGTCAGAAGACGAAGTCGACTTGGACGACATGGACACGCGATACTGAGGGATTCGATGGACGGGCCATACTCGGTCGAATTTAAATACGACTTCTAACGCAGTCTGCTCACCGGTTCAGCCACACAGCCATGCTCTGCGTGCTTTGACGACCGCAAAAGCCGCCTGGAGGTGGCACGCCTATCTTAAAATAATAAAGGCGGCTGCAGACGTCCAGGCGCTAGATACGAAACTAGAGATACACGTGTTGATCA
>Ga0265798_10003224_pt1 | contig 23358 bp, 17 predicted proteins | sample P3T30metagenome_FD_192430 | JGI IMG/M metagenome (GOLD analysis project Ga0265798, IMG submission 192430) | Plant litter microbial communities from East Loma Ridge, Irvine, California - P3 T30 | ecosystem: Environmental > Terrestrial > Plant litter > Unclassified | place: USA: California... | reverse complement strand
CGTCGAGTATATCCGCGAACGGATCGCCGACGATCCGGAGGGTCGCGATGCGCTGGCGGCACGGTTCCTGTTCTCGCAGCAGTTCACGCAGGACGATCCGTGGGCGGCACGCGCGGCGGGCGAGCACCGCGAGCAGCATGCGCCGATGGCGCGGTTTACTCCCCTGGACACGCCCGTCTTTCTCGGGAGGGAAATGGCATGATCGGCGAATGGCTCGATATCGGCTGGGTCGACGAGATCCCGGTCCGCGGGAGCCGCACGGTGCAGGTCACCGGCGGCGACGACATCGCGGTGTTCCGCACCGGCAACGGCAAGGTCTTCGCGCTCGCCGATCGGTGCCCGCACAAGGGGGGACGGCTGTCGCAGGGCATCGTGCACGGCGGCGCGGTGGCGTGCCCGCTGCATAACTGGCGCATCGCGCTGGATACGGGCGAGGCGCTCGGCGAGGACAAGGGGTGTACGCCGGTTATTCCGGTGAAGGTGAGCGGTGGCCGTGTGCTCCTCTGCCGCACCTCGACCATGAAAGCCGCCGCGTGATCCTCCCCGGCACGGGGAGGGGGACCGCCGCAGGCGGTGGAGGGGGGCCTCCACGAAGGGAGACGCCTGCGGGAGGGGGGCCTCCACGAAGCAAGACGCCTGCGGAAGGGACTCCACGAAGGGGGACGCCTGTGGAAGCCCCCCTCCACCATCCTTCGGATGGTCCCCCTCCCCGTGCCGGGGAGGATATCCGCACGACGTGCGCGTATTGCGGTGTCGGTTGCGGTATCCTCGCGACGCCGACCGGCGAACGCAGCGTCACGATCAAGGGCGACCCCGACCACCCCGCCAACACCGGCAAGCTCTGTTCGAAGGGCACGCATCTCGGCGAGACGATCGGGCTCGAAGGTCGCCTCCTCACCCCGATGATAGGCCAGCGCCGCACATCTTGGGACAAGGCGCTCGACCTCGTCGCGAAACGCTTCCGCGACACGATCGCGCAGCACGGCCCAAACAGCGTCGCCTTCTATGTCTCCGGACAGTTGCTGACCGAGGATTATTACGTCGCCAACAAGCTGATGAAGGGCTTCATCGGCTCAGCGAACATCGACACCAATTCGCGGCTATGCATGGCGAGCGCGGTCGCGGGGCACATGCGCGCGTTCGGCGAGGATATCGTCCCCGCGAGCTACGACGATCTCGACGCCGCCGACCTGATCGTGCTGGTCGGGTCGAACACCGCGTGGTGCCATCCGATCGTCTATCAACGCATCCGCGCCCGCTGCGACGCCGGAGCCAAGCTCGTCGTGATCGACCCGCGCCGGACCGAAACCGCGGACGAGTCCGACCTGCATCTCGCGATCCGCCCCGGCACCGACGTCGCGCTGATGAACGGCTTGCTCGCGTGGTGCCGTGACGCGGGCGTTATCGACTACGACTATCTCGCCGCACACGTCGCGACGCCCGACGCTTTCTGGGACCGACTTGGCGAGGGCAGCGACCTGTGGTCGGTCGCGCGCGTCTGCGACGTTCCGCCGCAGGATCTCAGGCGTTTCTTCGAACTGTTCGCCGCAACCCCGAAGACCTTGACGATGTTCAGCCAGGGCGTGAATCAGTCGCTGTCGGGCACCGATCAGGTCAACGCGATCACCAACCTCCATCTCGCCACCGGCCGCATCGGCAAGCCGGGTGCCGCCCCCTTCTCGATCACCGGCCAGCCCAACGCGATGGGCGGGCGCGAGGTCGGTGGGCTCGCGTCTTCACTCGCCGCGCACATGGATTTCGCGCCCGAGAAGGTCGCCCGTGTCGGGCGGTTCTGGGCCGCACCGAACATGGCGACCAAGCCTGGGCTGAAGGCGGTCGACCTGTTTCGGGAACTCGGCAACGGCCGGATCAAGGCACTGTGGGTGATGGCGACCAACCCCGCGGTGTCGATGCCAGACGCGGGCCGCGTGCGCGAGGCGTTGGCCGCCTGCCCGTTCGTCGTCGTCTCCGACGTGATCGAGACCACCGATACTTCGGTCCACGCGCACGTCCGCCTGCCCGCCGCGGCATGGGGCGAGAAGGACGGCACCGTCACCAATTCGGACCGCACGATCAGCCGCCAGCGCGCGTTCATCGCCGCGCCCGGCGACGCGAAACCGGATTGGTGGATCATCGCCGAAGTCGGGCGGCGAATGGGGTGGAAGACGGCGTTCTCCTATGATCGTCCGGCCGAGATCTGGCGCGAACATTGCCGGTTGTCGGCGTATGAGAACGGCGGCAAGCGGCTGTTCGCGCTTCGTGGTCATGCCGCGAAGGGCAATGCGGAATACGATGCGATGACGCCGTTCCGTTGGGGCGGCACACCCTTCGCGGAGGGTCGGTTCTCGACACCCGATGGCCGTGCGCGCCTCGTGCCAGTGGCGCAAAAGCCGGTTGCCGCCCCGCTTACGCAATGGCCGATGACGCTCAACACCGGGCGCTACCGCGACCATTGGCACACGATGACCCGTACCGGCCTGTCGCCCAAGCTCGCGCGCCACCGCGAGGAGCCACTGGTCGAGGTCCACCCCGACGACGCGGTGCGACTGGGGATCGTCGATGGCGGCTTGGCGCGCGTGACGACGCCGCAGGGCGACAGTGTCTTCCGCGCGAGCGCCGTCGCGACGCAGAGGATCGGCGAACTGTTCGTGCCGATCCACTGGACCGACCGGACCGCGACCGGCGGCCGCGCCGGGCTTCTCCCTCGCCCGCTCGCCGACCCCGTCTCAGGCCAGCCGGGCTTCAAATCCACGCCCGTTCGGATCGAGCCCGTCGCGACCGAATGGCGCGGCTTCGTCGTGGTCCGCGGCGAACTGGCAACGCGCCCCGATTGCCTGTGGGCGACGCGCGTCGCGGTACCGGGTGGAACGGCGTGGGACATGGCGGGCAACGGCGACGCCGCCGCACTCGACGCGTTGCTGCCGAAGGGCCAGCGGATCGAGGCGGTCGATGCGGCTCGGGGCTCGCGTCGGATCGCGATATTGGAGGGCGGCAGGCTCGCCGCCGTCCTATTCGTTACCCGGGACGGCATGCTCCCGCCCCGCGACTGGCTCGTCGCGCAACTGAGCGAAGCCATTGCTGCGCCCACCCTGCTCGCCGGCCGCGCGACGGGTGCTCAGGTCGATCGTGGCCCGATCGTCTGCGCGTGCTTCGACGTCGGGCTGAAGACCATCCTCGCCGCGATCGCCGACCAGCAGCTCGCCGACGTCCCTGCGATCGGTGCGGCGCTGAAGGCCGGCACGAATTGCGGATCGTGCCGCCCTGCCCTCGCCAAACTCCTCGTCACTCAAGGATCAGCAAATGTCGCATGATTTTCCGCCCGGTTCGGTATGGCTGGTCGGTGCCGGGCCGGGCGATCCCGACCTCCTCACGCGGAAAGCCGAGCGGCTGATCGTTGCCGCCGACATCGTGTTCTACGACGCGCTGGTCGGCGCAGGCGTCCTTGCACTCATTCCTGAAGGCATCGAGATGGTGAGTGTCGGCAAGCGATCGGGCCGGCATTCGAAGGATCAGGTCTCGATCAACGTCCTGCTCGCCAACGCGGCGCTCGCCGGCAAGCGCGTCGTCCGGCTCAAGGGCGGCGATCCGTCGATCTTCGGCCGCTCGACCGAAGAACTCGATCATCTCGCCGCGCAAGGCATCTTGGTACGGATCTGCCCCGGCATCACCGCCGCCAGCGCCGCAGCGGCCTCGGGTGGCGCGTCGCTGACGTTACGCGGTCTCGCGCGGAAGCTGACGTTCGTCACCGCACACGCCCGCGCCGGCGAAGCGCTCGATCTCGACTGGACCGCGCTAGCCGCGCCCGATGGCACGCTCGCCGTCTATATGGGCCGCGCTGCCGCCGGCGAAGTCGCGCGCAACCTGATCGCGGCCGGCCGCGCGCCCGACACGCCGGTCATGGTCGCGGTCAACGTCTCGCTCCCCACCGAGCGCATCCTGCGCGGCCGGCTGTCGGCGCTCGCGTTCCTGGTCGAGACGATCAGCGATCACGATCCCGCGCTGCTGCTGATCGGCGAGGCGATTGCGGTATCGTCGATAGCATGCGGTGCAAACGACGGCACAGACGCGCAACTTGGAGTTCAGGCTGCTAGCGCGAACCGGCCCGTCCGGTTTCCGACTGACGCTGCGTGCGGCGAGCTTTGAGCAAGTCCTGACGCGAGAGGATGCCGACGACCTGTCGCGTATCGCGCGCGACGATCGGCACGCGTCCGACACCGGATTCGACCATCATGTCGGCGATGACTCCGATCGGCGTATCGGGATACGCGACGAGCAGCGAAGCGTCCGACAAGGTCTCGGTCAGCGACACGTCGGTGCCCGGTTGCATCGTCCGCCAGCGCAACGCGTCGGTCCGCGACACTAGGCCAAGCACGCGACCCGCATCGTCGACAACCGGATAGCTCCGATGCTCGGCGCGCTCCGCGAAAAAGGTCGCCGCGTCTGCGGTCGTCATCGAACCCGGCAACGTCGCGGGCGTGCGTGACATCAACTGCTCGGCCTGCATCAGGTCGAGTGGATCGACGCTATACTCCTGCAGGATATGCCGGCCGCGGCGCGCGATCTTTTCGGTCAGGATCGATCGCCGCATCAGCAAGACGCTGGCCGCATAAGCGGCGGCTGCGGCGGCGATGGTAAGCGGCAAGGCATCGAAATGCCGCGTCAGTTCCGTGGCAAACAGCGCCCCGGTGATCGGTGCCCGCATCGCGCCACTCATGATCCCGGCCATCCCGATCATCGCCCACAACCCTGAACCGCCGGGCAGCACCTGACCGATCAGCGCGCCCGCCGCCCCGCCCAGGATCAACAGCGGCGCGAGGATACCGCCAGACGTTCCGGACCCCAGCGCCACAAGCCAGACGATCGCCTTTACGACCAGCAGCGCAAGGATGACGCGCACCGCGAGCGATCCATCGAGCAACGCCTGGATATTGGGATAGCCGGCGCCCAATACATGCGCGTCGACCAGTCCGCCGAGACCGACGACGGCCGCGCCCATCGCCGGCCACCACATCCAGTGCACCGGGAGGCGATGAAACGCGTCCTCCACCGCGTAAAGAGCGATCGACAGCGCCGCCGCCAGCATACCCGTGGCAAGACCGACTCCCGCCGCGAACGCGATCGGCCCCCCCCCGGATGGAGTCGTACCCACGAACGGGAACATCGCACCGCCGTCGAGCAGCACCGGCCGCCAGGCGAACGCGACCAGGACGGCGACCACGACGGGCACGAAACTGCGCGGCTTCCATTCGAACAGCAGCACCTCGACCGCCAGCAGGATCGCGGCGAGCGGCGTCCCGAAGATCGCGGTCATGCCCGCCGCCGCGCCCGCGACGAGCAGTGTCTTGCGCTCGGCGGCACTCATGTGAAAGCGTTGCGCGAACAGCGATCCGATCGCCCCGCCGGTCATGATGATCGGCCCTTCCGCCCCGAACGGCCCGCCACTGCCGATCGATACCGCGGCGGATAGCGGCTTGAGCAGAGCGACCTTGGCCGACATCCGGCTTTCGCCGAACAGGATCGTCTCGATCGCCTCGGGTATGCCATGCCCTCGGATCTTGTCGGAGCCGTAGCGCGCCATCAGGCCGATGATGAGACCGCCGATGACGGGAATGGCGACCATCCACGGCCCGACGAGCGTGTCGACGATCGCGGCTGACCGCGTGGAAAGTCGACCGAACCAGAAGAGGTTGGTCGCCAGCGCGATGAGTTTGATGAGGATCCATGCCGCAAGCGCCCCGCCGGTCCCGACGACGATCGCCATCACCGCCAGCATCAGCATCCGCCGGTCGGCGCTATGGTCTGCGAGCCGGTGGTTTTCGATTGCTCGTACCGCTGCGATCATGATGAGAGTCTTCCGCCTCCGAGGAAGGCAGGCTATTATATCGTAGTGCGATATATATCAACACGGGCTGACTGCGATGAGCGATACGAACGCATTGAAGGACGCCGATTACCGGGCACTGGCGGATTTTCGCCATGCGTTGCGGCTGTTCACGACCTTCAGTGAGACTGCGGCTGCGGCGGCTGGGCTTGCGCCGCAACAGCATCAGGCGCTGCTCGCGATCCGGGCCGCGCCGGTCGACGACATCACGATCGGCTATGTCGCGACGCGGCTCGTCCTCAAGCCGCATAGCGCCTCGGGACTGATCGACCGTCTGGAGGCGTCGAACCTCGTCGTTCGCTACAATTCCGACGGCGACAAGCGCCGCTCGCTGCTCCGGTTGACGCCCGAGGGCGAAACGATGCTCGCGGGTCTGTCATCGGTTCATCGCGATGAGATCGCCCGTCTCCGGCCCATGCTGACCGAAATGCTCGATCGGTTTGGATAAGGCATGCGCCCGTGCCCGGCGGGAAACATCTGTCGCGATACGATCTAAAATGCCAAGGTGAGCTTGCGCGTATCGGTAGCCGCTACGCAAACGACCACAGCGCGGAACGCGGTGGCGAAACGAGGGGGAAATGCAGACGATGGTGACCGGTAGGCGGGGTCTGTGGGCCTTCGTGCTCGGCTGTATCGCGGTGACGATCGGGGTCGCCCTGCATCTGCCGATGTTTCTAATGGCCCGCGGCATGGGCTACCGGATGGCCGGCATGCCGATGGACGTCGGCATGCTGGTCGGCATGGCGCTGATCGTCGGCGGGACCGGCCTCGCCGCCTATGGGTTGCTGCCCGGCGATGCGATGCGGTTGCGGCGGCAGTTGACGCATATGACCGTCACCGGGCTGCAGGATGCACCGTTGCGCGCGTCGCACTGGGTCATGATGGGCGCACTGATCGTGGCGCTGGTGATCGACGTCATGAAACCCGCCGCGCTCGGCTTCACCCTGTCGGGCATGACGAGCGAATATGGCGTGTCGCGTGCCACCGCGTCGCTGGTGCCGTTCGCGGCGCTCTCGGGGACGGTCGCGGGATCGATCCTGTGGGGCTTCGTTGCGGACATATACGGGCGCAAGGCGTCGATCCTGCTCTCGGCGGTGATGTTCGTCGGCACGTCGATCTGCGGCGCGATGCCGAGCCTCGCCTGGAACATCGCGATGTGTTTCATGATGGGTGCGGCTGCCGGCGGGATGCTGCCGGTCACCTATGCGCTGCTCGCGGAGATGATGCCGAACCGACACCGCGGCTGGAGCCTCGTGCTCATCGGCGGCCTGGGCGCAGCGGGAGGCTATTTCGCGGCCAGCGGCCTGTCGGCGCTGCTCCAACCCATCTTCGGCTGGAGGATTCTGTGGCTGGCCAATCTGCCGACCGGACTGCTGCTGATCCTTCTTGGGCGGCTGATACCGGAATCGCCACGGTTCCTGGTCGTTCAGGGGCGCACGCACGAGGCGGAGATGGTGCTCGCGCGCTTCGGTGGCGGGCGCGTGACGAGCCAGGACGCGCCGTCGAATGATGGGGAGGACGTTGCGGCACGGCCGACCTTGCGCAACGCCGGGGCGCTCGTCGCCTTCAGCATCGCCGCGCTGGCCTGGGGCTGCGCGAATTTCGGCCTGTTGCTCTGGCTGCCCGCCGACCTCGTCGCTCGCGGTTATAGCGTCGGCGTGGCCAGCGGACTGCTCGCCAAGGCGTCGCTGATCGCGGTCCCCACGATCTTCGTCGCGGCGCTGCTCTACAGCCGCTGGAGCAGCAAGGGTGCGCTCGTCGCAGCCATCGCGATGCTCGCCTTGGGACTCGTCGGTGTATTATGGGTCGAGCGGCAATCCGGCGCCGTCAGTCCCGTCCTGCCGGTCGCCGCGCTGATCGTAGGCGTCAACGCGATCATCGCCATCTTGCTGCCCTACGTCGCCGAGAGCTTCCCGGCGCGCGTTCGTGGGCGCGCCACGGGATGGGTCGCGGCCTGTTCCAAAGCCGGTGGCCTGGGCGCACAAGGGCTCGCGATCGCAGGCGCGGTCCCGCCGCTGGCGACCGTAGCGGGTCTAGTTCTGGTACCGACGGCCGCTTCTCTCGTACTCGTGGCGTGGCTGGGTCGCGAAACCAAAGGACGAGACGTCGACGTCATCTAGCCGGCGATCTGGATCTGCAAATCGTCGCGTGAAGCAAATGACGGCGTCTGACCATCTTCGTGCCAAGCCAGCACATTTGCAATCGGCGTCTTCGAACTGCCAAACCTAAAGCGAATAAGGTTAGCTACAGATACCACAACCGGACGCTCACGCCCCTTCCCTAGCTTTCCAACTCCGAACGCTGGTTCAGCTTTGCAATAAGACCGATTTTTGAGCCCCGGCTATCCGCTCACGAATGTCGCGATTGGGAAGGAAAGCAGCCCGGCTGCTTTTGGTGAAAATTGAGGGAAAGCAGCCATTGGTTGCCAACCCCCTATCACTTACGGTCAGGCGATGACGCTCTAACGCAAAGCATGGCTGTTCACGGGGTGGACGATGCTCGTGTTCGTTACTTCGCCGGTTTGGCTGTTTTGGACGTTCATGACCTTGGGTCTCATTGGAGCCCTGCCGGGAATGGCGTTGTGGCTAGCGCACGGCGCAGCGTTCCTGTGGCTTTTCCGGTGTCCCGAGTGCGGCACATCTCCGTTCACAACGCGGCTTGGCTCCGTCGGAATCAGCCATCCATGGCCTCGCCGTTGCTGCTCGAAATGCGGCAAAAACCTTACGACGAATTAGGTCTGCTTTGGAGAGGAAACCGGCATGTCCGGTTTGGAGCGCGCTGCGGGCTAGGCGCGATAGCTTGAGGCTGACCAAAATAAATTGACGCCGCGATGCCCGTAGCGGGCCAAGGGATAGAGCGCGTTTCCCGGGCCGTTGTCATTGCTTGGGCCGAACCAAAGCTCGCTGATCGCCACTCCTGCAACGCGCTGCAACGGAAGATCAATGTAAGCAACAACAGCCGATCCGGCGGCGCGGAAGCCTACTGCTTCGCCCGCAACCTCTTCGCCATTCGCCGTGCCACCCTCGTCAATTAATTCCCAGCCGTCCTCTGAGATGTCGACGCGCAATTCATGGAGCGCGCGTACTTCTTGCTCTTCCTCAAACGATGGATGTTTGTAGCCATGGATGAGGCTGGCAAGCAACGCGGCGTCTTGCCCCACGGCGTCTTTGAAGTCGCCGCCCTTTTCCCGCCAAGTCAGGTACATAGCAGCTAGGAAATTACTAACCTCTGTGACTTGTTGCTCGGGATCGTAAACGACCTCGAGCAGCGTGACCGGCATGGCATCGAGTGCTAGCCCACTAAATCCGATCGACCATCCTTTGGCATCATCGGCATAGCCGCGCCACTGACTGAGCACATCTGGTCGCTTCGAAAAGCACGCGATCACCGGGTGACTTTTAAGCTGCTTGGGCGACAGATAGTCATCGATACGATCGAAAAAGCTTGTATCAAGTCCGTCAAGCGCCGGGCGATCTGGGACCATTTCGAGCACTGCATTGGCTGCCCGCTCAAACAGCTCGTAGCAATATCTCCATTCGCGCGGATCGTTCATCATGTTGATATCGCTGAACCGCAGCTTTCCGTGCTCCAAGATCGAGAGCAGCGTCGGGGTACTGCAATAGTGATATAGGATGGTTTCCGGTGCCGGCCTCAAAACACGATCGTACGTGAAAGCAAATTTGGGATCTGAATTGTCCGTCAATGTCGTTTCCCGTCGTGGCGCTTTCACCAACCAACATTGGTTCAACGTCAAATGCAAGCGTTGGACAAACTGGTATCGGCGTCTCGGCGGATATCGCTCAAAAACCTGTCAGTCTGCTCTCGGCCGATTTTCGATCGTCAGCGAGCATCTGAACAAATGACCGGTTCTGGTAGGTGCCCGAGCCGTGTCGAATGTCGTCTTCTGGGCGGTCCTGCAGTCGCGGATTTGCACCGCGGCGACCGTGAACAACGCTGCCGCAACACCGTCAGCGGCGCGTTTCGAACCAATCGGTCGCATCCTCCCCGTAAAGCAACAGGATCGCCAACGCTTCCATCGCGAGTTGCAAAGCCGAGGTTGCGATGATCGCAGCATCATGTTGCGCCAGCGGTTGGATCAGCCCTGATCCGCGCAGAAACGCAATGCTCGTCACGACTCCAAGAAGCCAGCGCAGAGCCAGCGCACTGCGAGCAGCGCGCGACGCCGACAAGACCACCAGTAACATCAGGAACAAGGCCAGCCCCAGGCCGACTGCCCGGATAGCCTGGATCCGCATGACCAACGTCGTCATCGCCTCGGGTGCGATCGGAAAGGCGAAGCTCATCGTGCGTGTGGCGTAGTACGCCAGTGCCGCCGAAAACATCAGACTGATCGCGAACAAGACCGCGAACAACCGGATCGAGAGGGATGTCGCCAAATTGCCTGCTCCGGATGCATGGCCTTATGCCACGTTGAAGCGCGGTTTAGCCCCTAAGACCTTCCTAGCCTTTAACAGCCGCGTAGAACGCGCCTTCCCTGCAGCCATCGGACAGTATCGTCGATCGAAGCAATGGACACATTGAGGGCGTTGCCGGGTAGTTGAATTCGACAGTCCGGTATCCCGCTGCACTACCGCCCGGTGCGCACGACCGAAACGCTGTACTGCGGGGTGAGCGCGCAGTCCGAGGGCGCCGTGCCGAACGCTGCGTGATCCAGGCAATTGGCCGCAGATGCGAAGTTCGCTCCAATCGCGGCCCTCACGATCCCGTTGTCGCGCATCGACGCATCCATGCCGCCGCCGTGGGCAGACGTGGTGATCTCTCGATCAAACAAAGTCTGCCCGTTGTCGACCCGCTCCAGGCGGTAGTGAAGCGTCACGCTCGTCGTGTTGCCGCTGCCGATGTGGAACGGCGTCTTGTCGCCCAGCCATGACACCACGAGCCGCTTACGCCCGGCTGCAGGCGCTGGTGCGAGGAGATTCATCTGCCGGAAGGTTTCGCTCAGCGCTGCATTGATACTGGAACGCTTGGCCGCCGCTATGAAGTTTAGTGCCGAGCTCTTTACGGTGGCGGGAAGGCCCTGAATCTCGCCGATCGTGACGTCGTGGAACAGAGGATGCGACGATCCGACGGGTGTGGGCGCCTCCGGTGCAAAGGGGAGCCCGATGGCCACCATGGAAATATCGTTCGACGATTTGGCGGGGGGAGCATTGATCGGCCCGACGTCGGCGGAAGCCGCCTGCAGGATCGCAAGCGAGACGCTCCGCGCCTTACCCCTATAGACGCTGACGCCCGCCTGAACGGTGATGCCTTTGCCCAGATTCCAGACGCTGAAGTCATCCTTCTTGTAGTCGCCCGGTCCAGGCTCTGCAGCGCCAGCGTTCAAGCCGGGCCCAACTGCGGCCGCGATGTCACGGCCGGTAAGGCGGGTGCCCGCGGCGCCCGTCACTTGGCACACGGCGGTGAAAGCACCCGAGGTGTCGTGGGTGAGGACCAGCATCATACCACCCTTGCTGAACACATGTGGGAGCATCATCGGCCTGTTGCCGATCATCGCTGCGGAGGCCACCGCGCGCTCGATCCACCCGCGCGCGACGGCCGCTTTCGCGATGGCATCGAAGTCTGGAAAGCTGCCGCGGCAGGTATCGTTGAATGCCTGGAGATAGGCGGAAGGGCTCGGCTCCGGGACGTCGGCCGCCGCGGCTGTCGCGTAAAGGACCGTGATGGCCGTCAATCGGGATGCGCGCAGCATGAGGGGCATGATCATCTCCTGTACCTCTGGAGGGCGCTAAACCTTCATCCTTACGATCCGTTGAACGGGCGATCGGTTTTCGCGGCGCGGCAATCGCCATGATGTAGCGAGGCGATGCGTAGCCGCCGAACGGGGCTACGCGGGTTTTACGTCAATCCTCCAACCACGCGGCTGTGATCTCGCCCCTGTGCCCCTCCGGTGCCAGCACGGCGCGCAGGGCGTCCAGCAAAGGTGGCAGCGCCTGCATGAAAGCGTAAGGCGGATTGACGATGAAAAGGCCCGCGCCATTATAGATGCCGGGCTGATCGTCATCGTACAACCAATGTTCCACCACCAGCAATTTCGGGACGCCGAGCTTGCGTAACTGCGCCTTCCACCGCGAATGCGTGGTGCGGTCCTTCAGCGGATACCAGATCACCGTCACGCCATGCGCCCATTTGCGGTGAGCGGCGGCAAGCGTGGCCGTGATACGGTCGCGCTCATCGAGCTGCTCGTACGGTGGATCGACCACCACCACGCCGCGCGCGGTCCGGGTCGGCAGCATCGCCAGCCAAAGCTCGTAGGCGTCGCGCTCATGCACGGCGGCGGATGTACCGCGCATCACGCCGCGCAGGGTATAGGCGTCCTCGGGATGTTTTTCGTTCAGGATGAGCAAATCCCCCGGGCGCAGAAGCTGCGCCAGAACCCGCGGCGAGCCGGGGTAGAAGTGCGGCTCGGCCCCGACATTCACCGCCTGCACGACGGCGCGGTAGTCGTTGAGCAAGGGGTTCGGGTCGGCAAAGGCCCGCAGCACGCCGTGCGTGGACTCGCCCGTGCGCTGGGCATCCTCGCCGCCAAGGTCGTACAGCCCGCAGCCGGCATGGGTATCGATCAGCGTCAGCGCGCCCGGTTTTTGCTGCAAGGCCCGCACGAGGGCGATCAGCAGGCTGTGCTTGACGACATCGGCACTATTGCCGGCATGAAAGGAATGGCGATAATTCATTGCGGCTCAAAATCCTGACGATCTACCTTGATGCGTGCCTCTGGGCGCGGTTGCCGAGCGCGAGGCGACCGAGTACCTGATGCGATGCCAGTATAAAGTCGGGCGGAAACCTTCAACGCACTTCTGAGCGAGGCTTCAAGCCCGCATTGGCGGTCGTCACTAGGGCAGAGAGGCGAGGCCCCGACAGGGGCTCCGACCTAGTAGCGGACATTCACGCCCCCCTGCCCCCAACTCGTTTTGGCGCGGATCAATCGCGACATTGGATACCGCGCCGAACTCCGAAGACGATGCGACTTGCGTCGGAGGCAGGCAGTCCGTTGCACGCCGCTGATGTTGCCATCAGTCGGCATGCAACGGCAGCCGATCACGCGGCTACGGGGACGGAATAGTCCATCGCGGCAAGATCGGTGAGCAGGTCAGGACCAGTTGGCTTCCATCCCAGCCGTGCCTGAGTCCAGGTGCTCGATGCGATCATATCGAGTGCGGCAAAGGGCGCCATCCAGCCGAAGTAATGCGCCACGTCATCGGCTCCGACCGAGCGGACCGGCAGTCCGGTACCTTTGCCGATCGCCTCGGCGATGGTGCGCGCATCGACGCCCTCTTCTGCCGAAGCATGGTATCTCGCGCCTGGCTCGCCGCGTTCGAGCGCCAGAACGTAGAGCTTGGCGACGTCGCTGACGTGCGCGGCAGCCCAGCGCGTGGTGCCCTCGCCCAGATACGCCATCGCTCCGGCACGGCGCGCCTCCGCGATCAGCGGCGTGATCAACCCGGCCTTGGTGGTGTCGTGCACCTGTGGCAGCCGGATGGTGCGTACGTCGATGCGCCGGGCGATCAGCGCCGCCGCGGCGAGCTCGGTGACGATGCGCGGATTGGCGTGGAGCGGGTTGAGTACGTCCTCGGTCGCAGGACCGCCGTTCCGCGGCGTGCCGATGCCGATCCCCGAGGTGATCAGGATCGGCTTGTCTGTCCCCGCCAGCGCATCGCCCATCGCCCTGATGTTGCGTTCGTCCTTCGCCGTGTTCGCGAGGAAGGCTTCGAAATTGTGGTCGAACGCGCAGTGGATGACCGCGTCGGCCGCAGCAACGCCGTTGGCGAGCGTCTCCGGCTGTTCCAGGTCGCCACGATGCACTTCGACGCCGGCCCGCTCGAGCTGCTGGGCACCGGCGTCGAACCGCGTGAGACCGAGCACGTGGTGGCCGCGGCCGAGGAGCTCGGGGATGACGTGAGAGCCGATAAAGCCGGTCGCACCGGTCACAAAAACACGCATGGGAAGGTTTCCTTGTTTGCCTGGCAACCATATTCAACTCCTCGTCTACGTGTTAAAGTAGTAAGCTTATCGTGGTATAACCTTCAACAGGATCGATCATGGCCAGCGACGTGTCCAATCCGCTCGGGACCTATTTGCGGGATCGCCGTACCCGGCTCGACCCTGCGGCGTTCGGGTTTGCGGGCGGACGGCGCCGCACGCCCGGTTTGCGCCGCGAGGAGGTGGCAAGCCGCGCGAACATCAGCCCGACCTGGTACACCTGGCTCGAGCAGGGCCGCGGCGGTGCGCCATCGGCCGACGTCCTCGATCGCATCGCGAGAGGGTTGATGCTCACCGAACCAGAGCGCGAGCACATCTACATGCTCGGCCTCGGCCGTCCGCCGGAGGCACGCTACCGGCCTGTCGAAGGGATCACCCCGCGGCTCCAGCGCGTGCTCGACGGGATGGTGCTGAGCCCGGCGATCATCAAGACGGCGATGTGGGACGTGGTGGGCTGGAACCGAGCGGCCGCGGTGCTGCTGACCGACTATGCCAAGCTGCCGCGGGAGGGACGCAACATCCTGCGGCTGATGTTCGGCAGCGACCATGTCCGTGCCCGCAATGCCGATTTCGACAGCATCGCCCGCTTTGTGGTGGGTGCCTTTCGTGCCGATGTGGCCCGCGCGGGCGCCAGCACCAGCGTCGAGGTCACTAAGCTGGTCGCCGAACTGTCCCGGCTCAGTCCGGAGTTCGCGGCGATGTGGGAGGACAATGACGTGGTTGCGCACGGCGACGGGGTGAAGCGCATCCATCATCCGGATGCGGGGCTGCTGGCGATGGAGTTCTCGTCGTTCGCCGTCGAGGGACGGCCGGAGCTTGGCATGATCATCTACAACCCCGCTTCGCCAGACGACGCCGAGCGGCTGCGCGTGTTGCTGAACGGTGCCGGCGACTGAATGGAATTGTGAAGACGCCGGCGGTTCACGAAAACGCCGGCGCTGACGGATGCGGAAGGTTGGCAATGGAAAAGATCGGCTTTGGTGGCGGGTGCCATTGGTGCACCGAGGGCGTGTTTCAGGCGCTCAAAGGCGTTTATCAGGTGGATCAGGGATTTATCCAATCCGAGGCCCCTTCGGACACATGGGCTGAGGGCGTGCTCGTGAGCTTCGATCCGGCGGCCATAAGCCTGGCGACGCTCGCCGAAGTCCATCTCAGGACCCATTCGGCGAACGGGACCTACTCCCCTGGCGGGAGGTATCGAAGTGCGATCTACGTCTTTGATACGGAGCAGCGCGAGACGGCCGCACGGACGATCGCACGCTTTGCCACAGAGTCGGGCAACGGTCCCCGGACGCTGGTTCTTCCGTTCGTCGGTTTCAGACCCTCTGAAGCACGCTACCAAAACTACTATCAAACTGACCCGGGCAGGCCGTTCTGTCGCCGCTACATTGATCCCAAGCTGGACTATATCCGGCACCATTTCGCCGATGTTGCCCTTCCCGATGCAGTAAAGCCCCAGCCATAAGCCGAGACGTGCCGCTCGCCCAGTTCGGCCGTCCCTTCATCTCAGCCGTTCCACCGATGCAGGGTGCCCACGGGTGCGATTAACCTGTCGAATTGACTGAAATTTAACCCCAGAACGGCATCCATGCGGTGCGCTCCTGGGGGGAGCCCCGGGGAGTGATGTTGATGCCGCATGGTGATGGCGTGCTGCCGCGTTGGGCTGTCACGCGCTGGTTGGTCGAGTGTGCTGGTGAAGTTCCGGCTGAAATCCGCCCATCACTTGTTCAGGGGTTGTATGGATCACTCCCGATCTTTCTGGGCGGGGTGTTCAACACCATTCTCGTCTCCTCGATCGTGGCTACCCGTCTTCCCAAACCCGCGTTCCTTCTCTGGGCAGTGCTCGAGGTCGGCTTGGCGGCGCTGCGCCTGCCGCTGCTTATCAAAGGAGCCCGCGCCGCGAAGAGTGGAGGCCGCGCGCATATCGACCTGTACATATTGGCTGCGGTATGTTGGGCTGCTTCGGTAGGCTATGGGCGCTTCATTACCGTGCTGAGCGGTGACTGGCTCGCCGCAACGCTCGTCGTCCTCTCCGCGGCGGCCATGACGGGCGGCGTGGCATTTCGGAACTTTGCGGCCCCTCGGCTCGTGACGATCATGATCCTTCTTAGCCTCGGGCCGTGCGCCATCGCCGGGGTCATATCCGGCGAACTGATCATGCTCGCGACGGCATTCCAGATTCCGATGTACATCTACGCCATGACGCATGCCGCCTATCGTCTGAACGCCATGCTGGTTCAGACCATGCGGTCCGAGCGCGAGAACGGGCGTCGCGCGCGGCATGACACCCTGACAGGCTTGTTGAACCGTGCGGGTCTCGAGGAAGTGGTTGCTCGCCGCGCAGGCACGACTACGGGCGCCACGCTCTTCTACATCGACCTCGATGGCTTCAAAGCGATCAACGACAGGCTCGGCCACGCGGCGGGCGATCAACTTCTCGTCGAAGTCAGCGACCTGATGAGACAGGTGACCCCTGCAACGGACGTCGTCGCCCGGATGGGAGGCGACGAATTCGTCATTCTGGCCGACGAGACGGACGCTGCCACCGCTCGTCAAACCGGACAGCGTCTCATCGACACGCTGTCCAGCACGTCATTCCTGTTGAACGAAACCGCGGTGACGGTCGGTGCGAGCGTCGGCATCGCGATAAAATCGGATGCTCAGCCGGACTTCTCGACCCTGCTGCTCGAGGCGGACAGGGCCCTGTACGATGCAAAGCTAAAGGGACGCTCCTGCGCTGTGCTCGCTTCCGTCACGTCGCCAAGCCTATACCTCGCTGCCGATCAAGGCTTAGACGTCCAACCCAGTAGATCGGCAGCATGCTGAAACGGCCACCGGCGACAGACCACCGCTAAGCGGTGCTAGGAAACCTCGAAAGTGGTCGGGGTCGGGCAAGGTCCCGCCTTGGCACGCGACACCCTGGCGCCCGCCAACATGCTTTTACGAGCGTGCATCGGAAAAAATCACAGGCACTTTTCTCAGGTCCGGTATTGGCCCGTCATCGTCGAGCCCGCGCGGTACGCACGACCGGCTCCAGCGTCACCAGCGCGACGTCGTTGCTGCGCATCGGTATTGCGACAAAGGCGCTGCCCCGCGCGTCGATCTTCACCACCTTGTCCTGCTCGGGCAAATCCGCGGTCGCCTGTTGGAGACGACCGAGTTGCGCGGCGTCGAGCGCCTTGGGCATCCCCATGTCGATGTACAGCGAGAGCGGATCGTTGCGGCGATAGCCGGTCTTGCGGACCTTCAACTGGTACGTGCCGGCAGGCACGTGCGCGAAGCGGAAGGCGACCGGCTTACTCGTCGTCGAAGGAACTTGCCGGGTGTAGAACGGCTTGTTGCTGACCGACTGGACCGGCTGCTGCCAGTCCCAGACAAGCGCGGCGATCCGCCGGCCATCGGCGGCGGCCATGACATGGTCGTCGGTCACCGGGATCGTCTGGCCCTGCAACGCATGCAGGTATTTATACGCGAACCACGCGGGCTTGCGGATCCCCTCGCGGTTCATCAGTCCGAAGCCGCCATGAAACGGCGTCGGCGGCGGTCCGGGCTCCTCGAACAGGTCGGTGTATGTCCAGTAGCTCATGCCCTGCGCCAGCCCTTGCGACTGCTTCAGCTTGGTGAGGATGTAGGGTGCGCTGATATAGCTGTCGTGGACGAAGTCGCGCGGCGTGTAGCTGGTGCTCCACTCGGTGAAGAACAGCGGCAGGCCGGGATAGGCCGACGCCTCGATCTGCGCGCGGACATTACGCACGTCGCCGATGACCGCGTCGGGCGACGGCGAAAGCTTGGTATCCTGCTTGCCGTCCTCGTCGAGAAAGCCGCCATCGACACCGTAGGTGTGCGTCGTGACGAAATCGATCGGCACGGTGTTGAGCTTGGTGAACTTCAGGAGCTCGGGCACCCAGGCGGCGCCCGCGGTCGACGGCCCGCCGACGCGCAGCGCGGGATCGATCGCCTTGATCGTCCGCGCGGTGTTAGCATAGAGGTCGAAATACGCCTGCTGGTCCGCCTTCTCCCAGAAGCCCGCGAGATTGGGCTCGTTCCAGACCTCGAAATACCAGCGCCGCACTTCTTCGCTGCCATAGCGCTGGCGGACGTGGCGGACATAGGCGTCGATCAGGTCGACCCACAGTTTCGGGTCGGGATGCGACGTGTTCCCTTTCCAGTAGAAAATCGTCTGCTCCGACGTCCGCATCGCGTCGGGCGTGAAGCCGAGCTCGACGAACGGCCGGATATGCTTGGCGAGCAGCGCGTCGTACAATTGGTCGATCCTGGTCCAGTCGTAGACGATCCTGCCATCGGTCTTGCGCACGGTGCCGAGCACATCGTGGAAGATGTCGTGGAAGCGGATATAGCGGAAGCCGAGTTCGTCGACCGCGGTCTTGAGCTGCGCCTGGCTGTCGCTGCGGATCAGCGTGCCGGGAAAGTCGGACCCGACCGACAGGTCGAACGCGCGGTCGACCGGTGCCGCCGCCGTGGCGACATCGATGGTGACGGTCCGCTGAGGCTCGGCGGGTTTGGCCGAGGCGCCCGACGCCGCCGCAACGACCGCAGCCGCCGCCATAAGTGCCCAACGCATATCCAATTCCCCCGTCCTCTGTCGTCTAGCTACCCTCGTGATAGCGCAATCGGTTGTTCAACTAAGCCAGTCCGGTCAGCCCACGACCCTCGATCCGCAGGACCGGCACGAACGGGCTACGACCGCGCGTCAGATCGACGTGGAGCCCGGCGCGATCCTGGCGATGCGCGCACGTGCCGCCCCCGAGCAACGTCACCCGCTCGATCGCCCCCTTCAGCCGACCGCTGCCGAGCGCGGCAATCGACACGGAGCCTTCGGGTTTGCCGAGGACGAGCGCGTACAAGGCGCCCTTGTTGGTCGTGAAGCGGATGTCGCGCGACGTGAACTGGCCCGCACTGCCCTCGTTCTGCATCCCTTCCTGAACCTTGGCGGGTCCTTCGCCATAGATCCTCCACGGCCGCGAGCCGAAGATTGCCGCGTCGTTGATCGCCATCCAGGCGGCCATGCCGTCGAGGATACGCTCCTCCTCGCCGTCGATCGAGCCGTCGCCGGGTTGCGGAATCGAGAGCAGCAGATTGCCGTTCTTCGACACCACGTCGGCGAGCCGCTGGATGACCTGTTCGGCGGTCTTGTAGCTTTTGTCGTTGAGCCGCGCGACGTTGTAGAACCAGTCGCCGATGCAGGTATCGGTCTGCCACGGCTCGTCCCACAGGTGATCGGTGAAGCCGCGTTCGACGTCCTGGACGATACCGAACCGCTCGTTCGGCTTGAGCATCTTGCCCGTCAGGACCACGTCGATCTTGCCGTGCCAGGCGATCGAGCGGTTATAGTAATCCGCCGCCGCCTGTAGCCCGATCGGCCCGAACGGCAGGCCGTAATCGTCGAAATAGCAGAAGTCCGGCCGGTATTTCTCGACGAGATCTGCCTGACGGAGCAGCCACTTGGCGGCGTAGCCCGGATGCCCCGGCGGCCCGGTCTCGACCCATTGCCCGTCATGCGCGTCGTGCCACGCGTTCATCGCGGCGATCGTATCGATCCCGGCGGGAAGCACCGCATGCGCGCCGGTGTACAGCTGCTGTGGATCGAGCCCGTCCCACCAGGTGCCTCGCCCGTCGCTCGCGCGGCGTGTGAACGCGTCGTAGCGCTGGCCCTTCCGCGGGCCCACGGGGTCGAAGCCATAGGCGGTCTGGTACCAGTGCCAGCTGTGCGCGGCATGGTTGGAGACACCGAACGTCAGTCCCGCCCGCCGTGCCGCGCCCGCCCAGGTGCCGACGATGTCGCGCTTCGGCCCGACCCGCAGCGCGTTCCACGCGTGATACCGGCTGTCGTAGCAATCGAGATTATCGTGATGGCAGGCGAGCGACACGAAATACTTCGCGCCAGCGCGCTTGTACCGGTCGATCAGCGCGTCAGGATCCCAGCGCGCCGCGGTCCACCGGTCGAGGATATCCAGCATCCCCGTCTTCGTTGGATGGCCATAGGTTTTGAGGTGATGCTCGTAGGCCGGATGGCCCTGCATGTAGAGGAACCGGCCGTACCAGTCGCCCTGCTCGGGCACCGACTGCGGCCCCCAATGCGACCAGAGGCCCAGCTTCGCATCGCGGAACCAGTCTGGATAGCGATAGTGATCGACCAGCGATTCCCAGGTCGGCTTCACCGGCCCGCGCGCGAGGCCCATCGGGCTTTGCGCCAGCGCGTGCGTCGCCGGGCCGATCGCGGCGAGCCCCGCCAGCACGCCGCGTCGGTCGAGCGTCATGCTCATCGCCCGCCGATCGAGGTACGGACGGCGGCGAGCGCCAGCGGACGCATCACCGCATAACCCGCAGGCGTCGGATGGACGCCGTCGCTCGCGAGCCCCGGCTTCATCGCGCCATCCTTGGTCGCCAGCGCGGCATAATAGTCGACGAAGACGAAGCCGTTGCGGCGGGCATAGGCCTGCAACCACGCGTTCAGCGCGCGGACCTGCGGGACCGGGCGTTTGTCGGGGCTCCACGGAAACGCCGCCGCGGGAGGGACCGACGCGAGGATCACCTTGATCCCGTGCGTGCGCGCGAGTTCTGCCATCGTTTCGATATTGCCCTGCACCGTCGCCATCGTCGTAGCGCCGGTGTTGCCGGCGATGTCGTTGGTCGCGGCCATGATGTGGACCGCACGCGGCTTGAGCGCGATCACGTCTTGTCGGAAGCGGACCAGCATCTGCGCGGTGGTCTGCCCGCCGATCCCGCGATCGACGAGCCCGTCGGTGAACAGGTCGCGATCCGCGCCGATCCAGTTGTCGGTGATCGAGTCCCCCATGAACACCACGCGCACCGGTTTGCCCGACGCCAGGACCTCGCGGTTCTGTGCCTGGTACCGGCACAGCTGCCCGAAATCGCGCGTCAGCATGTGGAGCTTCCACGCCTGCCACCCAGCACCATCGCTAGGCTTGGAATGCGACGGACACGGATCGGCGACGATCCCGACCGGATCGCTGGCATAGGGATCGCCGGGCACGTCGACCTGCGCGAACGCGGGGCTCGACACCACCGCAAGCGACAACGCGAGCGTGCGAAGACCGCGCGCGCCGATCATGGTCGGCCGACGATCTTGACCAGCCCGGCCACCGCCTGCCCGGTCGGCAGCGGCCCCGAGGCGGTCAGCCGCCCGGCGCGGTCGTCCCAGTTCAGCGCGGCCTTGGTCCCGCCGCCCTTCCCCTTGCCATCACGATAGGCGTTGGTGACGCCGTCATCGTCGTAGAGCGTGAAATTGCCGTCCGCGCCCGGATAGACGCGGATTTCCGACAGCTTCTGCGCGGTCGCGGTGCTCGGCACCTGGACGCCCATCGGGATGATAGATCCTGCCCGCACGAACAGCGGAACCCGCGAGATCGGCGCGGCGACGTCGATCGTCTGCCCGCCGCTGTGCCGCGCGTTGGTCCAGTAATCATACCAGTCCGCGCCCGCGGGCAGATAGACCGAGCGGTACGTCACGCCCTGATCGGTGACCGGCGCCACCAGGAACGCCGACCCGAACATATATTCGTCGCCCATATTCGCGACCTTGGGATCGTTCGGAAAATCCATGAACAGCGCGCGCATCATCGGCGCGTTGCTCTCGTAGGTCTTGCGGCCGAGCGCGTAGATATACGGCATCAGCGTGTAGCGGAGCCGCAGGAAATCGGCGAGCAGCGGTTCCGCCGCCGTGCCATATTCCCACAGCGCGGTGCCGGGGCGCTGGCCGTGGATGCGCAGCGTCGGGGTGAACACGCTGTACCCGAACCAGCGCACGAACAGCTCGGGATAGTCGGTATAGCCCGGCGCCATCGCGGTCGCGCCGGCCGGATCGACCAGCACGGGGCGTTCGGCCTTGGGCCCGTTCGGCCACTGCCAGCCGCCGATATCGCTGCCCCAATAGGGAATGCCGGTCGCGGTGAAGTCGAGGCCGGTCGGCACCTGCCGCTTGAGCGCTTCCCAGGTCGACTGGATGTCCGACGACCAGAATAGCGCGCCGTTGCGCTGCGCCCCCAGATAGGCGGCCCGCGCGAGGATCAGATTGCGCATCGTCGGGCGATCGCGTGCCGATCCTTCCGCGACGCTGGTGGTGTGCAGCAGCGGGAAGACGTTGTGATAACGATCGCCCGACCCGATCGAGAAATAATGGCCGTCGGGGACGAGGTCGGGCTCGGTCTCGTCGAGCCAGATCCAGTCGAACCCTTGCGAGACGATGTTGTCGCGGATCCGGTCCCAATACCAGGCACGCGCGTCGGGGTTGGTCGTGTCGATCAGCCCGCCGGTCCGGTCCGAGCGGATCGGCAGGCCGTTGACGACGCTGCCGTCCTTCTCGTGGAGCAGCCAGCCCTTGTTCGCCAGCATATCGAAATAGCGCGATTCGGGCTCGTAGCGCGGCCACACGCTGATGATCGAGTGCATCCCCATCGCCTTCAGCTTGGCGTTCATGCCCTTCGGGTCGGGGAAATAGGTGTGGTCGATGTCCATCTGGCCCATCCGGGTCCAGTGGAACCAGTCGAGCACCATCGCGTCGAGCGGCAGGCCACGACTGCGATAACCCTCGGCCACACCAAGCAGTTCGGCCTGCGTCTCGTAGCGCGCCTTGCTCTGCAACAGCCCGAACGCGGCCTTCGGCGGCAGCGGCGTGGCGCCGGTCAGCCGCGCATAGCCGGCGTAGAGCTCGTCGGTGGTCTTGCCCGAGATCACGAAGAACGACACGCGCTCGCCGACGTTGGACTGCCAGTGCGTGGTGCCGTGGAGACCAGGCGACACGGTGGTTTGCGACGGATTGTCCCAGACGATGCCGTAGCCCTTATTGGTCACCATGAACGGCACACAGACCGTCTCGCCCGCGGGGGCGTCATAATTGTGCCGGCAATCGATCGTCCGCCCGCGCAGGTCGAGCACACCCTCCTGGTTCTGGCCGAGACCATAATAATGCTCGTCGGTGGGCGCCGCGAACTGCGCACCGACGCGGAACGTCTTCTCGTCGTTGACGGTGTGCGGCGCCATCTCCCAGCCGGTCATGCGGGTCAGCAATGTGCCGTCGGCGCCCCGGACGGTTACCGCGACGGGCGGCAGCGAGGGCGCGAAATAGCGTTCCATCTGGCTCGGCGCCTTGGGCCAGGGCTGCGCCTCGACAGTCAGCGCCAGCGCGGACGAGGTGAAGACGTCGGCGCCGGCGTCGCTACGCCGCGCCCATCCCGCCGCGTCGGGCTTCGCGTTTGGTCCCGGCCCCGGTGCTGCGGTGGCCTCGGCGCGATCCGTCGAGATCGTCACGCGGACGATGTTCGGCGCATATGCCTCGACAGATACGAAGCTGCCGTTGCGCTCGACCGTCGCGATCGGATCGGCCCAGGCCGCGGTCGAGACCAGCAGCGCCCCCAGCGAGAGCAGCCCTCCGACGCGGCGTGAACGAAACGCGCTCGTCGGCACGGAAGATATCGGTCGCATATGCTTGTCCTCTCCTT
>Ga0265798_10003223_pt1 | contig 23362 bp, 18 predicted proteins | sample P3T30metagenome_FD_192430 | JGI IMG/M metagenome (GOLD analysis project Ga0265798, IMG submission 192430) | Plant litter microbial communities from East Loma Ridge, Irvine, California - P3 T30 | ecosystem: Environmental > Terrestrial > Plant litter > Unclassified | place: USA: California... | reverse complement strand
CATACATCGGCTTCATGGTCCTCACATTCCTCGGCGCCTGCCTCTCCTGGACACTCATCGATGCCAAACACGTCATACGGCGCGACGGCAGCCGAATTATCATGATGAAACACCCAACTTGGCAGTCCGAGATCTTGGGTCTTTGGGAGACTCTCCGTACGGATCCCTATATCATACTCCTCTTCCCTATGTTCTTCGCCTCTAATTGGTTCTACACGTACCAGTTCAACGACGTCAACTACGCACGTTTCAATGTGCGGACGCGCGCACTCAACAATGCGCTTTATTGGCTGGCGCAGATACTCGGAGCTGGTGTGTTTGGATTTGCACTGGATTTCCCGAACGTCAGAAGGACTACCAGGGCGAAGATTGCCTGGGTAGTCATGCTATTGTTGACCTTCGCCGTTTGGGGAGGAGGGTACGTATTCCAACGGCGGTATCGTCGCGACGATGATAGCCACCACTTTGATTGGACAGACGGCGGGTATGGTACGTGAAAGCCATGTGCGAAATGCATGTGAGACATATACTGACTTTTTATCTCTACCTCTACAGGCGGCCCAATGGTGTTGTACATAAGCTATGGCTTTTATGATGCAGCATGGCAGACATGCGTGTACTGGTACGTCGATCTTCGAATCGGCACTGCTCTCTGCTAACCATCTTCAGGTTCATGGGCGCAATCTCGAACAACAGTCGAAAGCTCGCCAACTTTGCTGGCTTTTACAAGGGCATTCAATCAGCTGGCGCAGCTATCGTGTTCCGCCTAGACGGCTACAAGAGGCCTTACATGGACATATTCCTATCCAGTTGGGTGTTGTTGGCTGGAAGCTTGATCGTCGCGCTGCCAGTGATGCTGTTGAAGATCAAAGACACGGTGCCGCTTGAGGAGGACTTGAAATTCACAGACGAGACCGTCGAGGATGTGCTAGGTAGGAGGGATGGCTACTTGTTGGATGAGCCTGAGAAAGCGTAGGACATTACGTCCGGACATGGGAAGGTGCCGTTCTCGCCTACATGGATGCGGCGGGAGCTACGACCAAAGGACAGTTAGCGCTCAACCGATGCGATCTGCATCATCAGACATCAGGCGCGAAAACCGTGAACAGATTTCTCATCAATTTTTTTCCCATCAAATGCGCGTGTTCAGCTGTGCGATATCGCCTCCGACTCCGTTGCGATACCGATAAGCCACTGGAGCACTCTATGCCGAACTCCGGCGCCCCTCGGAGTTCCATGTGCGCTGCGTCGCCCACTCCGAAAGCGCTTTGAAATCAGCGCCATGCACTCTTTCCAAATTATGACATCTCTACCAGTCTGCCATGCCCCGCTTTCGAGAAGGGATCGCTTTTCTCTTCCTGTGTTAGAGCTGAACAGCTCAACGTCCTTGGTGCGTTGGGCATGATCTTGGTCGGCGGACCCTGCAGTCAGCAAATTGCTATGCATTTATCGTTGATATCATACAGCATCAGCGCTGAATTGATTGCCATATAAATGAAGCCCTCTGTGGATATTTTCTAGAGCAGCAACCTGACGATATCTACGTTCAACACTCATCATGGAGACTAGAACTCAATCGGCCCTTACAAGCACCGGCACCACGCCCGACAACCAATCGGAATTCGAGCTTGAATCAAGCCAACGATGGAATGAGCAGCCCGCGAACGAGAACGAGTCTTTGCTACCGCCGACTGATTGCGGGAAAGATGCGTGGTTGTTCGTTGCGGCTGGCTTTATGGTGGAGATGATGGTATGGGGTGAGTGTGAAGTGTTTCATTGACTACGCCTTTGCCCTCGTAGTATCATCATGACTGCATATCTTCCAACCCAATTCTCCCGTAGTATTGTCCAAGTTGGAACGTTTGCTAATATATCTACTAGGCTTCCCATGGTCATATGGCATCTTCCAAGAGTACTATAGTTCATCCCCAGAATTCGCAGGTTCATCTGGTATCCCAGCCATCGGCACTTCAGCGATGGGCATTTTATACATGATCGCGCCATTGACCTTTGGTTCGTTCACGCGCTGGCCGCAGTACAGAAGGAAGGCAATGGTCGCTGGTGTATTCACCATGTGCCTTTCGCTTGGTCTGAGCTCGCTATGCACGACCGTACCGCAACTCATCGTCACTCAAGGGATCTTTTATGGTGTCGGCGGCGCAATAGCGTACTGCCCTTGTATCATACTCTTGGACGAATGGTTTGTAAGACGCAAAGGTCTCGCATTTGGTATCATGTGGGCAGGAACAGCACTTGGTGGCGTCGTCATCCCACTGTTGCTGCAGTTCCTTCTCAATCGCTATGGCTTCCGCAACACGCTACGCATATGGGCAGGCCTACTCTTTGCAGTTCTTCTACCCGTCACAATCTTTATCAAACCACGGTTGCCTGTCTCGGCAACTACTAGGTGTGGAATTACTTTCACTTTCCTCACGAACAAGACCTTTTGGGTTCTGCAGTCTGGCAACATCTTGCAGGGCTTAGGGTTCTTTGTACCATCCATTTGTAAGTGTCTCTGTATGAATCACATGCGAGAACTACACTGATGTTTTGCTAATTTAGACCTTCCTACATACACCAAGGCACTGGGATTCAGTAGCACAGTCTCTGCCGTTCCTCTCATTCTCCTCAACGTCGCCGCTGTCATCGGATCCGTTAGTATGGGAAGTATCATCGATCGCACACACGTCACCACCGCCATCCTCATCTCCACCATCGGTGCCATGATCTCCACTTTCCTGATCTGGGGCTTCAGCACGTCTCTACCACCGTTGCTGATCTTCTGCTTCACATATGGACTCTTCGCAGGCAGCTTCGCGAATACTTGGCCTGGCATCATGAGGGCAGTGCAAACGAGTACGGGACAGATGGAGAGCTCTATGGTCTTCTCGTTCTTGTGTATGGGTAGGGGTATTGGGAATATTGTTAGTGGGCCTATCAGTGAGGCATTGATCAAGACGGGAACTCTTGGTGAGCATGGATTGTACGGAACGCAATATGGCAGTTTGGTGGTGTGGACGGGGGTTAGCGCTGCGCTTGGGGGTGTGAGCATCATCGGAAGGAGGGTGGGATGGCTGTGATGGAGCTTACAACAACCGACCCGAAATACTCAACCACCCTTCATTCGACTTTGTTATGATCGCTCTCAGGAAGTAACCGTAACCGAAATGTTCAAGGTGGTTTGCAATAGATGTCTCGAAGGAACAAAGTGTAATTGACGTGGCTACTAGCACACTTCGATGACAACGATCGCTTCTATTTGTTGCTTACCGAACGGTCAGCTTCGTCATATCCCGCGTTCGTAAGAATTGGCTTGCATATCGTACCGTGTTTTCGCTTAGGAGCGCATTGCTGAGCAAGGCCGGATCAGCCACCCAACATCGCATGTCGCTTGGCCATTTCACCGGAGATAGGCAACTCACAAGGCTCAAATCTTCGAAAGAGCGCTGAGAATTGAAGATAAGCCTGCCTTGTAGTACGCCTGCCTTCCAACGGCCAATCGAAACGTATGGTAATCCCAGACCGCGCTGATCTAGAGTCGAAGCCATATATTGGTGACGTATGGTTTGCATACACATGCGCAAGAAATTCCCTCGATTGGCTCATCTCGCGGCACGCCAGCTTCCGTTTCTCTTTGATATGTTTTGCGCGTTGTCGGCCTTTAATACTTGAGGTTGCTCAAAATCTCGGAGAGCATTTCCGATGACTTCTCTATCATCTAATGCGAAGAACACTGTCTCACTATGACTGCAATAATTCAACCGGATGGGAAGATAGGAGGACTTCAACTTGGGCCACCCGATGTCTTAGCTACGGCTACTCTTATCACATCATTATGGAACCATTTCGGTGGCCTCGAAAAGCTTGTTAAGGTCTTCAGGTATATACTTGGGCTCAGTTCTCTCACGCGAGTGAGGGACTTGGGGTTCAAACCAGAGACTCTGCCGGCCACCTGTCACATTCTCACAACCAACGGCATTCGACTCCTAAATGATGCAGACCCCGAAGCCTGCTTCGGAGGAGATCCAAGGACTCAACTAGTGGGATACACCATATGCGCGCTGTCGCACCTTTTTGGACCTGAGTTTGGTGTCCGTATGTTCATGAAATGCATAGCACCTACTCTTCTCGAAGAAGGTGTGGATCCAGGTGTGAAGGACCTGCTTTTCAGTGAGCTTACCGACAACGCTCATCATATCGTCCAAGAAGGAGTCTTTCGCTCTCTACCAACTCGTTTCGAAGAAGCCATCAAAGAGACTCGACTTCCAACATTCACACCTACGGAATCCCGAACTCTCAGCACAGATGATCAATACATCGGGGGCTTGCTGAGATGGGTCGTACAAAAACGCAGAACCCACTATCTTACAAGAAGCGCGGACGTAGTTCGCGTTGCTGCATGCTTGAAGAGCGTTGGCTGGCTGATAGGGCCAATCCGCATCTCGAGTAATGATCGCCCACCCGGCGCTTACGACGGATTGACGCTTGTCACAAGTGGACATCACGTCACGGATACTCTTGCATTCGAAGACGAAGACTGCCCAACATCCGAGGGCGACGTTCAGCACGTTCACCATTATCGCAACGAAACTGCTGGCTCTATGCTGTTCCTTGCATCTGGAGGCCCAGCGGAATTAAGCCCAGAGAAGATTCAAACCGACTTCAACGGTATACGGGCCAAGATGCGGAGCAGGCTTACTTTCACCTGGACCGTTCAACGACGTGATGAAGATGGCATTGTACCAGCCTTGGTTGCGATGCCTCGTTGGCAGAAGAGTTCCAAAACCAAGAACAGTCTGTGCGTGGGCCTGGCCTGTCGATTCTTCACTTCCAAAATCGCTGAGAATGTCGCTGATTGCTTCGATGAACTTGCTTCCGATGCAGTGATGAAAGAAATGCGCGACTTCGACATGGCAACAGACTGCGAACGGTCGGAACCAGAGTCAGTGCGGCACTGGAAGATCATCGTGATCTGCATTGTCCTTGCGATTGCAGAGATACTTGGGGGGGGGAGAACTATAATATGTGGGCACATGCGACACGCATAGATCTGTATCGACCTTGCAACTATACGGACCACACTGCTCTACAGCTTCTCTCCGGGTTGTTCAAAGAACTGGAACGGGGTTTTCCATCTGGTGCAGTGCTGAGATTGCTTGCGATATGTCATGCGAGCTTGCCATTGAACTTTGGACCTTCGGACAACGCATGGGATGGGTATGTTATCGGGTATCAGGGGAATGGCTACACTGTCTTACCAAACCTGATGTTCAACATGAAGGTTGATCCAAGTGCCATTGGCTTCAGATGCGAGAACCTAGTATTCGCAAACTTGCCTGCGCATATCGTAGACGGTAGTGTCGAGACTACACAGTCTGACGATTGGGCAAGTTATGCCACAGGCACAGGCGAGGGAAATGACCAGTCTATAGTACCCAGTCAGTCTAGTTTCGTAAGCGAGCCACGCCAACAGCCTCCGGACGTTCCACTTTACATCAACTTCGAGAGAGCAAGACCAGACTATGCCCCAATGCAAAGACAGATCGCGCTTGTTGGGAGAGTTCATGGAGAGTCGATAGGTGTTTCCGGAATCTATGACATCATGGTAGTGGTGGTTCAAAGCCTTAGCAAAGCGGAGTCTCCCTGCCCTGGGCATGCTTCACGAGCTAAAGCTTTGATCATCAAAGCTTCTACCTGGATGTCCAAGAGGCACAAACGTCCCATGGATGGTACCAACCAGTATCATACGTATTTACCCACCGAGGGCGACCAGGCATGGGCGGTGTTTCTTGCGGGTCAAGTCATGGGTATCGATGGACGGGTTTCTCTCGGATGTTACGATTGCACCCTGGAGGCAGACAAGCGCCATCCCACTACACCGGACTTCAGTCTAGAATCAGAGGATGAATACCCAAGGGTTGTTATCGGTCTCTGATCTATTGACGGAGTAAGATCTGCAGATAATTGAAAGGGATGGTGTTCCTACATATGTACAAGTAGGGCGACTGTAGATCCCAATGATTTTAAATTTAATGAATTAGCCAAATCTGAGAACTCGCCTCCACTAGCGTTCATTGAGGGTATGAAAACAAGGGATATAGAAACCGCTTCAGCTCGATGTATGCGGGGCCGAAGCTCAGATGTGAGTGGTGACTGCTTGAAAGAGGAATGGTGCCAGCGCCTTAGTACCTCATCCAGTCGACGAATACCGAGTCTTTACACCTTTTCGCTTCCTGACGAACTTCAAATAGAAATTATCGAGATTAAAATGAGATGATCGATCAAGACGGCAACGTTAAGATGATCAAGATCATAATGTGTACCTCATCCAGTTTGTCTTTCCTTCTTTGCTGTCTTCGCTTGCGTTAACTTCATTTACTTCCTTCCCCACAGACTGCAACTCTTCCGCAGTATCCTCTATCTGCATCGTAAAACATATCCCCATTCTCTCGTCAAGCAGGCTTCTTGACATCAACCTTGTCAAACTGCGTCGACGAGAACAACACCCGTGTAGAAGTCTTATGTCTCAATCCATTACCATCACCCTCTTTCGCAACCTGGTCCTCTTTACTCTTCCTCCCCTTCTTCTTCCCGGCCCTATTCCTCTTGTCCAACGGCGAATGGCACACGATCTGACTCGTCGGTCGATGAAGCGCAGCTTCGGAGTTCGAATGGGTCGAAGAATTATATCGCGGTTTTGGTAGTTGCATCGAAACTAGGTTCTCGTCCGATTGAGTTTGTTTTGGGGGTCGGATTGGCTGTGAAGATGGTTTTGTAGGGTTGAGGCTGGACTTCCACTTCTTTAGTGTTGTGCTGAAGAGCATTTTGCGCGTTCGTTCGACGCGGTCGTCGCCGCGTATCGTGGGATGCAGGCGCGTCTCTCGCGCCCACGGTGTTGGAAGGTCTAGCGAAGGTGCGGTGCAGAGTAGGAAGCAGCGATTCGAGCGAAACGATCGAAAAGGACATTGAGCGACATCATATCATAACATATGCACTGATATAACGGTGATTTTCGCCGTGACTACGAATGCGTTGCTTCCCTAGCTAAAAGCGGCAATCTCCTTACGTGACGCGACGTGTGACGAGCGATGGATGCAAACCGCGCCGCATAAGAGTCGTTCTTGCATACCCGGTAGCTCTTCGGCAAATTCCACGAGGCCATAGCCAGGTTCCTGGAACTCGCTGTAAACTCTATCTCTCGTACAAGGAACTTCCCATCGCATGTTACAGGTCTTGGGGTGAGAAGAAGTAGAGTTTGGTGCTGCCCGTTAGTTCTACGGACCAATCCACATGTTCGCAGCGGGACTGCGGCACAATAGCGGAACAACGCCCGTCGGCCCCGACCGTACCTTCTCAAGTTGGTTGTGCAATTTCATGAGTGGTTCCTTCGAGTTTGTGCTCAAAGTATGTGGCTTGCAGGCTGTGGCATGAATCTTGGGGGGATGCGGCACGGCTGCCTTTGGACAAGGGTGCGTCGGTACCCGACGTAATGCACAAGAAGGAGCGAAATTGCATCCGAGAGGATGCAGCATCCAGACTACATGGGTATCTATTTTGTATGTAGTCAGCATGACGATGGAACGCGTTACAGACAGAGGCTGAGTAAGCTCAGTATGTGAAATGCATTCAGAGGCTGGCTGAGTGCTGCGGCAACCTTGTGGTTTCTCAAGGGGTCGCACCGCAACAATCTGTGGACCAAGACCGAGCCAAGCTCAGACGCAATGGCGGTGTTGTTATCGACGCGTACTAGCCAAAGACAGGAACACTACGAAGTCGATAGTTTCGCACGCGCATACAGATAGGCCGATCTCCCAATGGTACGTATCGCAAACTCTCCGTATGCACACCTGAAACATTGGCTAAAGATCTGAACGGCGTCTTCCATCAATTATGGATCTGGGCTTATCGTATAGACTCCACCACCGCAATATCTGGGGATGTTCGTGAAACCAAGAGCGCTTCTTAGCTGATCAATCGCATCGTGACCTCGACCGTAGCAAATGTGCCTGCCGAGACTGGCATAGCCCTGAGCAAAGTCGGTCCAATACCCCTCCAAAAGCCACCCAAGCCCTCTCCCTTGTACGTCTTCGCGAAGCAATCCCTCATACTTTTGTACTTCTGATCCTTGCCAAACGCGTCACTTTGCATCTTGCTCTTGATGACTGCAGAGATAGAGGTACGAGGTCAGTATATGTCTCACATGCACTCGTACAGGAAAAGGATTTGCTCACCATCGAACGGATAACTGCTGATCCACAGTACTTCACCCGCAAGTCCACCATACGCCGCGACCTTTAGGGTAGAGATCTCCTTCCGGTCAATTCCGTTGCGTGCAGCGTCTGCGTTCATCATGTACTCGAAGGCGGTGAACCAACAGCCGTAAGCTTGTGCTTCGCGCATGAATGTGACAGCTGTGCCACGGTAGACACCGCCAAGTACGCCTTGGTGTGCCGAGAGTTTGCGCACGCAGTCGATCGGGCCGGCATAGAGACGATTTGCACCGTGGGGTTGTGTTTGCAGTCTTATACGGATGTGCTCGATGGGGCTGGATAGAACGGTATTGGCGATACCGGCGAATGCACCTGCGGCATAGTATTGTGAGTATGATAATTGACCTTTTCCAGTCTTGGCCTCATTACTGGCTTCGAAGGCACGTCGTGCATAGTGGAAGCCACCGAATTGGATTGATACACAAGCTCCGATTCCGATGAGTGGTGTCAGTGTGCCTTTGTAGAAGGCGAGGGCTCCTTCGTTTTGGTAGATCTTGGTCGCTGCGTCCAGGGCACCATTGTATTGTGATGTTGTTTGTAATCTCACTTTGACAATGTCTGTCGAAGTGCGAAGTCAGCGTATGTCTCACACGCAATTCGTAGAGATTTTACCAAAAGGCTGTCCTATCAAGACTTGCGCAACTCCTCCCACTGCACCTGCGAAGAGGTCTTTGAGTGTTCGAGAAAGACCATCCTGAACTGGAAGCTCTTCCTCAATGTGAGGTTTCGACATCTTGCTCCTGCTCTTTCTCTGTTGCCAATATCTCTTCTTGCTCGATGCTCTCTTATCTCCGTCAACACGGACCCTTTGGAGGGGTAGTTACGACGTCACCGGCCTTGAACGCACTGTTTGCGCTCCTTGCCTGGGTATCGACAGGTGCAGGATGTCCCTGTAGCTTTTTGTTGGTATTAACAGTTCGATGCTATTGCGAGGGTTTTCGAAGTTGTCCAAGGGCTTTACAGGCCAATGGCGTGCTCGTGCACAGACGCGCTAGCGATGCCTTGGATAGCCGACGGGGTGGTTAGCCTCAAAGCGGTCATCGTTCGCACCACATCCTATAGGTACATATCGCGATTACTGCTGCGCTCAATTACTCATACAGAATGTAGAGCCTTCTGATAGAGTCTGCAAATCGCAGCATACGAAAAGGTTTCATTTCATCTGCAGTGTGCGCCAGCTGACACCTAGGTATGTATTCTGATTCAAAACTTGATGTGAACTCTTTACAGTATGAAATCGACAGTGATGCAAGGAAATATACAGTCGCAAGATGTGAGACGCTGTAGAAAATGAACAAGAATCAGACAGCCGCCCGGTATATCCCGTGGTTTCCCCATTCCCGCTAATCGACATATCCATGCCATGCGTATACAAATGCTTTGCGCCCGTAACATCGACGCATATATACAAGTCAAGGAAATAAACGGGAAAGCAAAGTGTGTAGAAAACAAGCAGGTCGTGCTTCATGTCCCATGCCACATCTCAGCGAGCCCGTGAATGAACGACAAGTCCCCAGGCTATTGGTAAACGCCTGAGACTTATGTGCAATGCGTAGCAACATAGGAATGCAACTACCAGCACTTCAGCCTCCTCCACCAACTCTTTTTGGGCTCGTCCTCATCATCCTTCTCATTATCCAGATACGCCGCCGAAGAGTTCGGGTCGCGGTTCGGATGCGATTGAAGGGGAAGAGCGGCAGTTCGGTTCGCAGGGCCGTCTCCGGCAGTGAGTCTCCGCGCTTCTACTACACGACGTACGAGCACTGTCCGTCTTGTTAGCCATGTCTCTGCCGTCATCTGCGCTGCAGGACTTACGCGCAAAAGTCTCCTCAATGTTGACCATCTCTCTCGCACTCGTCTCCATGAAGCCGCACTTTCTCCGCCTCGCCCACTCGAGACCCGTCTTCGCTTCTACCTGTCTTTGGCCCTGTAAATCGCACTTGTTGCCTACCACGCACTTGATGGGCGGTATCTTGCCATTGTCTAACCGGTTCTCGGTCTCCATTTCTATCATCTCCATGAAGTAGTCGAGCGCGTCGAGCGAGTTGGCAGATGTTATGTCGTAGACGAGGAGGAAGGCGTCGGATTGCAGGTTCGAGGCGGCCCAAAGACCGCGGTATTCTTCTTGGCCGGCCGTGTCCGTGAGCATGAGGTAGTAGGGGACGCCATCGACGGTTCGGGTTACGGAGTATGAGTCTTCTGGAGGGGTGTTAGTCGTGTGAGGCTACAAGTTGCGACGAATTCGCGCGCAGGGGGATGTACCTATTGTTGGGTCGTACTCAGATGTCCATTGGCTTCTCACAAGCCGCAGCGTAATCGAACTCTTTCCGCATCCACCATCACCGCACACTGTAATCGTGATTCTGTTGTTCTCGTCCATTGTGTCCTTCTCTTGCGCTTGATTCTGTGTCTGCGATTGTAACTCTTGTGACGTGTATGCGCTCCCGTTCAGGCGGTATTCGTGTCGTAACCGGATCCGTTTCGAGTCGTCAACTCTCGTGGGTGCGCTTGTCGCAAACCGTCCTTCCGAACCAAGCACTCCCTTTTCTCGTGTCCCGTGGTTCCACGCAAACGCAATCCTTCCAAGTTCCCGTGCAGATATGTATGGTCCTGTAATTCGCGTTCGGAATGTGTCGTCGGAATAGGTCACGACTTTGGCTGAGGTCCGACCAAAAGTAAACCCACGACAATAGAAACAAGAAAAGATATCGCGCGTAGGCTTCGCAAGTTCGCGTTATCGTCGCAGCGGTCCAGACAAACGAAGAAGAACCAGGAAATGCAAAAGTACAAAAAGGCAGAGCAGCGCAACGCAGGCGTTCCTCTCGTATGTGTAATACCGGAAAGCCAACCAACAAATTAATGAAGCGAACAGTGCCCCCAGCAGAACGGAACGGTCCCTAGTACTATCCAAAGCCGCACAGCGTTAGAAATGAATCAGGCATGAAGCTCAACCCAGCCTAGGACTAAGTGAAAAAAAGAAATGAAGGACGAAGATCGCTTCCAAAAGCCCAGCCCGTTACCTCTTTTGCGTGCAAGTATCCGGGGACCATGTCCCCCATCGGCTCTGCTGCGCGCGCAAAGTTTCGGTGCGAAAGAGGGCCACAGACCCTTGTACCCTTGCATCGCGCGCGCCGCTTCGACATGTCATGGCACGCACCAAGGAAAACCCACAGACATCAGAGCCCAGATAAGGCGCTGCCAGAACGCTCAGGCCGCAGGGGATCGAAGGATCCAAAGGATCAAGCCCGGAAGACGGCCCCACTTGTTTGATTGGGAGGCTGGAGCGGGCTTGGGGAGGGGGGAACGAGGGAGGCAGTCTGCCAGAGCCCAAGCCATGTGGGTAACAACGTGCGATGGACCAAAGTTTATTTGCCATGTTGAACTTTGAGCTTTCGTCATTGGAGCTCATGGCCACGGGTCTCGATGCCGAGGCACACGAAGTTTTTCCCACCTCCAACTACCGTTCTCGCAATACCCAACCCAACGACTCCTCACAAGATCTAGGTTAGGCTCAGAGAATACCCAACGAGTTACTCGGCATGGCGTTTTCCCTAGGCCCCCCAAATCTAGATGCTATCCATGGAGCGTAATCTGCCATGTGTCCAAGAGACTTGGAACTAAACCCAGTGATGCCGGGGCTAACTGTCCGGGAACCTGCATGCTGCCCAGCTTCCTTCCTGCCAAACCCCCTGTTCGGTTGTGTTCCTCTTCCTGCTTCCGTGGAACACATGCAGCGTTCTAGCGCCACATCACGCGCATTCTAGGGCTACATCCAACACACCCTCCCCGACCTTGTCAATGTCCCACGCGCCTGTCGCAGGTTGTCAGACTCCAAGCGAGGACAAGGCCGACGTCAGCGTCGTAGGTTGGACTTGGGATGCCCGTTGTCTTATCGTACTTCGTGTTCGCTGCCAACCTTGGAAGCCGCGCAGTTGCGGTGCGCCTCGTACAAACAAACAGCCGTGCAAACATGCTAGGATTACGCACTAGATATGGGCAAAAGGGCCTTGTTATCCTAGTTAGCGGTTGATGTTATGATCTGACTTGACGTATGACAAGTGAGGCCACTCGACGCCACAATTGCGGCGGGGATGGATGGTCGCGTCGCGTCACTTCGCTTCGACTCGAATCGTAGGCGAGCGAGCAAACAAGCGAATCGACAAGATGTGCGGGTGGGGGAGAGTTGCGAAAGAATTAATGGGTAAAGGGCAACGTTGGGGTTCGCCATGACGCTTCAGCCAGGTCATGCAATCGCGTTCCACTATTCATTTTGACATGATCTGAACTGATGCGACATATATGATTGATTGATTGATGAGTGATACCGTCCGTACGCGTGCGCCCCACGCGATCCTGATAAGCCATCCCGTACCGTTGCCAAACGTCGTTGATATATACAACAGAATAAGAAGACACCTGATAAAGTGTGCCCAAGACATGTACATGCATATTGCGCCTCATCTCTCAGCCTCCAATTTGTAAAACCCGCAGTCGAATAGCTCGACCACACGCCAAACCTTCCCCACGTTGTTGACCCAAGTCGTAAAACATCAAACGGATATAGAAAGAAAAAGGATGTGAGTCTAAAAACTCCCCCATGAGAAGCTCGCTTCGAGCAAGCGAATGTGAAGTTCGTTAAAGTGAATATAAGTAATGGGGTATCGTTTGACCAAAGCGGAGAATGACACGAAACAGGAGAGAGAAACAGCGAAGAAGAAGCAAGAAGACGACGTTCAGATCCGTCGTGCTTATGATTCCGGCTCCGTCACTTCATCGATCGACGGTGGGGGAATGAAGCCCTGTGAAGCAGCAACTTCTATACGTGGCGCCTTTGCAGCATGCGACTCGCTGATGCTACCTTGTTGCGGCGAACGTTTGGTGGAAGTGGCCATTGGCGAAGGGATAGTAGACTGTTGTCCGCTCTCCGTCTTCGCATGAGGAAGGATAGTCTGATGACTTGAGTGGCTTGTAGGAAAGTGGCGTGGCGAAGCACTCTTTTTGCTCTTGTCACTGGCCGCAGACGACGTTCTAGGTGACACTCGTCCTTGCTGTGAGTGTCCCTGTTAGTTTGATTATGTGGACTAGATGTGAGAAGATTAACTTACCTGTTTAGCCCACCGTAGTCCGCACGAGTTGCACAAGTCGCGGTTGCCCGATGGACCTCGCCGCCACTCGGGTGTTGTTCTTGTATGGCAATTCGCACAGTCCTTCTGCATCTGGCCTGCGCCCTTTCTGCGCTTCCTCTTCTTTTTGGCTGCCAATAAGCTCTGGACCTCTTCGGCCAGGTATCGGTTTCGCTTTTCCATTTGTCGGAGCTCGTATTGCCAGCTTGTGCTTCGTGTCGTCTTCAGTTCGTCGAACACGTTATCGTCTGAAGCAAGACTTTGATCCTGGTGTCCAAGCTGTAGACCGTTGTGGCCAGCAAACGTCGCAGGCGATTCCTCGGTAGTGATGAAAAGAGGATTTGTGTTTGATGTGTTTGGCGTATTTGACCCGGTGTGGCCGGTCAGAGATCCTGCGGCGGGCGATGCTGCTCCTGACATCTGCGTGTGTACAGAGTTATGAGAGTCGCGTTCATGCTTGGTGTTCGTGTACATCGATGGGCGGCCAGCATTGCTATTTCGCGAATACTTGAGAAGTCGCGTTTGACCAACGACAAAGGTGGGTTTCTGGCCCTCGATTGCATCTCCGGGGTAGATGGTTGTGAAAGCCTGGAGGACCTGGCCACGTTTGTTGATCATTTCGTGCTTGACTTCACCTTTCCTGCCACCTCTGGCAAGCTCCAGGATACGGCCGAACTGGATCTTAGACTCTTGGCGCATAAGAGATTGTATGCTTGTGCCCACAAGCTCCTCGGGTTGCTTGTCGAGTAACTGACGTACGTTGGACGAGACGTACAAGAACATGCCTGACGTAGACATTTTGGTCCAAAGTTCGTTGTCACCAACGCCTCCGGATTCGCGTACGATAGCCTTGCTGAGAGTATAGACTGGGCGCTCGCGACCCACAAGGATGATGCATTTCCGGCCCTTGCCTTGCTCCGTGTGAAGGGAACCGTGACCTTCGAACCACATGTAGCCGCTCTTCTTTCGCCGTATCCTAAACACGACATTGACCGATGCGCCGTTTGTGGTTTCCTTTAACTCTCGTGTAACCGGGACGATGTCGCTAGGATGGCAGACAGAAGACAGGGCAGTCCCAACAAGCTCACTTGGGTCGTACTCTAGTATCCTGTTGCTGGCCGGTGACAGGTATAAGAAGAGTCCCTTCAGCGACAAGACATGGACGACGTCGTCGCTGTTCTCAAGCAGGACCTTGTCCCAGATACGTCTGGTCATCTCTGAGTCACCGCTACCGCTGTATGCAGCGAGCACGTTAGACACCTCATCCTTGGAGATGGTCTGACCTTGCTCGGCTGCTTGTGGCTTGTGGTGGTCGCTGAAAACGTAACTGGGTATCGACATTCCGCGTTGGTAGTTGACTCGGTACGAACCGTCTATAACATGATCAGCTCACACACGAGGTGTTGTGTTAGATGCGGAAGCCCACCTGAGTTCTTGTTCGTCATGGCTCCAGGCTGCTCGACTAGATCGACCTGGAAACCAACGAAGAATTTCATCTTGCCGCCAGGCTCCCAAGCGATAGGGATCATAGTGAGCAGGTTCATGAACGGCTGGCCGCCTCTTCGGTAATTGATCAAGCTGATCTGCGCCTCGGCACGACTCTCGATCATGTTCTTGAGATAGTATACCGAATCATCGTCAACGTAGTTGCGTTTGATACCCGATTCTACCTTGCCGTCAGGTGCTTGTAAGAAACGGCAATTCCGCCCGAGGATCATATGTCTCGTGTAGCCGGTCAGTCGTTCGAAGTTCTCAGAGCAGTAAACAATGGGAATGTCGTCCAGCTCGGCATCGCAAACGACGAAAGCGCACGAAAGATCAACGGAGCCGATGTCGATCTGGGGTTCAGGTCGAGTAGCTACGCGCATCTATTGGCATGTCAGTATGTCAATCTCAGTACACTGTGTCGATACGTACCAGCACTCCGAGCATGTCAAATCCGGTCGACGAGTACGCATTCTTGAACTGCGTCTTCATGTGCGGGTTGTTCGCTTTGGTTGACGGGAACCCGCCGGTGGGCGCCTGCCACGGAATCTTGAAGTCTGCGAGTTGCTTCTTCATGACCTCTTTAGACAGATCTTGAGCAGGGTCCTGTGCGACGGGTTGTTGGTTCTGCAGTGAGGCCAGGGTCATGCGCGTTGGAACACTGTTGGAAGAATGGTGTTCACTTTGGGGCCGGGAGTGGGACCGCATGCTGGACTGGTCCTGGCTGGTCGACCGACTGAGGAAGCTGGATCTGCCAGACTTGACTTCTGGTGTATTGTTTAGGGACGGACGTTTGAACTGGTCTTGGGTCTGCCCTGACGGAGTATTGTCTCCTTGGGGAGCAGCGGGCACTGGTCCTACAAAGTCCTGCTGGATGGGCGAGTCCAGCATGGGTGTGTTGAATTGGCTGCCTGGGAACATGTTCATGTCCATGGGTGTCATGGCCATCGAATCGTCCATGTCCAAGGGCATGTTCATGCCGTTCTGATACGATCCCATGTCCAGGTCGAGGGAGTTCTTCTGGTGCATGGGCGAGGCGTAGGCAGAGCCAGGACCGCCCATGGTCGGAAAGGGAGAGGCCTGGCCTTGGAACTGTGTGTTGATGTTGAGGTCGGCAGCCGGCATTTGGTCATTCTGGATGTCGGCCGTGGTGCGCGGAAAAGCGGTGTTGTTGCGCATCATGTTGTCCATGGCAGCGGTTGACATGTCGAATTGGAAATCGTCCATGTCTCCGCCATTGGGGTCACCAAAATTCATCATGCTCAGCCGGCGCGTGTCGGGGCTGCCCAGATTCATTTGTTGTTGCTGCTGCTGTTGTTGGGGCCCTCTAGCGTAAACGGGCATACTCCGGCGGCGGTTGTCCTTGTCGTTCTGCGCGACGATGGAGTCCAGCGACTGGCCCTCGACCATGTTGAAGCCGTTCATGCCGTCCCCATTCATATTCATCATCATGTTCCCATTGGCGGCCGGGTTGAAGGGCCGGGTGGGATATGGGTAGCCATTCATGGTGGCGGCTAGGGCGCTACGGGCTCAAGAGCGGCAGGAGCAGGCAGTGTCGTCCGGCACGGGGTTGTAGGCATCCACGGGTGTGGGCGGCGCCCGAGGGCACGGCGGTGGTGCGCTATCGCTTGTCTCGCGGGTGATGTTGGAGTCGCGGCGGCGGCGGGGCGTGCAGCGTCTGACAAGCGACATCCGGGGGCGGCGACAGATGGGGGGCTCCTCGACCGCAGGTGCAGTGCAGCAGGACGGGGAGTCGTCTGGGGCAGATTGGGCGGGTGAGGTTGGGATGCGAAGAGCGAGCATGTGTAGCGTCAGTGGAATGCGCTAGGTGCCAAGCCAAAAGGCCGCGTGCGGGATAGCTGCAGAAGATGACGGAAGCATGTCAGTGGCTTCACGCGAGCAATTATTGGGGGCAGCCCGGGCACAAGCACTCTGAGCACAGGCGGAGCGGCATGGGATAAGCAAGAGGCGAGCGACTCTGCAAGCAGGGACCAGCTATGGTATTTTGCACTTTGCCATGCTCTGCCCTACCGGTGGGACCGATGCACGCAGCCCCCCTCGCTGCGGTCCTGACTGGCACACATGATCTGACAATGACGGCAATCGCCTGAGGCTGGTTATCGGTCTGACACTGGAGGATGGGCTGGCCTGCAGGGTGGCCCAATTGGGCTAGCTTGGCGGGGGCTTGGCATGCCCCGGCTCGAGAGTTTTTGGAGCGACAGCGCCGACTGCACGCGACGGCAAAATGATACTGAGGAGCATCGCAGCGCGCAGTGGTAGGAGACGTCAATTGGACATGACTGCACATACTAACACCATCGATAGCCCCCCGGGCGCTCGCACGACACTCCCGCCAGCCGCTCCGCCCGCTGCAGCGATTTCTCTCCACCGAGACCGAGTCGCTCGAGGCCGCTACAGACAACAGTCTCAAGCAGATCCAGTCGATAGAGGCCCAGCTCAACACTCACCTCCAGCAGCCCATCCCCTCCGTCGACCCCGAGACCCATGGCACCTCCGAGTCCGCCTCCGACGATGTCGCTGAGCAGTACTACATGTACAAGCAGCAGTGTACGACCGCCGCCCCATCCTGACTCCACCCTGCTGACGATCCGTAGCCAAGCAGATGGGACATCTGGGAACCCAGATCGAGCCGCACTACCAACCGCACTCCCTCCTGAACCACCCCCCATCGCCCGCCGACGTGACCCTCGAACTGCTCCTCGCCTCCGAGGCCCACCAAGGCCATGTCACTTCCCTCTGGAACCCCGCAAACGCACGCTACATCCACGGCATACGGCAAGGCGTCCACATCATCTCGCTCGAAGTCACTGCAGCCCACTTGCGGCGGTCCGCCAAGGTCGTGCAGGAAGTTGCGCGGCGGGGAGGCATGATCTTGTTCGTGGGCACACGCGACGGGCAGGATAGGGCAGTGGCACGCGCTGCCGAGCTAGCCAAAGGATACCACCTGTTCGAGCGCTGGATCCCAGGAAGCATCACCAACGGCCAGCAAATTCTCGGCAGGTGCAAGACCAAGGTCGTGAATGAGTTCGACGAGGAGGTCCCCGGCTTCGAAGAGCAGCTCTTCGACCGATCCGTCCTCCGGCCCGACCTGGTCGTCTGCATGAATCCCCTTGAGAACTACGTTCTGCTGCACGAGTGTGCGCTGAACAACATTCCCACCATCGGTGTCATTGACACCAACGCGGACCCCACCTGGGTCACCTACCCCATCCCTGCCAACGACGACAGGTAAGACGTCTCCCACCAGCGGCTACTGTTTCAGGCTAACACATCACAGTCTACGCTGCATACAAGTCATCGCTGGCGTCCTAGGTCGTGCCGGAGAAACCGGCCAAAAGCAACGGCTTGCGGCCGCCGCTGAAGGCCGCATCACCTACCGCCCAGCACAAGGCTTGACATTAACCAGCACAGATGTGGATGCCAAGAGTGCAGAAAGCGTGAGACCCGAACGCAGATCTGTAGGACGGATGGGTACGAATGTCCCCCTGGAGCAAGTCGACGAAGCAGCGGGACCGATAGACACGGGCTTAGAGGATGCCAATGAAATGGCCACCAAACTGGACGAAGTGGCCAACCACGAGAGCCATCGGACGAGAGAAGGCAGAGATCTTAAAGTCACCTCATAGAGCGTTTGTATAGCATGTAAATCTACAGTACGAATATTATGCATAGGATCAGGTCTCACCTTCACGCGCACGCTTACTCATGCCGTTTTTTGTGTTCAGTTGTCACGCCTCAGGACCACACCAAAGTTCAAACTATCGAATTTGAGCGCCGTATGTCACGACACCAACTTCACAAGTGCGCATCCAATCTTAAACACCAACAGTAACGTTTCCATGCCAAACAAAACATCAACACCATAACATTCCCAGTTCTAAGATGTAGATCTACGAAGATCTCCACGGCACCTATCAGGAACGAGCCTGAGCTCTTTTCCCCCGGAGCCACCCACAGCTGTGCAGCGCACCCAGCCAAAAACACCGCGACGTTGCGATAAAGCCTGGCCCATCACAACCGTGCTAGCAGCACCACGGAACCTGCAACCGCCTAACTAACCCTCTAGCTTAGGCCCAGGAGCCGAGCCGGAAAAAGGAGGAAAAGCACATACCGAGAGTCCCAAGGGCAAGCAGAAAGAAGCAAGCGTCACATTTGTTCCGATGCAGGAACATGACGTCAATCGTGCTAGTGCATCGACCCGCGATCGGAAGTTTGGGCCGCATCGAATGAACAGTGCTCACGCAGGGAAGCCCCGTAGTATGGGGCGCGCATTTCACCGGAGAGGATTGAAACGTAGTGAGGCGGTAAAGGAAGAAGGGGGAAGGCAAAAGCAGGTAGTGTGGGGGTTTTAGTAGTTGGTTGGTACAAGGCGAATGAGAGATATTATTAGGTAGGTGTTAACTGCAACTTTACGAGACGAAGGCTATCAAAGGGGATGGGATGTGGAGTTCTATACGGAGAGTTTGTTTTCAGGACTACACATTAGAGCGATGGTGTGCTAAACCGGCCGTTTACCAAACCAACATAGTGAATGCCACGAAGGGGAAAGGGATTATGGTTGTTTCGAAGCGTCGGCCAAAGTGTTGAAGGTGCTGTACCGCCGGAGTAGCTGGGCTTTCGAGTCCTAGTCGAGATCGTCGGCGCTGGTTTCTGTTGCTTTTGGCGCTGCGGCTGCGGCGGGCGCTGGGGTTTGGCCGTAGAAGTCTAGTTTGCCTTCGCTCTGGAGGACGCCCATACGGTCGTACAGTGAGCGAGCTCGAACATATGGGTCCAGCTTCCAGTAGTTCTGCCTCAGTTGTTCGGCAATGCTATCCCTTTCTTTCCTCTTCTCGTCCGCTGGCGCACCATCACCGGCGTGTACCCACTCCAGCACGGAGGTCTCGTAGTTGTCGACGATCTGTTGCCTCTCGCTTTGCAGCTCCTGCTTTGGCTTCTCTTCGGCCATCTTGTCGTTCTCACCAGGCACGGGCTCTGGGAACTTGTACTCCCACTTCTCCTCTCCACCTAGTTCAGTTGGAATCTGCGACTTTGGAATGTAGTTGCTGAGATCGTCGATCGTCTTTGCAAAGTGCACCTTGCCGGCGACGACGGGGTCCAGCCAGCCTTTGACGATACTCCACACGGCGTTGAAGACCCAGGGCGCTCGGTAGACGAGAACGGTGCCAAGCGATTCGGGGTAGTTGGCCTCAAAGCACTTGATCATGAACTTTACCGGCGTGTAGTCCATGTTGGCCATAGAGAAGTCCGTCATATCGAAGACGATAGTCTGTATTCGGTTAATCATTGCACACAATCCGGAGAAGAGAATAGACTTACGGCTGTGTCAATCGGAGGCCTCAACAGCATGCGTGCGGTCTCAATAGTGTAGACGGTGAATCTTTCCAGACTTTCCTCCGTCTGCTCGCCGGCTTTGTGTAACCTCGCGCGAACAAAACACATCGGCCTTCCTTCAATGTCCAATCCGTGTAGATAGCTCTTGCCCATGCGCAGCTGTGTCAGGAAGTCCTCCGCGTTCTTCTTTGTCTTAGCATCGTCGCTGGTAGTTTGCGCAGCGGCGAGCTCTCCGTTCTTCATGATGTCGTCGTCGACATGCATCTCGTTCAACCTCCACTGCATGGTAGAGATCATCATGACTAGCGCCTTCTCCACGTCCCATTTCCGTGCGCGGAGGAATCGGAGAAGGAGAGCATCGGGGTGGTCGTGCTTGACCATCATCCAGAAGGTCCTTCGCAGCTCCTCTGGTGGAATGTTGGCGATCGCTGCCTTGAACTCTGCGGTCTGACCGAACTTGTCGTCATCGGCGGATATTGACAGCCTGCTAATGTCTGACGGGGTCGAGCCTGTCGAAGCAGTCGACGCCTTGTCGTCTGCGCCCTTCTCGCCCTTATTCCTCTTGAACACGTTCAATCGGCTCTTCTTCTTGTCCTTCTTGCCGTCCGCTGCCGCCTCACTTGTGGTCGGTGATGCGACCTCATCGACCGTGCTTGCAGCTTCCGACCCCGCTTCCACGCCGAAAACCTTCATAACGATCCCCCATAGCTCACGCAGCTTCTTGTCCTCTTCGGGTGTGAGCGTTCCCGGTCGCCCGGCGGGGGTGTTCGGTGCCATGACGAGGTACGAGTCTGTGAGGTCTGCGGTGTTGAAATGAGTCGGGGTGGATTTCCTGGCTGTCTTGGGCTCTGAAGAGCTCTGTACGAAAGGGACAAGTAGCACGCCGCCAATTGCAATGCCAGCGACTATTCCTACAGTCCACAGGTTGAGTCCGCTTGTCTTGTGAGGTGCCGGTGCCGTGCTTCGCCGACTGTGATGTAGTAGGTTTGCGCGTGTGACCGGATTCGTAGAGCTATAGGGGGCAGGTGGGGCGCCGCGATACTTTGGGTTATACACGGATAGTGGACGCTTGGGTGTAGAGGAGTGCAAAAGTCGTCGTAGGGGCTGTGCGCGAGGCAACATGGAAAAGTGTCAGGTCGCTGAGCTGAGCCTCGTTATGGCAACTGCTCGCGTCTGCTTAGTGTGACGTCGGCAGAGCTTTCCGGATACGTCGGACGAATATGTAGCCGCGATCTACGTACAGAATGCAGCAGCGGGACGCCTTAGAGCAAGCTGCGGGCAAGTGCGTCTTGTGATAGTTTGCTGAACACAAAGTATCCGGAGACATACAGAGAGGCGTACATTTGGAAGCAAGAACAATGGCATCATCGACCAATTGGTCTTAGCGCGATTGCCCTGCGTGTGGGGTACTGTTTACTTCGTATCAAGCTCCCGAACTAGGACCGCGTTTCAAGATCTCAGAGGCGTCACAGTACCAGACTGCAATTGCGCGACTGTGCTACCAGATTTACAAGGAGATACATCTACCACCGTGCAACATGGCGTCTACAACACCCACAACAACGCCCTCGTACCGGCGCACACGCAGCAAATCACCACGCTCACGTCCGACCACGCCCCTCCGCCCGTCTTCCCGCTCCTCATTACGCGACTCATCCCAACGCGGTCGCGCTGCTTCGGCATCTGGCAACGCGCTTGAAGGCTTACAGGATGGATTCGCGGAGTTGAGCGACGCCATGGCAGACCTTGAGCAAAACTTCTTGCAATTGCAACTTATGCACGAGAGCCTGGCACGTTTCTCAGAGAGTTTTGCGGGGTTTCTGTATGGAATGAACATGAATGCTTTTTGCGTAGACTTCCCGGAGGTGAGTGATGGGAGACTGAAGAGAAGATACAGAGGAGAGAGAACGCGGGATGGTACTGACTCGTCACTAGGCTCCTGTTCCAGAATCCTTCAAGCGCCCACAGAACCAACCTGATCAGGGTGCCGCAAACCTGAATCGCTCTCAAGGCCCAGAAGATATGGAAGCCACGTTCTTAACGACCGACACTTCATTCGTCGACAACCCGCCGAGTAGTAAAATCCACTCCAAATTCCAGAACCCACAAACGCCAGCACCGGCTACGAGAACAAGTGGCGTACCTAGAGGAAGAGGGGGAATACCACGAGCAGGCGGACGGGGTGGTATACCTACACGCGGCGGTGCGCCTAGAGGAACCAGGGGTGGTACAGGCATAGCAAGAGGTGTCGCTGGACGGGGTCGCGGAGCACGTTGAGAACGTCAGACAAATCTATGGTGATGTCTCGATGAGTACAATTTGCATGGCAATGAGGAAGCTCGTTCTATGAATGTTCTATTATCCCACATCGTGTAGGGGTTGCATGGCTACATTGCTAACTGTGGTGTAACCTAGTATTAACTTCCAGAGTCGCCATTCGTCTATTACTACCATGATCCCTTCGTCCCAAGAAGCTCATTCATCCAAGATGACCTTCATTACCACCGGTCTATAACAAAACAGGCATTAGGTGCAGCTATCCAGGCTGTCGTCTTCCTTAAGAAAGGGGTATACTGCGACCAACCCATTAAACCAAAAAAAAAAGCGTCAAAGTCGTGAAGAGGAAATGTAGGGTATCAAGTGGAAGTTCCACTTCCTAGATAAGAAAATCGTGACCGGTCGATCGATCGAGGGTATCTCGTAAAGATGTCGTCTACGCCAATACTCCAGCAAGACCCTTTGCGTACTGGCTGCTGCTCTCCTTGCGTAGAGCCCATCCCTTGATAGCGATTACTACAGTCGTCCAAGCCATGAGCAGCGCGGTAAGTCCCATGACAACCGTGAAGATGAACATAGCGTCGAGGTCGTATGATTCCAGAGCTGCGACCGTGTCCTTGTTGCTGACCATGAAGGTAATACCACCCGATATCAGACAAAATGCGGTGATGATTTCCGTAGGCGGCCGGGATGGCAGGAACGAAGTCGGTGGTGAGATGTATAGGGTGATATAGGTAAGACCGCGGGCAAGAGCAAAGGCCATGAACATGCTGCCCCATTGGGTATGGATCATAGTCGAGACCATTGAGCTCTGATGATGAGAGCTCATCATCTTGCCGAGTAACATAATGATTA
>Ga0265798_10003222_pt1 | contig 23365 bp, 24 predicted proteins | sample P3T30metagenome_FD_192430 | JGI IMG/M metagenome (GOLD analysis project Ga0265798, IMG submission 192430) | Plant litter microbial communities from East Loma Ridge, Irvine, California - P3 T30 | ecosystem: Environmental > Terrestrial > Plant litter > Unclassified | place: USA: California... | reverse complement strand
TTCGCGGCACTCGGGTCGTCGAGGCGCACGCCGTCGTACCCGACCACGCTGAGGTCGCCCGGCACCGACAGCCCGAGCTCGTCGGCGGCGGCGATGACGCCCGAGGCGAGCAGGTCGCTCTGCGCGATGATCGCGGTGGGCCGCTCGGCGGCGGGCACGTCGAGCAGCAGGCGGCCGGCGCGGGCCCCCTCCGAGGTCGCGCTGCCCGTCGTCACGACGCCCCCGACGCCCGGGTAGACGAGCCGGGCCCCGCGCAGCCGCTCGAGGCTGGTGAAGGCCGTGCCCGCGGCCACGCGCTCGTCGGTGATGGGCCCGAGCCACCGGGTCGGGCCGAGCTCCAGGGCGACGACGGCGACGCGGCGGTGCCCCAGGTCGTGGAGGTGCTGGGCCAGCAGCCGGGACGCGCCGACGTTGTCCTCGCCGATGTCGAGCACGCCCTCGAGCGGCTGCGCCTCGATCGACACGATCGGGATGCCCCGGCGGCGGACCACCGCGACCGACTCGTCGAGCCTCGTGCTGCAGCCGAACAGCACGACGGCGTCGAGGGGCGCGTCGAGCAGGCGCGAGGTCTCGCCCTCGGTCTCCGTCAGCAGCAGCAGGGAGTTGTCGGCCGGTCCGGTCACGTCGGCGATGCCGTCGAGCATCGCGATGTTGACCGGGTCGCGGAAGGCGTTGCTCAGGGTGTCCTCGAGCACGGCGCCGACGATGCCCGAGCGACCGCGGCGCAGCGAGCGGGCCCGCGGGTCGGGCCCGCCGTAGCCGAGCTCGGCCGCGACGGCGAGCACGCGGGCGCGGGTCTCGTCCGACACCGGCCCCGCTCCGCTGAACGCCAGGGAGGCGGTGCTCGCGCTCACCCCCGCCGCTCGCGCGACCGCGGCGAGGGTCGGCCTCGCGGCGACGGCGCCCTCCTGACGGATCATGGTGCCGCAGCCTAGCCGACGGGGCGGAGCGGGTCGGGAGGGTCCTCGGCGGCCCGGCACGCACCTCCTTGCGGGGCCCTGCGACGTCGGTTAGCGTGGTGATCGAATCGATTCGATCGCCGACCGGGCGCCCCGCCGCCCGCGACGGTCGGACCGACGCCCACCGACCCGTGCACCGACGCCCGAAGGCCCCTCAGACATGACCGCAGCAGCCACGACCGCCCGCACCTACGACGGCGGGCTCACCCGTCGCCAGGTGGTGATGTGGCGGAACGCCCTCTTCGTGGTCTTCGGCCTCTCCGGCCTCGGCATGGCGACCTGGCTCGGCCGCGTGCCGGCGATCCGCGACATCCTCGGCGCCTCGACGCTCGAGATGGGCCTGCTCGTCACCGGCCTCAGCGTCGGCTCGATCGTCGGCATCACCCTCTCGAGCCACGTCATCGCGCGCCTCGGCGCCCGCCGCACGGTGCTCGTCAGCCTCGTCGTGGCCGCCGTCGGCCTGGTCGTGGCCGGCCTCAGCGCCGACCTCGGCGTCGGGTTCGCCGGCATCGTCCTCGGCCTCGCGGTCTTCGGGTTCGGCAACGGCACGTGCGACGTCGCGATGAACGTCTCCGGCGCCGCGGCCGAGCGGGTGCTCGGGCGCACGGTCATGCCCCTCTTCCACGCGGCCTTCAGCCTCGGCACGATGGTCGGCGCGCTCATCAGCGCCGGCGCCGAGCGCGCGGGCGTCGCGGTGTCGCTGCACGTCTCCGTCCTCGCCGTCGTGATCGCGGCGGTCACGGTCGTCGTCACGCGCTGGATGCAGTCGGAGGACCTCGGCCACGCGGCCGCCGAGCAGCTCGACGACGCCGCGGCCCCCGGCGGCTGGCGCTCGCGCCTCGCGGTGTGGAGCACGCCCGGCACCCTGCTCATCGGCCTCATCGTGCTCGGCATGGCGACCGCCGAGGGCTCCGCCAACGACTGGCTCGCCCTCGCCATGGTCGACGGCCACGGCCTCAGCAACTCGGGCGGCGCCGTCGTCTTCTTCGTCTTCGTGACCGCCATGACGGTGGCCCGCGTGGCCGGCTCGCCCCTGCTCGACCGGTTCGGGCGGGTGCCGATGCTGCGCCTCTCGGCCGCGGCGGCCATCGTCGGCCTGCTGCTCGTGATCGTCGCCCCGGCCCCGTGGCTCGCCGTCGTCGGCGTGGTCTTCTGGGGCTTCGGGTCGGCCCTCGGCTTCCCGGTCGGCCTGTCGGCCGCGGCCGACGACTCGCGGAACGCGGCCGCCCGCGTGAGCGCCGTCGCGACCATCGGCTACGTCGCGTTCCTCGCGATGCCGCCGATCATCGGGTTCCTCGGCGAGCACGTCGGGCTGCTGAACGGCCTCTACGTCGTGCTCGTCCTCATCGTGGTCGCCGGCCTCGCCTCCGGCGCCGCGCGGGAGCCCGGACGTCATGCCCGCGGCTCGTCCGCGCCGAAGGCGACCGAGTAGTCGGCCACGAGCCCCGGCACGGCCGACCACTCGCCGTAGTGGGCGGCGGCCTCGACGAGGTCGACGATCGCGCCGCGCACCTGCTCGGGCAGGGCCGGCTCGACGCCGTGCACCCGCATCGCCGTCGTCGTCGCGAGCACCGAGAGCGGCCGCACGACGTCGGCGACCACGCGCGAGCCCTCCCCCGACGGCAGGGCGGCGAGCATCGTCCGCGCGAGGTCGAGCAGGTGCGCGACGTCGGCGGGCAGCTCGAGGCCGTGCCTCGCCGCGACGCAGGGACCGGTCGGCGCGGGCTCGGGCAGCTCGCCGAGCACGGGGGCCAGGTCGGCGACGTCCGCGAGCGCCAGCGCGAGGCGGCGCATCAGCACCTCGTTCGCCCGCCGGTGCCACACGACGACCGAGGCGCCCGTGAACGGCGAGCGCGCGAGCAGCCCGAGCCGGCGGAGGTCGCCCAGGGCCGCGAGCACGACGTGCGGTGCGAGGCCGTGCTCGCGGGCGACGACGAGCGGGTCGACCGGGTCGCCCGGCAGCCAGCGACCCGTCGCGACGTCGACGAGCACGAGCTCGGCAGCGTCGGCGGCGACCTCGTGCGCGGTGCCGGGGGCGGTCTCGGGCAGCAGGTGCAGGCTCATGGCGGGAGGTCCTCTCGGGTCGCCTCGGGGCGTCTCCCCGGGGGCTGACCTGAACGTATTTCGCATTTCACATTGTGTCAAGCGTGACGCGAGCGATCATCAGGGGCGCGACCCGCGCCTCCTCGCCCCCGGCCCGTAGGATCGTCGGGTGCGCCTCGTCATAGCCCGCTGCTCGGTCGACTACGCCGGCCGCCTCTCCGCCCACCTGCCCCTCGCGACCCGCCTGCTCATGGTCAAGAGCGACGGCAGCCTGCTGGTGCACTCCGACGGCGGCAGCTACAAGCCGCTCAACTGGATGAGCCCGCCGTGCACCATCAGCACCCTCGAGCCCGACGCCGACCAGGCGGAGGCGGGGGTCACGCAGCTCTGGAAGGTCACGCAGGCGAAGACCGCCGACATCCTCGTCGTGTCGATCCACGAGGTGCTGCACGACTCGCAGCACGAGATGGGCGTCGACCCGGGGCTCACGAAGGACGGCGTCGAGGCCGACCTGCAGAAGCTGCTGGCCGAGCAGATCGACCTGCTCGGCGAGGGCCACACCCTCGTCCGCCGCGAGTACATGACGGCGATCGGGCCCGTCGACATCCTCGCCCGCGACGCGTCGGGCGGCGCGGTGGCCGTCGAGCTCAAGCGCCGCGGCGACATCGACGGCGTCGAGCAGCTGACGCGCTACCTCGAGCTGATGAACCGCGACCCGCACCTCGCGCCGGTGACCGGCGTCTTCGCCGCGCAGGAGATCAAGCCGCAGGCCCGCACGCTCGCGCACGACCGCGGCATCCGCACGCTGCTGCTCGACTACGACGCCATGCGCGGCATGGACGACTCGCACTCGCGCCTGTTCTGACCACCCGGCCGGGGGCGCGGGGCGCAGGGCGCAGGGCGCGCCCGGACGACCCGCGCCGCACCCTTGGCGAAATGTACATATCACCGTAGGATGGCTCCCGGCCGACACCGGCCCCGTCGCCCGCCCCCGCCGCGGTCGAGCGACGCCACGTCCGACCCCGGGAGACCCGTGCACTCGCCCATCTTCGACTCGATCGTCGCGCGCCGCGACGCCACCCCGATCTTCGAGTCCGTCTCCGGCTCGTTCCCCGCCTGGGGAGGCCCCGACGGCCACCGCACCGAGCACGGGCGCGACGGCCTCGGCGAGCGCGGGCCCCGCCACCTCGGGCACCAGCGCGGCGGCGCCGACGGCACCGGGGCCGCCCGCTCCTAAGCTGGGGGCGATGACTCTCCCCTACACCGCCGTCCTCTACGACCTCGACGGCACGATCGCCGACTCGGCCCCCGCCATCACGGCGAGCCTCGCGCACACCATCGCCGCGCTCGGACTGCCCGTGCCGCCGGCCGACGAGATGCTCGCCTGGGTCGGTCCGCCCCTGCCGCAGAGCTTCGAGGTGCGCCTGGGCCTCTCCGGCGACCGCCTCGTCGAGGCCATGCGGGTCTACCGGGCGCACTACCTCGAGCACGGCGCGCTCGACAGCCCGATCTACGAGGGCATGCCCGAGCTGATGGCCGCGGTGCACGCCGCCGGCATCCCGACCTCGACGGCGACCTCGAAGCCCGAGACCCCGGCCACGGCGATCCTCGTCGCCCACGGCCTCGAGAAGCACCTCGACGTCATCACGGGAGCGTCCGACGACGAGGTGCGCAACACCAAGGCCGACGTCGTCGAGGAGGCGCTGCGTCGCCTCCGCGCGCGCGGCGCCGACCTCTCCCGTCCCGTCCTCGTCGGCGACCGGCACCACGACGTCGAGGGCGCGGCCGTGCACGGCGTGCCGACCATCGCCGCGGGCTGGGGCTACGGCGACGCCGCCGAGCACGTCGGGGCCGTGGCCGTCGCGGCCGACGTGCACGAGCTCGCCCAGCTGCTCGGCGTCTCGATCGGCGACCGCGCCCGGCGCGGCGCGGAATGAGCCGCGCCGGCGGGTCGGTCGTCCGCTCCGCCCCCGTCTGGCTGCTGACCGTCGCGATCGTCCTGATCGCGCTCAACCTCCGTGGCCCGATCGTCGCCACGGCGCCCGTGCTCGACCAGATGAGCGCCGACCTCGGCCTCGGGGCGGTCGTCGCCGGGCTGCTGACGAGCATCCCGGTGCTCTGCTTCGCCCTCGCCAGCCCGGCCGCCTCGGCCCTCATCGTCCGCGCCGGGCCCGAGCTCGCCGTGACGATCGGCCTCGTCGGCGTCGTGCTCGGCACGGTGCTGCGCGCCCTCGGCTCGGAGTCGTGGCTCTTCATCGGCACGATCGTCATCGGCGTGGCCATCACGATCGGCAACGTCGTGCTCCCGGTGGTCATCCGCCGCGACTTCAGCCCCGAGCGGGCGGGCTTCGTCACGGGCATCTACACGTCGGCCCTCAACGTCGGGTCGATGATCACGTCGCTCGCGACCGCGCCGATCGCCGCCGTCGTCGGCTGGCCGCTCGCCCTCGTCACGTGGGGCCTCATCGCGATCGTCGCCGGGGTCGTCTGGTGCGTGGCGGTCGGGCCGCGACTGGCCCTCACCGGGGCGGCCCGGACGGGCGGGGCGAGCGGTCCCGACGAGGCGGCCCGCGCCTCCGGCGCCTCGGACGTCCTCACCGGGGGCATCTCGGTCGTCGACGAGGCGAGCGCCGCGAAGGACGCCGCCGACCGCCGCCGACCGCTGCTGCGTCGCTGGACGACCTGGGGCCTCACCCTCGCCTTCAGCGGCCAGGCCTTCTCGTACTACGGGCTGACGGCGTGGATGCCCACGCTGCTGCGCGACGAGGTCGGCCTCACGCGCAGCGCGGCCGGGGCGAGCTCGTCGGTGTTCCAGATCCTCGCGGTGGTCGGGGCGCTCGGCGTGCCGCTGCTCGCGCTCAAGGTCCGCCCGTCGTGGGTCATCGCGCTCGTCGCCCTGTTCTGGACGGCCATGCCGCTCGGCCTGCTCTTCGCCCCCGAGCTGTGGCTGCTCTGGTCGGTCTTCGGCGGGGCGGCGCAGGGCGGCGGCATCACGATCATCTTCATCGTCATCGTCCGCATGGCGTCGACCGACGACGACGCGCGGCGGCTGTCGGCCCTGGTGCAGGGCGGCGGCTACGGCATCGCCGCGCTCGGACCGCTCGCGATCGGCGGGCTGCACGACGTGACCGGCGGGTGGCAGGTGCCGATGGTCGGCGTCTTCGCGTCGGTGCTGGTGCTCGGCGTCAGCGGCGTGCTGTCGTCGCGGAGCGTGCGGTAGCGGCGCTCGCACGTCGCCGCATGTCAGCCGCGCCCGAACAGCGTCTCGATCGTGAGCGGCGCGTGCCCCGTCAGGTCGCGCACCGCCGTCGTCACCGCCGACACCTCGCCGGACGCGATCGACGTGTAGGTGCTCACCCACGCGTCCGCCTGCCACGGCTCGGGCTGCCAGCGCTGCCGCGACTCGTAGGCCTCGTCGAGGGTCTCGGGGTGGTACGTGATCGGACGGCCGAGCACGACGCTGAGCCGGGCCGCGACCTCGGAGAGCGTCAGCGCCTCACTGCCGGTCAGCTCGTAGCGGGCGCCGGCGTGCTCGTCGGGGCGCTGCAGCACGACCGACGCCACGTCGGCGACGTCCGCGCGGGCGACGGCCGCCACCCGGCCCTCGCCGGCCGGGCCGCGCAGCACCCCGTCCTCGCCGGCGAACTCGGGCAGCACGTCGAGGTAGAAGCTGTCGCGGAGGATCGTCGTCGCCATGCCCGACTCCTCGAGGCGCTGCTCGGTGGCCCAGTGGTCGCGGGCGAGGGTGAAGACGGAGTCGGGCGCCGCGCCCTGGAACGACGTGTAGACCACGTGCCGCACGCCCGCCTCCGCGGCGGCGTCGACGAAGTCGAGGTGCTGGGCCCGGCGGTCGGGTGCCTCCGCCGCCGAGACCATGAAGAGCACGTCGACCCCGCGCAGCGCCTCGACCGAGGCGGCGTGGTCGCCGTACGACGCGACGACGACCTCGGGCTCGGCGCCCTCCAGCCGCGGGGCCCGGGCCGCGTCGCGGACGACGAGTCGCAGCGGCACGCCCGCGGCCGCGAGCGTGCGGGCCACGCGGCCGCCGACGGCGCCGGTCGAGCCCGTGACGGCGACGAGGCCGGGGGCGGCGGCGGGGGACGAGGAGGCGCTGGTGACGGTCATCGGCCCAGCCTGCCCGCCCCGCGCCTCCTGCGCCCTGCGCCCCGGGGCCGACGTGTCTCGCCCCCGCCCGGCCCGGTCGTGACCGGCCCCGTGAGCACGATGATGAGACTCGTCATCGACTGGGCCCGCGGCCTGTCGGGGCACGGCTCTCGACGGTAGATTCGACGTCGCCCTCGGCACCCGACGAGGCCCCCGACACGGTCCTGCCCCGCGGCACGGACGAGGAGGCACCACCCCCATGGCGCACGACCACTCGCACGGCCACATGGCGGCCGACGGCCGTCGGCTGCGCCTGGCCATCGTCGTCATCGCGGTCGGCCTCGTCGCGCAGCTGCTCGGCGCCGCCCTCTCGGGCTCGCTGGCGCTGCTCGCCGACAGCGGGCACATGGCCTCCGACCTCGCCGGCCTCGTCATCGCGCTCGTCGCGACGATCGTCGCCGCCCGCCCCGCGAGCGGGCGCCAGACCTACGGCTACCGTCGCGCCGAGGTCTTCGCGGCGCTCGTCAACGGCCTCGTGCTCGTCGCGGTCTCGGTGTCGGTCGCCGTCGCCGCGGTCGGCCGGCTGCTCGACCCGGGCCAGCACGAGGTGCTGGGCGTGCCCATGCTCGTGGTCGGCCTCGTGGGCGGCACGACGAACGTCGTCGCCCTGCTCGTCCTGCGCGGCGGGGCCACCCACTCGATCAACATGCGCGGCGCCTACCTCGAGGTGCTCGGCGACCTGCTCGGCTCGGCCGCGGTCGTCGTCGCGTCGGTCGTCGTGCTGACGACCGGGTTCGTGCAGGCCGACTCGGTCGGGTCGATCATCATCGCGGCGATGATCGTGCCGCGTGCCTGGTCGCTGCTGCGCGAGGCGCTGCGGGTGCTCTTCGGCTCGGCGCCGGGCGACATCGACCTCGACGACGTCCGCTCGCACATCGCGGGGACCCCCGGCGTCGTCTCGGCCCACGACGTGCACGCCTGGCAGATCACGAGCGGGGCGACGGTCTTCTCCGCGCACGTCGTGGTCGAGCGCGAGGTGTTCTGCGACATGAAGGTCGACGAGACCCTAGACGCCCTCGACAAGTGCCTCGCGGCGCACTTCGAGGTCGAGCACGCGACGTTCCAGCTCGAGCCGGTCGACCACGCCGAGCACGAGCGGTCGACGCACGTCTGACCCGGGCCGTGCGGCTCGGGCGGCCTGGGCGGCCCAGCCCGCCCCGCGCGAGGAGCTCGGAGGGCTCGGCTAGAGCTCGTCCTCCCACGGCAGCGCCTCGGCGCGAGCGACGGGAGCGAGCGGCACGACCACGACCGGCCGGTGCTGCCGGTGGCTGAGGTGCAGCGCCACGCTGCCGGCGAAGAACTCCCGCACGCTGCCGCGGAGGCCCGCCTCCCGGCTCCCGACGACGATCATCGGCGCGTCGACGCGCTCGGCGAGGACGCCCAGCACGCTCGCGGGCTCCCCCACGAGGGCGAACGGGGCCAGCTCGACGCCGTGGGCGCGGGCGATCGGGGCGAGCCGCGCCTCCAGGGCGGGGTCGAACTCGATCTCGGCGGCGTAGCTGTCGGGATCGAGGGGGTACGAGAGCACGGTGCCGTCGATGCCCTCGGCGAACGCCATGCGGTCGGGCTCGACGGTCACGCAGGCGAGGCCGGTGCCGAACCGCGCCGCGAACTCGGCGGCGCGCTCGACCACGGCCACGGCGGTCGTCGGCACGACGCCCACGACGACGAACCCTCGGATGCTGCCCACGCTGCCGTCCATGCCGCACAGTGTGCCACCGCGGGAGGCGCGGGTCGACCCCCCGGCCCCGCCCGCCTGCCCGATGTCGGCGGCCCGGAGCAGACTGGCGGCATGTGCGGCCGCTACGTCATCGCCCGAGCCACCTCCGACCTCCTGCCGAGCCTGCTCGACGGGCTCGGCGACCTGCCCGACGACTTCAACGTCGCCCCGACGACCGCGGTGCCGGTCGTCCGCGAGCGCCACGGGTCCCGCGAGATGCCGCTGGCCCGCTGGGGGCTGACACCGTCGTGGTACCCCGACCTGAAGAAGAGGCCGCAGCCGATCAACGCGCGCATCGAGACGGTCGCGACGAGCGGCATGTTCCGCCGGCCGTTCGCGCAGGCGCGCTGCATCGTGCCGGCGCTCGGCTACTACGAGTGGGTCGTCACCGAGACGGGCAAGCAGCCGCACTTCATCCACCAGCCCGGCACGGGGCTCGCGATGGCGGGCGTGATGAGCGCGTGGCCCGACCCCGCGAAGGCCGACGACGACCCCGACCGGTGGGTGCTCTCGATGTCGGTCATCACGCGCGACTCGCACGTGTCCCCCGGCGAGGTGCACGACCGCATGCCCGCATGCCTGGCACCCGACTCGTACGACGACTGGCTCGGCGACCACCTCGGCACCGACGAGCTGCTGCAGCTGCTCGACCGCGACTCGTACGAGGTGGCGCACGACCTCGTGCACCACGAGGTCAGCCGCGACGCGAACAACGTCCGCAACAACGGCCCGCACCTCATCGAGCCCCTCCTCTGACCGGAGCAGCAGCAGCGGCGGAGCAGCCGACGAGCTCACCAACGAAAAAAGGCCCTCCCGTGGGAGAGCCTTTTTCGTTCGCGTGCGCGAGGGGGGACTTGAACCCCCACGCCCTTTCGAGCACTGGCACCTGAAGCCAGCGCGTCTGCCAATTCCGCCACTCGCGCGAACTCGAGAACACTAGCATGACCCGAGCCCCCGAGGCGGCGCGCCCGGCCCCCGGGCGGCCCGCGGAGGGCGGAGCTCCACCCGACCCCGCTAGTATCGGGCGACCCGTGACCCCCTACCTGGAGACCGATGGGACTGCTCGACAACTTCGAACGTGGGCTGGAGCGTGCCGTCAACGGCGCCTTCGCCAAGACGTTCCGTTCGGGCGTGCAACCCCTCGAGATCACGAACGCCCTGCGTCGGGAACTCGACACGAGGGCCGCCGTGGTCTCCCGCGACCGCATCCTCGTCCCCAACGAGCTGCTGGTCCGGCTGTCCCCCGCCGACTACTCCACGATGTCGGCGATCGGGTCGACGCTGATCGACGAGCTCACGCAGCTGACCCAGCGCCACGCGACCGCGCAGGGCTACAGCTTCGCCGGGCCGCTCGGCGTCCGCCTCCGAGAAGACGACTCCCTCAGCGTCGGCATCATGCAGGTCGAGTCACGCAACGTGCGCGGCGAGGTCAAGTGGCGCCCCTTCGTCGAGATCGACGGCCGACGTCACGCGCTGGTCGGTCAGCGCACGGTGATCGGCCGCGGCAGCGACGCCGACATCACCATCTCCGACACCGGCACGAGCCGTCAGCACGTCGAGATCCTGTGGGACGGCCAGCACGGCCAGGTCCGCGACCTCGGCTCGACGAACGGCTCGAAGCTCAACGGCAACCCGGTCACGAAGGCGCCGCTGCAGCCCGACTCGACGATCGAGATCGGCCGTACGCGTATCGTGTTCCGGGTGCTGCCCCAGTCGTCGACGCCCGACCCCTTCGAGAGAGGGGTCGATCGGTGACCAGTGAACTGACCCTCCTGGCGCTCCGCCTCGGGTTCCTGGCGGTGCTCTGGCTGTTCGTCTTCGCCATCGTGTTCGCCCTGCGCTCCGACCTGTTCGGCAACCGCACGCGCAAGCTGCCGAGCGATCAGCAGCCGGTGCAGGCGGCGGCCTCCGCGCCTCCCGCGCCCGCCGCGCCGCGAGCACCCGTGGTGCCCTCCTCGTCCGGAGGCGCGGCGTCGGCCGCCCCCGTCGCCGACGGTCCCGCAGGCCGCCTCGTGATCACCAAGGGCGCGAAGGCCGGGCTCGAGATGCCGCTGGGCGGCGGCCCCCTGACGATCGGTCGCTCGCAGGAGAGCAACCTCGTGATCCGCGACGACTACACCTCGACCCACCACGCCCGCCTCATGCTCTGGAACGGTCGCTGGGTCGTGCAAGACCTCGACTCCACCAACGGCACGTTCCTCGACGGCGAGCGCGTGACGGTCCCGACCCCGGTGCCCGCGGGCTCCGTCGTGACGATCGGCCAGACGAGCTTCGAGCTCCGGCGGTAGGCCCCCATGACCCAGCCCAAGAGTGCTGCTCTGTCCGACGTGGGCAAGATCCGCTCGAACAACCAAGACTCCGGCTACGCCGGCACCCGGTTGTTCGTGGTCGCCGACGGCATGGGCGGGCACGCGGGCGGCGACGTCGCGTCGGCGATCGCGATCCGTCGCATCCGCGAGACCGACCGGCAGTACACCTCCCCCGGCGACGCCGAGTTCGCCCTGCAGTCGTCGCTGATCGCGGCGAACCAGCTGCTCGCCGAGACGGTGTTCGAGCACCAGGAGCTCACCGGCATGGGCACCACGGTCAGCGCCATGCTGCGCGTGGGCGACAGCATGGCCATCGCCCACATCGGCGACTCGCGCATCTACCTGTGGCGCGAGGAGGAGCTCAGCCAGATCACCTCCGACCACACGTTCGTCCAGCGCCTGGTCGACAGCGGCCGCATCACGCCCGAGGAGGCGGCGGTGCACCCCCGGCGAAGCGTGCTCATGCGCGTGCTCGGCGACGTCGACGCCGCCCCCGAGATCGACACGGCGACCCTCGGCACGCAGCCGGGCGACCGTTGGCTGATCTGCTCGGACGGCCTCAGCAGCTACCTCGCCGAAGACCGCATCAAGAAGGCCCTCGGCGCCGGCCTCGACGCCGACGAGACCGCGCGCCGACTGGTGAAGGAGACCCTCGACCACGGCGCCCCCGACAACGTGACCGTCGTGGTCGTCGACGTCGACGAGACGGGCGACTCGGCCGTCGAGCCCCCGGTCACGGTCGGCTCGGCCTCCGTGCCGCTCACCTTCGAGGCCGAGGCCGGGCGCAAGCCCCTCCGCCTGCCGACGATCCTGCTGCACCCCCTCAAGGTCGCGAGTACGCCGGAGGACAGCCACTTCGAGCCCGAGTCCGACGAGTACCTCGCCGAGCTCATCGCGGAAGACAGGCGCCGGCGACGACGTCGACGCGTGACGTGGCTCGTCGCCCTCGTCGTGGCCGTCGGCGCCCTCGTCGCGGGCCTCGTGCTCGCCTACCAGTGGACCCAAGACCATTACTACGTCGGCGAGGACGGCGGGACGGTCGTCATCTACCGCGGCGTCCAGCAGAGCCTCGGGCCGATCACGCTCAGCGAGGTCTTCGAAGAGACGGACCTCCAGGTGGCCGACCTGCCGAACTACACGCAGCAGACCGTCTCCGACACGATCAACGCCGACTCGCTCCGCGACGCGCGAGCCATCGTCGAGAGGCTGACCGATGCCGCCGAGTGACCGCACGGGTGACGACGCCTCCACCGAGCTGATCGACCGCCGGTCGCCGCGGTCCGGAGGCGCGGGGCAGTCCCCGACGTCCGCCTCCCCCGCCTCCGCCCCGCCCCAGAACTTCACGCAGGCGATCACGATCCGCCTCCGCCAGCCGGCGAAGCTCCGCAACCTCGAGCTGCTGATGCTGGTCATCGCGGCGGGCATCTGCGCCGCCGCCGTCGTGCTGGTGCAGCTCGGTGCACTGGGCGAGATCGACCCGAGCGTCCTGATCGCCGGCTCGAGCATCCTGGGCCTCGCCCTGGTCTTCCACCTCGTGCTGCGGGTCGTCGCCCGCGAGGCCGACCCGTTCATCATGCCGATCGCCCTCGCGCTCAACGGCGTCGGCATCGCCATGATCTACCGCCTCGACCTCGCCGAGGGCCGGTCGGGCTGGGGCGCCCTCGGCATCAAGCAGATCGCGTGGACGGCGATGGCCATGGCGATCGCGCTGATCGCGCTGCTCGTCATCCGCAACTACCGCGTGCTCTCGCGGTACCGCTACATCGCGATGGCGACGTCGATCGTGCTGCTGCTGCTGCCGCTCGTGCCGGGTCTCGGCCGCGACGGCCTGAACGCCCGCGTCTGGATCGACATCGGCCCGTTCTCCTTCCAGCCGGGCGAGATCGGCAAGATCACCCTCGCGATCTTCTTCGCGGGCTACCTCGTCACGGCCCGCGACAACCTGTCGATCATGGGCCCGAAGATCCTCGGCATGCGGTTCCCGCGGCCGCGCGACCTCGGCCCGATCCTCCTCGTCTGGGTCGTGGCGATGGGCGTGCTCATCTTCCAGCGCGACCTCGGCACGTCGCTGCTCTACTTCGGCCTCTTCCTCGTGATGATCTACGTGGGCACGGGCCGGGCGAGCTGGATCGTCCTCGGCCTGACGCTCTTCCTCGGCGGGGCGATCGTGGCGAGCACCTTCCTCGGCTACGTGCAGGGGCGGTTCGCCGCGTGGCTGAACCCCTTCGACGCCACCGAGTACTCCGCCGTGGGCGGCTCGTACCAGCTCGTCACGGGCCTGTTCGGCTTCGCGAACGGCGGCCTCGTGGGCACCGGCCTCGGGCAGGGACGCCCCCAGACGACGCCCCTCGCCGAGAGCGACTACATCTTCGCGTCGCTCGGGGAGGAGCTCGGCCTGGCCGGCATCTTCGCGATCCTCGCGCTCTACCTCCTGCTCGTGTCGCGCGGCTTCCGCATCGGCTTCGTGGGCCAGGACGACTTCGGCCGCATGCTCGGCGTCGGCGTCTCGTTCGTCATCGCCCTGCAGGTCTTCGTCGTCCTCGGCGGCGTCACGCGCGTCATCCCCCTGACCGGGCTCACCGCGCCGTTCCTGGCGGCGGGCGGCTCGTCGCTCGTGGCGAACTGGATCATCGTGGCCCTCCTGCTGCGGCTGTCCGACTCGATCCGCGACCAACCGAGGACGGTGATCGGCTGATGAACAAAGAACTCAGGCGCGTGAGCTTCGTGGTGCTGGCCATGTTCGTCGCGCTCTTCCTCTCGACGACCTACATCACGGCCTTCCAGGCCGACAGCCTCCGAGCCGACGGGCGCAACTACCGCACCCTGCTCGCCAGCTACAGCGCCCAGCGCGGGCCGATCCTGGTCGGCGGCCAGGCCGTGGCTCAGTCGGTGCCCGTCGACGACGTCTACGAGTTCCAGCGCACCTACCCCGACCCGCAGGTCTACGCCCCGGTGACGGGCTACTACACGCTCGGCCAGGGCGCGCGCGGCATCGAGGACAGCATGAACGAGTACCTCACCGGCAACGCCAACGCGCAGTTCTTCGATCAGATCAACTCGGTGCTCACCGGCCAGGACCCCGAGGGCGCGACGGTCAACCTGACGATCGACCCCGCCGTCCAGCAGGCCGCCTACGACGCCCTCGGCGACAACGCCGGCTCGGTCGTCGCGATGGACCCGAAGACCGGCAAGATCCTCGCGATGGTGTCGAAGGAGAGCTACGACCCCAACCAGCTCGCGAGCCACGACCGCGACGCCGTCAAGTCGGCGTACGACGCGCTCGTCGCCGACCCGGGCGACCCGTTGCAGAACCGGGCGATCGAGGGCGACCTGTACGCGCCGGGCTCGACGTTCAAGCTGATCACCGTGGCCGCCGCGCTCGAGAGCGGCGACTACACGCCCGACAGCGAGTTCCCGAACCCGGCCACGCTGCAGCTCCCGCAGTCGACCTTCAGCATCAACAACGCCGAGGGCGGCAGCTGCGGAGGCGGTGAGAACGCCACGATCGCGACGGCGCTCCGCCTGTCGTGCAACATCCCCATGGCCCAGCTGGGGCGCGCGCTCGGCGCCGACGCCCTCAGCGACCAGGCGGAGGCGTTCGGCTTCGGCGACGAGTCGCTGGCGATCCCGCAGGCGGTCACCCCGAGCCGGTTCCCCACCGAGACGTCGAACGGCTCACCGATCGACGACGCGACGCTCATGCTGCAGTCGTTCGGCCAGGGCTCCGACCGCGTGACGCCGCTGCAGATGGCGATGGTCTCGGCCGCCATCGCGAACGGCGGCACCGAGATGAACCCCACGCTGATCGACAGCGTCGTGAACCCCGACCTCTCGCCGGTGGGCGACTTCTCGCCCAGCGAGTACGGCAAGCCCATCAGCGCCGACACGGCGTCGACCATGACGGACATGATGGTGCAGGACGTGGCCGACGGCGCGGCGAGCAATGCAAGAATTGACGGCGTCGACGTGGCGGGCAAGACCGGCACGGCCGAGAACGGCACCGGAGATCCCTACACCCTGTGGTTCACCGGGTTCGCTCCCGCCGCAGATCCCGAGGTGGCCGTCGCGGTCGTCGTCGAGAACGGCGGCGGTCAGGGCCAGTCCGCGTTCGGCAACAGTGTCGCGTCACCAATCGCGAAGAAAGTACTAGAGGCGGTGCTGAACAAATGAGACCTTCGGGCGGAATCACCTTCGGTGGGCGTTACCAGCTCTCGACCCGCGTCGCCATCGGCGGCATGGGCGAGGTCTGGGAGGCCACCGACCTCGTCATCGGCCGCACGGTCGCGATCAAGATCCTCAAGGACGAGTACCTCGGCGACCCCGGGTTCCTCGAGCGCTTCCGGGCTGAGGCACGGCACGCGGCCCTCGTGAACCACGAGGGCATCGCCAACGTCTTCGACTACGGCGAGGAGGAGGGCAGCGCGTACCTCGTCATGGAGCTCGTCCCCGGCGAGGCCATGTCGACCGTCCTCGAGCGCGACCGCGTGCTCCCGACCGACAAGGTGCTCGACATCGTCGCGCAGACCGCGTCGGCCCTGCAGGCGGCCCACGCCGCGGGTCTCGTGCACCGCGACATCAAGCCGGGCAACCTGCTCGTCACCCCCGACGGCCGCGTCAAGATCACCGACTTCGGCATCGCGCGCATCGCCGACCAGGTCCCGCTCACCGCGACCGGCCAGGTCATGGGCACGGTGCAGTACCTCTCGCCCGAGCAGGCGAGCGGGCACCCGGCGTCGCCCAGCACCGACATCTACTCGCTCGGCATCGTGGCGTACGAGGCCCTCGCCGGCCGTCGTCCGTTCACGGGCGAGTCGCAGGTCGCCATCGCGATGGCGCAGATCAACGAGCAGCCGCCGGACCTCCCCTCGACGGTCTCCGAGCCCGTCCGTCGTCTCGTGCTCTCGTGCATCGCGAAGAAGCCCGCCGACCGTCCCGCCTCCGCCTCGGCGCTGGCGCAGGCCGCCCGGGCCCTCCGCCGGGGCGACGTCGCCGCCGCCACGGTCGCCGTCCCGGCCATCGCGGCGGCCGGCGCCCTGTCGGCCGACGCCGCGACCCGCGCGTTCGCCGCGCAGGACGCGACGACGCGGCTCTACGACCCGACCGGGTCCTCCGCCCAGCCCTCGACCGGTGCGTACGTCCCGGGCTCGGCCGACCCCGACGCTCTCCACGACGACCTCCCCGACGAGAAGAAGCCGCGCAGCCCCTGGTTCTGGCCCCTGATCGTGCTGGGCGTCGTCGTGCTCGTCGGCGTCGCCGCGCTCATCGCGTTCGCGGTCTCGTCCGACCAGCCCGACCCGGTCGACACGCCCTCGGCGTCGGCCCCCAGCCAGACGCCCTCGCAGACGCAGACGACGCCGAGCGAGACCCCGGTCGACACGCCCACCACGATCCCCGTCAACGCCAGCGACTACATCGGCCTCGCCGAGGCCGACGCCCGCGCTCAGCTCGAAGACCTCGGCCTCGTGGTCGAGTCGGTCGACAGCTCCACCCCGGCGCCCGACGCGGCCGCCGACGGCACGGTCGCGAGCCTCAACCCGACGGGCAACCTGTCCGAGGGCGACACCATCACGCTGGCGATCTTCCGGGCGGCGCCGACACCCACCCAGCCGACGGCGCCCTCGGCGTCCGAGACGACGGTCGTGGGCGACGGCGAGTCGACGGTCACGGTCTCGTGGCAGGCCTACCAGAACTGCCCGACCGGCTACTCGCTGACCGGCTACTCGTACAACATCACGGGCGGCACCGACGTGAGCGGGGCCGCCGGCGGCGGTCTCGGCACCAACGTGACGCAGGTCGACGTGAAGTCCACGACGCCCGGCAACATGACCGTCACGTACGTCGCCAACTGCGGCCAGCTCGCCAGCAGCGCCTCGGCCGGCGTGACGATCTCCGTCACGCAGCCGGAGGCCGAGCCCGACCCGTCGCCCACCGGCACGAGCGGCACCGGGAACAACGGCAACGGCAACGGCAACGGCGGCAACGGGCGGGGCTGACCTCGCGCCGTGACACGCACGGAGGCCGCGACCCACGAGGGTCGCGGCCTCCGGCGCGTCCGGGGTCACGAAGCGCTGACAATCATCCCTCGGGCGTACGTCGGCACCCGATCTGGGGGCAGCGCGGCCAGTACACTTGCTCCGACCGTGGGAACCGACAGCGGTCTCGACGGGAGTGCAGGGCGTGGCTGAAGGTGTGAGAGAGGGCGTTCACCTCCTCGCCAACCGGTACCAGATCGGCGAGCTGATCGGTCGGGGCGGCATGGCCGACGTGCACGTCGGCACCGATGCCCGGCTCGGTCGCCGCATCGCGATCAAGCTGATGAAGCCGGCCCTCGCCACCGATCCCGCTTTCCGCACCCGCTTCCGCCAAGAGGCCCAGGCGGCCGCTCGCATGGCCCACCCGACCATCGTCCGGGTCTTCGACGCCGGAGAAGAGACGGTGCGCGACGCGCGAGGGCACGAGGTGCAGGTGCCCTTCATCGTCATGGAGCACGTCGAGGGCCGCCTCCTGAAGGACATGGTCCGCGAGGGGCCCCTCGACCCCGCCGAGGCCGTCCGCATCACGCAGGGCATCCTGACCGCGCTCGAGTACTCGCACCGTGCCGGCGTCGTCCACCGCGACATCAAGCCCGGCAACGTCATGGTCACCCACACCGGCCAGGTCAAGGTCATGGACTTCGGCATCGCGCGCGCGATCTCCGACTCGTCGGCGACGGTCGCCCAGACCACGGCGATCCTCGGCACGGCCCAGTACTTCAGCCCCGAGCAGGCCCGCGGCGAGACCGTCGACTCCCGCTCCGACCTCTACTCGACCGGCGTGCTGCTCTTCGAGCTGCTCACCGGGCGTCCGCCGTTCCGTGGCGACTCGCCGGTCGCGGTCGCGTACCAGCACGTCAGCGAGGCACCGGTGCCGCCGAGCACGATCGAGCCCGGCATCTCGCCCGCGCTCGACGCCGTCGTCCTGCGGGCCCTCGCGAAGGACCGCTTCGAGCGGTTCCAGACCGCCGCCGACTTCCGCGACGACGTCGAGGCGGCCGGCCAGGGCCGGGCACCCGCTCGTCGCCCCCCGGTGCACGACGCCGGCACGACCCTCTTCGGCGTCGACCCGCGCGCGAGCGCGGGCAGCGAGGCGGCCCTCAAAGAGCTCTCCTCCGACGACAACGACCGTCCGCAGCGCACCCAGACGCGGCCCCCGGTCGCGTGGATCTGGGCGGGCATCGTCCTCGTCGCCATCGTCATCGTGGCCGTCGTCTTCTGGGTCGCCAACATCAGGCCGCCCGAGATCACGACGTCGCAGGGCGCCACCGTGCCCGCCGTGGTGGGCATGAGCTACGACGACGCCGCGGCCGACCTCGAAGACCTCGGCCTCGTGGCCGTGCGGTCCGAGGTGCCCGACGACACCGTGCCCGAGGGGCAGGTCATCTCGGCCGACCCGGCCGGGGGCACGACCGACGTGCCGGCCGGCATGCAGGTCACCCTGACGGTCTCGTCGGGCCCGGTGATGTCGACGATGCCCGCCGTGGCGGGCCTCGACGTCGCAGCGGCCTGGCAGGCGGTCACGGCGGCGGGACTCGACCAGGGCAAGCAGACGACCGACTACTCGGTCGACGTGCCCGAGGGCGGCGTGCTCGACGCCTCCGAGGCCGAGGGCAGCGAGCTGCGCGAGGGCACCACGATCGACCTCGTCGTCTCGAACGGCCTCGTGCAGGTGCCCGACGTCACGCGCCAGTCGGTGACCACGGCCGTCGACCTGCTGCAAGACCAGCTCGGCCTGACCGTGGGCACGTACACCGACGACGGCTGCTCGGGTCAGACGGTCTCCACGCAGTCCCTCCCGCCGGGCGACCAGCCCCAGGGGTCGTCGATCCAGCTCGGGGTCTGCAGCGCCGAGTGACGCCGACGCCGGGACCCGGCGTCGTCAGCCGAGGTCGACGAGCGGGTCGAGTCCGCGGGCGGTGACGGCCGCCTCGGGCAGGCCGGCCACGGCGAGCCAGTTGCCGATCATCCGGTAACCGCCCTCGGTGAGCACGGATTCGGGGTGGAACTGCACGCCGTACACGGGTGCCGCCCGGTGGCGGAGGCCCATGATCACGCCGCCCTCCGTCCGCGAGGTCACCTCGAGGTCGGCGGGCACGGTGTCGTCGACGACCGCGAGCGAGTGGTACCGCGTCGCGGTGAACGGCTGCGGCACGCCGTCGTAGAACCCGCTGTCGTCGTGCGTCACCCGCGAGGTCTTGCCGTGCATGAGCTCGTCGGCGTGGGTGACGGTGGCGCCCAGCGCCTCCGCGATGGCCTGGTGGCCGAGGCAGACGCCCAGCAGCGGCTTGTCGACCGCCAGGGCCGCGTGGACGACGTCGATCGAGACGCCGGCCGCCGCGGGCGTGCCCGGCCCGGGCGACAGCAGCACGGCGTCGTACTCGTCGATGCGCGACCGGGCGTCGGCCGCCGCGAACGAGTCGTTGCGCACGACCTCGGTCTCGGCGCCGAGCTGCTGCAGGTAGCCGTTCAGGGTGTAGACGAAGCTGTCGTAGTTGTCGACCACGAGGATGCGGGTCACGAGTCCTCCACGGTGACGTCGGGGGCGGGGATGATCTCGTTCACGAGCGGGAAGACCCACTCCACGAGGGCGTAGAGCGCCGCGGCGAGCAGCACCAGCACGATGACCAGCCTGACCCACCACGGCCCTGGAAGGATACGCCAGAGGGCTCCGTACACGGTCAGCTCCCCACGCCGGCGGCGGCCAGCTCGGCCGGCACCTGGTCGAGCGGCTGCCACGAGTCGTACACGCCGTAGGCGACGATGCGCTCCTGGGCCGTGTACTTCGGGTTGCAGCTGGTCAGGGTGATGAGGCGCTCCCCGGAGGCGGCGCTCACGTCCGGCGCGTCGGGCACCGGCTGCAGCACCGAGACCTGGGTCGGCTGCACGTACTGGAGGTTGCGGAACACGTAGGTGTACCACCCGTCCTTCGTCTGCACGTACATCCGGTCGCCCTCCTGGAGGTCCGCGATCTGGGCGAACGGGGCGCCGTAGGTCGTGCGGTGGGCGGCGACCCCGAAGTTGCCCACCTCGCCGGGCATCTGGGTGTCGTCGTAGTGGCCGATGCCGATGGCGTTCAGGGTCCGCACGGTGCTCGTGCCCCCGGCGATCGGCACGGCGTAGTCGGCGCCGAAGCGCGGCACGTAGAAGTTCGCGAACGTCTCTGCCTCGGCCGGGGCCGGCGTCACGGGCGGCTCGCCGTCCGCGGGCGCGGGGGGCTGCTCGGCGGCCTGCTGCCGGAACTGGTCGCTGAGCTGGGACGCCTGGTCACGGTGCTCGCCGGCGACGACGAGGTCGTTGAACCACTGCTGCCAGCCGATGAAGAGGAGGACGAGCACGCCGGCGGTGATGAGCAGCTCGCCGAGCACCCCCACGACGGAGACGCGGCGCCGAGGCCTCCGGACGGCGGCCGTCCGTCGACCTCGAGGTCGGCGCTGGTCGTCGGTCATGGGTCGATCCTAGTCAGCGCCTCCGGCGCGCTCCGTCGCCCGGGGTCCCGACCGTCCAGGGGCCTGCGGAGGACCCTGACGGTAGGATGTGCGCCATGGCCAAAGACTCGAACCGCACCTCGAAGCCCGCCCGCGTCCGCGAGGCCCGCTCCGGAGAGGCTCGCACCTCCGCCGACGCGCCCAACCCGGTGTGGTTCAAGCCGGTCATGTTCGGCTTCATGCTCGTCGGCCTGGCCTGGATCGTCGTCTTCTACGTGAGCCAGAGCACCCTGCCCGTGCAGTCGCTCGGCTCGTGGAACATCCTCGTCGGCTTCGGCATCATGTTCATCGGCTTCCTCATGACGACCCGCTGGCGCTGACCCCGGCTCGAACGCACGTTCGGAGTTACATCCGTGTAATTGTCCCCAGTGTTAATAAACCTGTGGATAACTTCTGTGGAGAAGCTCGGGCCCCGCGGTGGACGACGCGAGGCGCGACGAACGAAGGAGGCGGTACCCGGGTGGGTACCGCCTCCTTCGTGTCTGCGCCGGCTCGAGCTCGCTAGAGCACGCCGAGGAACTGGGCCGACCGCACCAAGACGATCGCCAGCATGACGACCCCGATGCCGGACAGGGCGGCGATCTGCACCTTCGTCTTGGACCGGTGGCGGGTCTTCGTGAAGACCCAGGCCACGGCGGCCCCGACCAGCAGGCCGCCGATGTGTGCCTGCCACGAGATGGCCGGCGACACGAGCCCGATCACGAAGTTGATCGCGAGGAGCACCAGCAGCTGGATGCCGTTCGAGCCCCCCAGGCTGCGGGAGATGACGAAGAACGCCGCCATCAGCCCGAAGATCGCGCCCGAGGCCCCCACGACCGGCGTGCCCGGGGCGAGGAGCGACACGGCGGCGGCACCGCCGAGCCCGCTGATGGCGTAGAGCGCGAGGTAGCGACCCCGCCCGAGGGTCCTCTCGAGCTGCGCCCCGAAGATGAAGAGCGCGTACATGTTGAAGAGGATGTGCAGCACGCTGCCGTGCGTGAACATCGACGTGACGATCCGCCACGGCTGGTCGAGCGCGATCGGCGCGTAGAACGAGAGGGCCGAGGTGACGGCGCCCCCGCTCACGAACTGCACGACGTAGACGAGCACGTTGACCGCGATGAGCGACCACGTGACGACGGGGGCCCCGCCTCGAGCCGCACCGCGCAGGCGCGTCACCGTGGCCGACGTCACCCGGGGCGCCGAGGCCTGGGCCTCGCGGACGCACTCCGGGCAGTGCACGCCCACGGCGGCGGGCGTCTGGCACTGACCGCAGATGGTGCGCCCACACCGCTGGCAGAGGACGAAGCTCTGCCGGTCGGGGTGGCGGTAGCAGTGGTCGGAGGACTCGGGCGGGACCTGGCTCACCTAGACCTCGTCGATGGTGACGCTCTCGATGACGACGTCGTCGAGGGGCTTGTCGCGCGCGTCGGTCGAGACGGCCTCGATGGCGTCGACGACCTTCTTCGACTCGTCGTCGGAGACGACGCCGAAGATGGTGTGCTTGCCCTGCAGCCACGGGGTGGGCACGGTCGTGATGAAGAACTGCGAGCCGTTGGTGCCGCGGCCGCCCTGGATGCCCGCGTTGGCCATGGCCAGCACGTAGGGCTTCGAGAAGTCGAGCTCGGGGTGGATCTCGTCGTCGAACTGGTAGCCGGGGCCGCCGATGCCCTGGCCGAGCGGGTCGCCGCCCTGGAGCATGAAGTCCTTGATGATGCGGTGGAACACGACGCCGTCGTACAGCTTGTCGGTGCTGACCTTGCCCGTGGAGGGGTGGGTCCACTCGATCGTGCCGGTCGCGAGACCGGTGAAGTTGGCGACGGTCTTCGGGGCGTGGTTGCCGAACAGGTCGATCTTGATGGTGCCCTTGTTCGTCTTCATGGTGGCGACAGCAGTGTGGAGTGACATGGGCGACATTCTCCCACAGCGCCCTGATCCGTCAGCGACCGGTCAGCGTTCACGGTGTTACCTGCCAGGATGCCCCGTGCCAGGATGGGACACCAGCACCGCACGTCTCGCTGCCCATTGATCGTTGGAGGAACACTGTGGCCCTGTCACGCAAGCAGAAGAAAGAACTGAAGAAGTTCAAGAAGCACGCGGTCGACGTGTGGTCCCAGCAGCGCGAGGTCTTCAGCCACGCCGGCCAGGTCGTCGGCGACGCTCGCGACCACGGCGTCAAGTACGCGAACAAGAACGTCGTGCCCCGCGTGAAGCACGCCATCGACGACAACGTCCGCCCCGCGGTCTCGCAGGGCCTGTCGGCCGGCACCCACGTCGCGACCAAGGCGCAGGACCGCTTCAAGCACGACCTCTATCCCGCGGTCACCTCGTACCTCAACGGTCTCGACCTCGTGAACGACCCCAAGGTCAAGAAGGCCGTGAAGAGCGCCAAGAAGAAGGGCTCGAAGGTCGCGTCGAAGTACGTGCCCCAGAAGAAGAGCGGCCCCGGCGTCGGCGGCGTGCTCCTCATCGGCCTCGGCGTGGTCGCCCTCGGCGGGCTGGTCTTCGCCGCCGTGCAGACCCTCCGTGCCGACGACGAGCTCTGGGTCGCCGACGACGACGCCGACACCAAGGCCTGACGCCCCCGAACACCAGCACCACCCCGCCAGGGCCCGCCTCCACCCGGAAGCGGGCCCTCCGTGTCTCCCCGGCCCCCGTGCAACGAGCGAAG
>Ga0265798_10003221_pt1 | contig 23370 bp, 20 predicted proteins | sample P3T30metagenome_FD_192430 | JGI IMG/M metagenome (GOLD analysis project Ga0265798, IMG submission 192430) | Plant litter microbial communities from East Loma Ridge, Irvine, California - P3 T30 | ecosystem: Environmental > Terrestrial > Plant litter > Unclassified | place: USA: California... | reverse complement strand
GAAAGAGCTCGCCGATCGCTACCTTTGAAAGCAAACAGCACCAACAACACCGCCCTATACGTGTACATAAGCCTGCTCAAATCAAGAAAAGACTGTCGCCGAGCTCTTTCCTCTCCATCCTAGCACCCGGAAGTGTCTCCGACGATGACCCCGATACCTCGATACCTCGATACCCCGATACATGCGCTTAGACTCCACATTCTTGCCTAGCACCGCTCTTCGAGTCCAGAACGCGAACTAGCTATAGTAGAAGCAAAGGTACAGGGTCAGAAGGATACATGAATGCCAAACTTGATCGATTCGAGGAGCGATCACAGCAAGTACACATGGATCTCCCGGAGCCGTAGAGTTGGCGGGCAAGACTGATGACAATAAGAAACTTCTGCGCGCTTGTCAGCGGCAGCTGCCTAGATTCCTGAAAGGACATATTGATCTATAAGAGCTTCACGCAGTACGTGGTCGAGAACACATGTTTTCGGAACGTGGGAGACATCACACGCTTGCTGAAGGACAGGCAGGTGCTCATACATTGTTAGGGCCATATCCTGTGCCCAAAGTGGGGGAGGTTTTGACAAGGTAACTTCCCAGATTGAATGTAGGAAGGCCAGTCGGGAAACAATCGAGGAAGGAGACACTCCGTCTATCAGTGACCAGGCAGGCACAGAGAACGCCGTTACAAATACAGGCTTTTGCGAGTATCTCGCTAAAGGAGTCAATCGCATCAAGCTCACAGATTTTACAACTGACGGTTATACTAGCGAAGAGACAATTGCGACGAACAGATCATTATGTACCACTTCCCGAAAAGAAGTAAAACTATATATGGTTTTGAGTACTTCTCAGGAGCCTCGGATGGCGGCTGTATACTTGGGTGTATGTGTATAAATACCGGGCACTCGACATGGAGGATAAACCACGGTATGCATGCTAGTACACCATGTTGTATAGGATGACAATACATAGTTTTGTACTAGTTTAAAGTAATTCTAGAGGAATTACTAATGCAGGCTAATACTATAGCACTAGTTGCTAATGTGACTACATGCATCTTATACCAAGGACACAAAGAGCAACCACAATCTATTACGAGTTCATTCTACATCCCAAGAGCGCACTCGCTAGTATCGCTTACCAGAATGTCCAAAATCTTCTGTAGAAATCTTCCAGCTTCCTAAGCTGCCGACTGTGAGGAGAGCTGCATCTACAGGATAATCCATTTTCCTAGGATACACCCAGTCTCTACCCTTGCCTCAAGCCCGATCGCCCGGCCCTCACCCACTCTAACTCTCGCTACCATCCCAATCAATCTCTACACTAACAAAGCCGTCGCTCATCCACTTCCCGCTTAGGCAACTGCATAACCCTATGCCTTATCTTGTTCCTCTCATTCTCCAATCTCTCTGCAAGAGTCTTCGGCCACTCATCCAGTGCTTTCAATATCTTCTCCCTACCAACAACGTACTCCCAATAGCCTCTAGCAAGCGTAATCTTCAATTTTGCATTAGCTCGCTGCTTGCGAACCTCTTCCAGACTAACCGCCAAGAGGGAACCGCTTGGAGCGGAGGCGCTCGAGTCGCTTGATCTCGTCAATCTCGAAAGCGTTCTAGGACTTGGTGGTCTTCCAAGGACGTGAAAGAGGAATGATGAAAAGATTCGTTGAGGCTGGTGAGCCAACAGGGGCGAACCGGATGGGTTGGTTTCATATTGGAGGTTAGAGAAGATAAAGGAGTAGATTTATTTTGCTGTAGCTTCAGGTTGGGTAGTGTTAATAACTAGGGCAGTTTTGTACAAAATAACTACTCTGACAAGCGCATGGAAACATTATGTATCATTAGCCGTTTCCCGAAAAGGCATGCTCCGCAAGTACAGAATTTCCCATGATATGTCCGTACACACGAACAAGAAGACAAGACACATTCGCAGAAGAAGAGAGACTGCACAAGCAAAAAGAACATGAGAGAATTTCATATAAAAACCACAAAGCTACAAAAAACAAGCCAACATAACTCCTTGCTCAACGACATATTATGCTGAAGAAAAAGTCATCTCTCATGAAACCATCTCACCAACCAAAACTTGACACACATCAGCGGCCCCTACATATGATCATGTCTTCCCAGCATCTTGCCCTTCTTGCCCAACGCCTTGGCCTCACCCTGCTTGATCTTCGCAAGTCGTGCCCTGATCAAACCTATTAGCCCACATCCAATTTAAAGATAAAATAAAGAGATGAAAACATAAACTTACTCCTCAGCTGCCTCCCTCTCCAACCGATGTACATGTTCCCTAGCCTCCCTCACTGCATTCCTCGCCACAAACAAGGCCCGATCTGCATCCCGCTCCGCTGCTTCCGCATTCATCAGACTCTGTTTCGCAGTCGCAATACTCGGGTCGCCAGAGCCGCTGCTGCGGCTGAACATGCCAGACGTGCGTTTAGGCGAGCTGGTACTATGATGTGTAGTTGTTGTGCGACTGGCGGAGCTGCTGCTGTGACGGGAGTCGCGGTAGGAAGGCGAGGAGGAACGGCGGCGCGAGAACATGGAGTGTTTTTGAGCCGGGGGAGGGGGAGGAGGGGGTGAGGGCTCGCGTTTGGACCCGAAGAGAGGCATCTTTATTCTACTCCTTTGACTGAATGTTGGGGTTGTTTTTGTTATAGAGGTTCGTCGGTAGGTATGGTTGTAGTTAGGAATTGGTAACTTCTTCTTCTTCTTCTTTCTACAACTTGTATACTTTAGAATAGAAAAAAGACATGGACCCTGAGCGTATGCACGTGTTATATATTACAGCCATTCCCCCCTTCTCATCGCTGGCTGTCTTGGTATCACATGTGTCGTCAAAAGCAGGGTTCGGGTACCCCGTATCGCATGACGTCAATCCTGCCGAATAGAGGACAAGATCAGCGGTTTCCATCATTGGCAGCAGCCGCATCGTCATGGCTAATCTGCAAAGACGGAGCTGGATACCACAAAAAATGTGACTTCTTAAAAGCAATTGAGCTGCGACATTGTGCTTTTTTAGCGTGGTGTAGGAGGGTTATGTGGGACTAGGTCGTTGTTCACAGGCTTGTCGGTCTTGGTGTACCGCAGTTCGGGTACCAGAGTAGAGCTAGTGAGCTTGTTCGCGCTCAGATCTACGGAATTCCAGGGATGGCCTGCCGAAGTAGCCGTGAAGTGGGACCTGTGAAGGCGCGGGATGATCTATAATCGATTGATGCTAAAATCACTTCAAACTAGCAGACATGATAAAGTCACCATCGTCGCTATGATGCGACTCGGCTTGGTCGCTTGTGCTTCTATGATAAATCTATCCGGCTCTCCCGACAACAACGTGAAAACTGTCATGTCTGGCGCTTGCGCGCCGTGTAATGCAATGTATATCATAGACGCCGCCCAATGCATTGCTGTGATACGAGAAGCAAGATTAACCACACTTGACGCTCTCATTGTTCCCCATCATCGTCTTGCTCGTAGTCTTGATGATGCTAATGACCATGACTGTACATCCAAATGCTACAACAGCTCCGGCAAGGTATGTCTTGCTGCTCTTCTGACTCAATTTCATATAACATAGAGGCGGAAGGATAAACGCTAATGCGCACGCAGAGGTAGCGCCAAAAAGTTCGAACACAATGCCGAGATCGCAGGTAAGAAGAGACAGGGTAAGTGCGCCAAGGACGAGCGAAGAGGTAAAGATGAGGTGGCGGTTAGGATTGTAGGGTTCGTCGGGGAACCAGTAGTTGTTCATTACCTCTCGACACACAAAGGCTTCGAGAGGGAGAGTGGTGAGCATGTTGAGGCCAAAGAACAGGCGCGCAATGTTGACCATGAGGTTATCGTCTGGGAAGTTATTAAGCACATTGCCGAGCGTCTTGTCGCCAAATGTCAAATAACCTGAGAGAGCCATGACGAGACATGCAACCAGGGAAATGCTGGTGCTATAGTGTGTTACGCGCGAGAAGCGGTCAATGGTAGGTTTGCGCAGAGAGCCATAGATGAGCAGGCTGTTGTGATGACACACAAAAGCGAAGGAGATTACGCCTATGGCTTCGAATATGCCCGAGTTTATAACGAGCGAACCACGGAGTTGGCCTTTGGATTCTGGGGGTACGCGGAAGGCTTGCGTCGCGACGGTTATGATGATGACAATCATGCTGACAAGTGCAAAGCCGCTGGCTTTGGCGAGCTGCTTAGTGTTAGCTCATGTTACGCTCGGGTTCCAGGTGGTGCTACTTTGGAGATGTCACGGTAGAGTGACAAAGGAAATGATATGCCGAGAATGAGCAATATCATCACGGCTCTCCTGTTGACAAGGAGCCAGAGAAAGGGCATATCCTCCAACGAAGGGAAGAACGAGTTCAGAACCCTAGGTATCGTGTCGCCGACAATGACACAAAAGGCCACCATGCCACCAAAGGCACTGCACGTTGTTAATACATTGCTTTCCGATTGCGGCACGGTAAACATACAATAGCCATTGCGCCAAAGAAATTGCTATCAGCCCCGACTTCCCAAAGCAATGTTGTACCGTGGCTTGGAACGAGTCGGTTCCGCTGAGCTTGGAGTTTATGACTATTAGCCGTATTGTCCAGTCCACGACGATGGTGAGGCCGATGAGGAGCGCGGTCCCTGTTATGAGGCCTGCGTTACGGATAGCGTATGGCTGGCCGATGATTCCAGCACCTCTGTTTCGTGTTAGTCTCTCGTGTCCAATATCTGCTATTCCAAACCTTACATGATGCTATTTGCCATGTTCATGAAGGCGCTTCGCATCCCGCTTCGCGGCCGCGCGTTCTCCAGGTGGTCTTCGGGATTGAACGACTCGTTTGCGACCGTGACACTGGGTGCCTCGATGCCGGTAAGCAGCGGAAGTCTTTGCACTCTTTCTTGCCCGTCTGGATCATCCATGTAGTTGTCGGCTCCCAGCTCTAGCCAGTCGCCAGTATTGTTGCCGTTTCCATTCATCGAACTTCTCGGCTCTTCGAAGCGCACCCGATTCGGCGTCCTGGGTGCGCCATCAGGCCGCGGCTGTGCAAAGGACGATTGGCGCCTGATGCCGCCATTTGGACGTGATCCCGGGGGTGCTGGGGACACGGAAGCAGTTCGCGATGAGGTAGGAGATGGCGACAGGTTCCGTGGACTCGTCTTCTGTTCGTGTTCAGGTTCCGAGTCGCTGTCTGAAAGATGCCCATGCAGGAGCTTCTGGCTTTCGCTCATCGTGGCATTGTCGATATTTAAGGAGGCGTTGACACTCGGGTAGCCGTGACGGTGTCATTCGCGACTTCTGACATCGGACTTTACACCCCTGTCGTTACGCTAGACCAATTCCGAACTGGTACACTCATCGTTCCCGGCTCCGGCGAAACGTGGGGTGAGTGAGCCCCGTCGGCGTCACGACACGCATGTACGCCCGAGAGGAATCATACGCACGTGCTTATTTTTGGAACTCACATCTCCAAGTGCAACACTACTGATAGGCATACACCTCTGTATCGTTTCCATCGCAAATCATTGAATCGTAGTTCTAACATCGTCCTTAGCCAGAGCTGAAGGCTATCAACCACACATATACCGGCAATCAATGCGCATGACCATGCGTCAAGATTGCCCCTTTAGCTAGTTCCATATAGACAAGAGCTACATAACGAATATGGAAATCAGGACCTCATCAGACAAAACAACGCGAGTAACCACTAACAGCACCTGGTACGTGACTCGCGACACATGGCCTTAGCTACATCATGGTACATAGAGACCCCGTTAAATCCCGATGAAGCTGCTGTTTAATCTGCTTCTTCTGCTTCACCAAATCTCGCTTGTGGTTTTCCTCAACGCGTTTCATCATTTCCCTCTGAGCTTGCTCATATTGCTCAAATTGTTTCTTGGTCTGTTCAAGCAGCTGTGTTGAGCTGATTTGCAGGTTAGAGATCTCCTGCCGCTGCTTTCCAAGTACCTCTTGATACTGTTCCTTAGTCTGCTCCAAAAGTTCTTGGACTTGTTTGTTGTTGCTCTCTCGTGCTTCCCTTAGTTGCTTCTCCAAGTCCATCATTTTGGCTTCGTAACGCCGGACAACTGATTCTGCTTCTGAAGCTAGCCCACTCCCTGCGCTTGTATCGACAAGATCTCTCTTCTCGTCAACCATCTCTACTTGAATACCTAGCGTCACTGGTCTCTTCTTGGCTATCAAGTACCTGACAATCTCGAGTGCCGACTCTTTTCCCTTGTTCTGGCGGAATACTTGACTGCCGTGATCAATCATTTCCTTCCAGAAATCGGGGTTGCTCTTTAGTTCTTCTTCTCTTTGGACGCTAATGTGCTCCGCTGTCACATCCCACATTGTCGATGCTAAGACGACGCTTCCGAGAGATTTCTCACCGCACAGTGCCTGGAACATCCTGAGATTCTTGGTACCGCTACCACCAAGCCGGGTGTCGGATATTTTATGGAGGTATATGATACCTGCTAGCTTCACGTTGGATATATGGGCCTTGTTAAGCCAAAGTACAATCTCCACGAGAATCTGAGAATCAGTGCGTTTCGTATCATCGAATCCTGGTGTATCAACGAGATAGATCTTAGTGCCATCTTCGAGCTTGCCATGTGCTACCTGTACTGATGATGTGCCTCGAAGCCATTAGACAAGGACATGCGCAAATCACATACTGTCTCTTACATGAATCTAAGCCGTGACCAACTTTCAACTGCTTATCCGCAAGGAAATTGACAAAAGTTGTCTTTCCACAACCTGTAATACCCATCACTGCAATTATGATATCGTTAGGCCTTCACAGTGTGGTTAGATCGCGGCTCTTACGATAGTTGTTGGAGCTTTACCCGAGGTTTGGAAGATCAAGGTCCTCACGATGAGGGCTGTCTACCCTATTCCCGCTGCCTGTGCTCATTTTCGCTTGACCAGAATATCGATTTCTTCGGAAGGTTGACGTAGTTGAGAAAAATCTAGCTTTTGCAGTGCTACCTCCGCGTATCAAATACTTGCAGGATGCACATCCACACAAGGAAGAAGATCAAGTTCGCTCCAGTTCATGCGGGTTGAACACACGAATACAGTCTCATGCGGATCCAAGGCAGATAAGCAAATACTTCCAGCTCCATGCGCATTGGTGATGCAAATGCAACCTCATGCAAGCAGGCTGAACTCAGCTGTTCATTCTCAAAGCGCATGTCCAGTTCGTCAGCATTCGCACGCAAGCCACTTGGTTGATAATCGCTTAGGCCATGTCGATTTCATCTACTGATAGGTTGAATGGTAAAAGTTCACCCTCATACCCCCCCTGACATATGTCGCTGCCCACGCAGCTGCCCTAAGAAGTTCACCGGTTCATTCAGCCTTTCGGTGTCACTTTATCTTGTGCAACATACTTGTCACGACAAATGAGGCAGTGCATGCATGTTTTCATCACGCTGCAGATTGACTGACACTGCATTCGTTCAGACAGCTGTTCGGCTTACCGACCTAATCACAGTTTGTGGTGCTACACCACCAGGTTATTGAATGTGTCTATGTAGAGAGCCCACATTGAACTCCGCGGAGACGATAAAACTTGGGCGCAGACTTGATGGCGGTGATGAAAGACTCGTATTTGCTATATGTCAAAATGTGGACATAAGAACAATCAGAAAAACGAACGCTGTTGGTAGGTGCATTCAATGAGAGTAACAGCGGCGAAACTTGGATTATCTGCCTTCCAGCATCTCTGATCTCTAGAGCTCATCTATTCATGCATATTGCCTTGGAACGATTGTGAGCGAGGTTGGGGCGGCCGTAATTGTGAATATGTTGAAATTTGGTGTCTTCGCGGTAGAGATAGAGGATGAGGTATACTGCGTGGTAGCCCAAATGGATCCACAATAGGTGGTACAGGTGGCGGGTATGTATAGGTAGTATTTGAGTTGCCAGGCGTCGGTGCAAAATAGCTTATTGGATGTGCTTGCACCACCGGAGAAACCGGATAGTCATTATCACTGTACTCTTCGCTTTCGGATGGATCACCCTCCTCAGGTTGAAAATCTTGAGAGGATTGAATATCCTGTTCACCCTGCTCTTGCAGGGTTCGGTACTTTTCGGATGGTTTTCCGCTTTTACGACTCTTCGATCGACTTTTCTTCCTCTTAGGCTTTGCGGCTTGTTTGCTAGAGTTCTTGGAATCTAGAGGCATAGTTTCTGCACGACGGGGTATCTGTCCAGGTTCCCTAGGAATACTCCTGAAGAAAGCATTCATCTTTTGCATGAACTGAGGTGAGTTTGACTGCTTCTCCTGTACCTTTTCTTTTGCAGTTTGCTTACGTTGTCCCTGGTCTTCTTTTCTTTTCTGAATTGCTTCAAGCTCCTTATTACGGCCTTCCAATCTTACCGCTTTCTCGAGCTGCTCCTCATTCAGTTTCTTCAATACATCGAATTGTTGCTCCAGCAACGATATGCGCTTGGCATGTTCTTTGGCCGTAATGTCCTTGGGTGATCCATCGATCATTCTTGCATAGATCGCTGCCTGCTCATTTTGCATATCCTTAAGCGTGACTGATAGGCCACCTCGATCGGCGTTGAGTCTGTCAACGGCGACAGCATAATTGCGAATTTGCTCGGAGAACTCGTGCATGAGCTCCTTGTCTTCGCGTAACTCCTCTGCCGTCTCTTCCAGCTGTTTCCTCTGTATCTCGTATCTCTTGCGCGTTTCATTTAATTCACCTTCCAGATACCGTCCTGCTGAAGTCTCCTCTAGTTTTGTTGTCTCACTGCTCATCATCTCACTTTGTAAAAGCAGCAAGAGTCTTCCTTGCCTCAGTGGAAGTGCATCGACAATCTGCATAGCGCCGCTTTCGTCGCCATAGTACCTCTTCATTCTAGCGCGTCCTCTCATCAGAGTGCCAAAGAACTCAGGCCTCTCCTTTAACGAACCCTCTCGCGTCTCAGCGGCCTCAATTGCGTCATCATTCTTGAGTAAACCCCACATGGTTGTGACAATTGTGACGTTCGGGAAACATTCTTCGCCACAGATCTTTTCAAAAATACGCAGGCATTTGAGCGAAGATCCTGACATTCGTATGTCAGTTATGCGGTGAACGTATATCATTCCACCAATTGCAAAGATGCGCCCCTTGCCATTGCAGTGAGTGCAAAGAAAAGAAGCAATCTTCTTGAACACTTCGGTAGATTCCACATTCGTGTCATCGAAACCTGGTGTATCAATGAGATAGATGTCCTGCCCATCCTTTTGTTGGAATTTATATTTGTGAAACGTGACGTCAGTGGTGCCTGTGATGATTAGATTACACAAGAAGATGGATTGTGTTGAAGATACATGATTCTAGTGAATGCCCGATCTTTGCAGGTTGTTGGGTGAGTTGGGAGATGAATGTGCTTTTGCCGGCGCCTGTGAGTCCCATAACTAGGATGGCAATTGCTCTACAGGCCATTGTCAGAAGTTATAGATCAATATACGATCATTATCGACTTACGGATAAGAGCGTGTACTGTAGCTGTGACCGGAAATCTGCTGGGGTAAGCATGTTGATGTTGGCACATCGCAGCTTCCTCGCCTAACAAAGGCACTACTCGCTGTATCCATTTCTCCAACTCGCAATGAATTTCAGGATAGAGGCACAGATTTGAGCTGGGTGTTGAGCGGATATGCAAGTGGTTGACGCTACACTCCCGCACAAAGAGAGCTAAAGCAACCGGCATGTGACGTGTATCCCCGCTCGTAGTGCTTATCATTATAGCCTAGTAATCTCTCATGCGTGTCAGCAGTGCATTAATTTAACGCAAGTGACAAACGGTGTGAAAAATGCTGTGAAACCATCCGGTGAACCAGATTCGACGTGGGTGTTGCTGATTGGTGACCACTGAACGCCAGGTGCTCAGCCTGATTCAGCCTTGGCCAAGATATGTATGCGGTAAAATCAGGCAATCCCCAACCGTGACTTGCTCGAAATAGATAGTAAAAGTAATGATATTGCTAGGTGTTGTCACAACGAATTTGAAAACCAGACTTGTGACCAGCTGATACCTTCGCGATGGGACCTGCTACAGAACGTCATGACCCACAAGCTCTTGAGTATGTTGTCAATACGCCAATACGGATATGTAGACTAATGATGGGAAAACAGCCCGAACGATATCTTTATAGCAGTAATGGGTGTTACTGGTGTGGGAAAATCAACTTTCATTCAACACTGTATAGACTCTACGGAACGTCTTTCGGGTGATGGATTGTTCTCATGTAAGATCTGATGGTTCGAAAGAATCTCGCAGGCCATTTGCTGATGAACACCAGGTACGAGTAGAGTTTCTATTCATACGACTGCGTTCCAGGACCGTATTGTGCATTTAATAGATACGCCTGGATTCAACGACAATCGGCAGTCGGACGGCGAGGTACTACAAGAGTTGGCGTACTGGTTAGCAGCCGCTTATGAAAGAGGTATTAAACTTAGTGGCCTTGTTTATCTCCATTGTATCATGGAGAATCGCTTTCCGGGTTCTGCGGTGAGGGCATTGGAAATCTTCAAGAAGATGTGTGGTGAAGAAGCGTTCTGTGGGGTAGTCTTCGCTACAACCAAGTGGGACCTTGTCGCCGTAGACGATCTCGCACAGGCTGTCAACAGGCATGAGGAATTTTGCCAAAAGGTTCGCCATGATGTTGTGAAGCAGGGCGGTGGTAAAGTAGTGAGTCTGTCAGTTGCTGAGACAGACGTCAAAAACATACTTCGTCATGTTGTTGGCGGCAACAGAAGACTTACGCTTGCATTCCAGCGGCAGTTGGTAGATGAGAACCGGCACATGTACGAGACAGATGCCGGACGGTTACTATACAACCATCTGAATGAACGCTTTCAGTCATTGCAAAGCATGGTAGACGAGGCTCGTAGAGGGATGGATGATAGCGTCAGCATGGGGCGAAGAGAAACTTTGCGCGAACTTAGCAACACTGCCTCCGAAATGCGATCAGTAGACGATGACATTGAGCGAACAAAAGCAGCATTGCGCGAAATTCGAGAGTCGTGGGGAAACATCATCAACCGAGAAGACCAAGGTCTTGCCCTGGCCGCACAACAGCTCCAACAGCGATTAGAGCTGGAACGTCACGGAAATGAAACCAATCAAAGTACTGCTTCGGTTAGCGCAGATACATCAACACCTGCTCTGAGCGATATCTCCAATATCTCCAGTATTGGCCGCTGTCCCAGCTGCGCATCCCAAGAGTCTATAGCGTTGAGATTGCGGGAGCTGGATAAGGAACGGCAGGCGCTTACGATCCGAGCGGGACAAAGGCTGAGCAAGAGATACACAACCAGTGTACGGACGCCAACGACATTAGGCGCCATAGGTACCACTTTGGCTGCTGGTCAGCTCATTGCAGCATTAGCCTGCGTGGTGATGTAATGATAGGGGAGTGGTGGCTAGCAAGCCCGAGCGTCGAGCTCTTCCTAATGTGTCCAAATAAGGACTTGTCAAGCCGCACCCAACAGGGTTGCAACGGTTTCTATTTAGCAATTATGGGAGGGCAGGTTACAACAACACACAGAATGTTACGTGGTGATAGCTTTTCATAGATAAGAAGATATCTAAAATCAATGTAATAAGGTGCCAAGTATGGTCATGTGATGGCGTGAACGTTACATACCCTTATGTACCTACAAGTGTAAATCAGTCGAATGTTTACATTCAATTTCGTGTATTGTGTCATGACCTGCAACTTAAATCATGATACAGCGACGTACCGAAAAGTATATCAGTCCAGCCTTGCACAACTGTTTCGAAACACGTGTGTCAATGATCGCACGTATGACTAAACGAAAGAGACCGAAAGACGCGGAGAGGGAATCATGATCTCTCTTCACTATAATCCTGAAAAATCCCCAGAGACCTATGTATGACCAAGTTCAAAAGCCTCTCCGTGGAAGACCCCAAGTTTCACATAACACGTACATACGTACCACAGTGCATCTGACACCGACCGCCAAGACGGCACAATAGCTTTCAGTGCTTCGACTGCTCCGTGAAATGGTACTTGTACATGGTTACTTGCTCAATACTGAACTGGTACATTGAGTACAAGTAACACTGTCACTGTTTGAGATGAACGGGTATCACGTCGAGTCGAGGGGCAGTGCAACGTAAGTCTGATTGGAAAAGAAGGTGTTTAAGTCTTGTTAAACTACACGTTATGGATTCTTTTGTCTGCCCATTGTCCCACTGCTAGAAATTTAATTTGTTGACAATCAAAATTATCGGCTTCACCATGCGTTTCTCAAACTTTCTCATCACCGCCATCTCTGGGTTTGCCTTCGCTGCAGAATCATCAAAGTATGACCGCCTTACATATACCCTTCGACCCACTCACTCGTCATTATGATCTTACTAATGCCAACTTATTCAGTAACCCAGCTGCCTCGGCATCCTCCATAGTGTCATCCATCGCCTCTTCGGTCTCATCTGAGGCATCTAAAATCACCTCAGCGACTGCCCCGAAGACCGCGACTGAGACAGCGACAACCACTAACAATAGCAAGGCAAATAAGGCAGCTGTTGCTATTGATGCTGGAGATGCTAGTGTTATGGCTGCTGCATTGGGGTTTGTTGCCTGGATGTTGTAGGGTAAACTGTCTGGATGTGAAGAAATGAACAGAGATAGGGGGAAGCGGAATGTTCAGACACAGAGGACTAGTAGCCTGAATGTAAAGCGGTCAGGTATGATAATGTAGGAGCATAGTTTAGTAATACAATGTTTGATTCATTAAAAATAGCTGAACATCCCATGCAAATACTTTACAAAACCTATAATGATCCATATGCTACCTTTGATACACATTATGCAATTCCTCCTCTCTATCTTTTTCCGACTACAAGATAGCGATCCTCCTCACCTGTGGAGCCTGTGCCCTTGGAACAGTAATGCTGAGCACGCCATTTTTGAAGCTAGCGCCTACGTTGGCGACATCGATACGCTCTGGGAATCGGAAAGTCCGTTCAAAAGATCCGTGCACGCGCTTTTCTTGCTGGGGCTGTTGTTGTGGCTGCTGGGCTGGTACCTCAGGCTGGGGCTGAGTGGCGAGAGCCGTTTCGGTAGCAGACTCCTCGACAGCCTTCTCCTTGCCCTTAGGCTCCTTGGGCTCGGCGGGAGTGGATGATGATGATGATACAGACGATGTGGCATCATCACCGAGGTCTTCAAAATCGTCCTCCACAGTTGGTTGATATGACTTGTGCGATGCGGTATCGCTATCTGGGGTGGCAACGCCGGCAGTGGTAGTCTCAGTCTCGGTGGCGTTTTCTACTTCGTGCTCGTTGGGTGTCTCCTCGGTAGTGGGGGCAGCTTCGATCTGAGGTTGCTGCGACTCCGGTTGGGCCTTCTCTGATTGCCAATGAGTGTTGCCAGCGACTTTTAGTGTGCGCTCATCAATCATCTCTACGTTGATGTTCTCTTGGTCGAAGCCCCGAATGTGACCGTTGATCTGCCATCCCTTCTCATTCTGGTTGACATCGAATTCGGCGCGAAGCGCTCGCTGACGCTGGAGTTCTTGTTGGCGCTGGATTTCTCGCTGTTGCAGCATTTCACGTTGAGCTTCAAGTTGCGCTGCAAGCTCTGCCTCTCGCTGAGCTTCGAGTTGTGCCTGGCGCTTGGCTTCGCGGTCGATCTCGTTCAGCAACTCATCAACTTGGCTGAGGAAGTACTGTGAGCGGCGAGGTTGGGAACGAGAGGCACGATAGGCATATGGAGATCGTGATACTGGAGCGCAGAAGCCAAATGGGTTGCACTGCGGTGCCTGATAGGCAGGCGCGAAGCGGGGAGTGAGGATAAAGGCCATTGCTAGTTTGATGGTTGGCTGCCCGAAGGTTGTTGATAGATGTGTAGAATAGTAGAGAAGATTGCGGCTCAAGGGTGGTGGTCTAGATCTTAGATCTGTGGATGTATTTATCTTTTGAATTGATGATGAGCTCTTGGAGGGCAGAGATCCATTGATTTATAGACATGGTTGCATGCAACCCAGGCAGCAGTAGCTTGCGTGCGCACTGATGAGAAATCTACATTTGGTAATACAACGAGATTTCTGGAAGTGTATGGACGCTTCACGATGGTTGCTGATGCTTCCAGCTTTGTCATGAAGATGCGTGAAGCTTCGCGATACTTCTGGAATCTTCCACGTCACTCGGTGGCTGAAGTGGCGCGTGCACGGATTATGTAATACTACTAGCGCGTTTTTCGAACACCCCTGCCCGTTGAGTGGTCTCACCCTCTTCCCTATTACGACGTGGTAGTGCTATATCGGGGTATCACAAATCCAAAAAAATAAGTTCAAACGTTGTTCCCTATTATCACATCAAGATCTGCAGAAAATGCGCTTTGGAAATTACCCCCAGTCATTTGCGATGCGGTCAGGTCCAGCTCGACACTTGATATAGAAGAGAGCTATCGTTATGACGGCTATGCTATCTGTATGCGACCGCATTGCTGAATATAGGGCCTTTGTTGAAGCCGCAGGTACTCCTATGTCGGTAGTAGAGTGACGACTATTGAGCAAAGGCAACGTTCCCACACAGAAGTACCGAATATTAGTCTCTAGGGATGGCTATTCTGTCCAACTTACCTGGAAGTCGTGCAGCGGAGATTGGCCTCAGCAATACAAGTGGATTCTCCGGGAAAATAGCCAATCTCTTGCTTACCGCGTGACTACTTATCGACGCGCTCCGACAAAGTAGCTGGGGGCATTATCCAGGGGTCAAGTATGAATGAATGGGTACAGCAAAGTCAATAGTATTTCCTGCCGTTCCTTTCATGACATGTAGATACGAAAACATAATGACCAATCATATGTGTGAAATATAGCATCATAACGATAGCACTATCACTACTTAGCAGAACTTTCCGCCGTCGGCCACATGGACAATTCGGCCATTTCCATCTCCAGCGGGCCGATCGCATCTAGGCCCGCATGTACATACTGTATCGCGCAAAAATAAAAAGCTCCGAAGGTTTCACAACTGAATACCCACTTTGAGCCTTAGCGGTAAGCCCTTGTCTCTCCCACGGATCCCTGCACACCGCGGTTAGCGAAAACAAAACACAGTCTGGACATGGATACATCTGTGAGCTGTCCACGGCACGCCTTCCTATTCCAGAACCCATGGCTCACTTGTTGTCGGGGAAAAAACCCACCAAAAAGAAACAAAAAAAGCCTAGAGAAGTGGACCATCTTTCACAACGACATGTCCATGTCTATTGCACCTTGTGTACCCTACCAAACCACCATCGCTACCAAGAGTAACCGAACATGGCAAACTTTCTCGCTCCCCTCATAGCAGCCGCAGCCGTAGCCCTCGCCCCACTCACACAAACTGACTACTGCGTATGTCCCCCACTCCTCTTGCAACGACCATTAACCGTCGAAAGCAGCGAAAGATTTGCTGATACAATTCATAAAACTCGCTAGTGTACAGCATTATCACTCACAGCACTAAAACCACACATTCTCTACCCCAACACCACTGCGTACGCGGCGCGAGAAGCAACCTACTTTGATGTCAAGCAGCAAGAAATTGTACCTAGCTGCATTGTACAGCCCAAAGAGGCTCAGCATGTTGCTATCGCCGTCAAAACACTGACGACAGCAAGTCGGCTCAAAAGGTGCAAGTTTGCGATTCGCAGCGCGGGACATACTCCATATGCCGGCGCCTCGAATATCCAAGATGGCGTGACAATTGATCTCAAGTATCTGAGTGCGGTGGTGTATGATGCTAATAGCACGCTTGTCCGTATCGGTCCCGCGGCAGACTGGGGCGACGTTTACAAGGCCCTGGAACCGCACGGTGTTATGACGACGGGGGGACGGGCATCGTCGGTTGGTGTCGGGGGCCTGGTTCTGGGTGGAGGGATATCGCATTTTTCACCAGAGCACGGGCTCGTCTGCGATAATGTGGTCGAGTTTGAGGTTGTGCTTGCCAATGGTCGCATTGTGACAGCGAGTAAGACGGAGAATTCTGATCTCTTTACCGTGCTAAAAGGAGGGAGTAACAATTTCGGCATCGTGACGGGCTTGAAGATGGCCACATTCAGGAATAACGGCTTGTGGGGCGGTCTGGTCTTGTATCCTGGGGATGCTATTCAGGAGCATTTCAAGGCTCTCGTCAGGTTTTCCGATGGTGTTGGTAGCGAGCCCAAGGGCGCCGTCATCGTTATGCCAGCCTATATGAGTGCTGTGGGTGCGGATCAGATATTGAATGCGTATGATTACACGGAGCCCATTTCCAGACCGACGATTTACGACGAGTTTCTTTCGATCAAGGGAAATGTATCGGATACTACGGGAATAAGGAACATGTCGTCACTAGCAGGCGAGCTGGGAGCTTTGACCACACACAGGTATGTTGGAGCAGTTCTCGTGACATCTACTAGATGTTGACTGAGTGCTAGAATATACTTTGGGGCTTTGACTTTTGCCAATGACCTTCGAGTTATGACTGAAGCCCATGCAATCTACTTGGACGTGTTGTCCGGTCTCAAGGCCAAGGCCACAGGTAATTGGGCCATCTATACACTTTACCAACCCCTTCCTCCTGCATACTGGAGAGAAAGCGCGGCAAAAGGTGGTAATGTCCTAGGTTTGGAGCGCTTTGGCGAGCAGGTTCTGTGTCGTAAGTACCATTGTTTATGCTAAGTTGCTCGAATGCTAACGGAACTTCAGTATATCAGCCTTATTTGATGTGGCAAGGGGCGGAGCAAGATGCACTATTCCAAGCTGCTGGTGCAGAACTTATTAGAAAGATCAGTGAGTATGCTGAGAGTATCGATGCTGCTAACCCGTATCTTTATTTGAACTATGCGGATACAACGCAAGACCCGCTCGCAAGTTACGGTGCTGAGGCCGTCGACAAGATGAAGGCTGCGGCGAAGAAGTATGATCCCTCGGGCGTTTTCCAGACACTTGTGCCAGGTGGCTTTAAGATCTCCCATGTGCAGTAGATGTATGAGTCGGTGTGGTGTAATATATTAGTATATATACTGGCATTGCTGTCTCATGACAGACGATATATACAGCTAGAACAACTGAGTATAAGGTGCTGGGATAGCGCCTTAACTGCTTTCTTATATTGCTGTTACTTTCATACCGCGTTGTGAAGATCTGCTGTTGAGCATCGATATCACTTGTAAAACAATATACAGCTAGAATGATTTGCTGGAGGATAGTGCTGCTGCAGATTGTCCCAGCATCTTTTCTAGAAGCTGAACTTCATGCCGCCATTTGCGCAGATGACGCTGCCTGTGGTCCACCCAGCTTCGGGCAGGCAAAGCATGCCAACAACACCCGCGACCTCCTCGCTGTAGCCTGGTCGTCCTCCAGCATTCTGGGATGCCTCGTAGATTCTGTCCGGATCAATTCCTTTCCTTGGCGCTGCAAGCGGGGTGTTTTCAATGAACGGCTTGTTCTGGGCGATAAAGGCATCGTCGTTACTCCAGTACATGTCGGTTGCGACAGGGCCGGGGTTGATGGCATTGACAGTACATCGCTCCGCAAGCTCACGAGACCAGGTGCGTGTCATACTCTCGAGCGCCGCTTTGGTTCCGCCGTAGATGGATTGGCCCTTGTATCCGAGCGAGGAACTGACCGAGGAGAGATTGATGATGCGCCCAGAGCGATCGTTTGGCAAATATGGGTGTGCGGCTTGCACGAGCAGCAATGGCCCTCGAACGTTGATGTTGAACTGTCTTGCAAAGTCCTCGCAGTCAACATTCTCAACGTAGTTGTTACCCGCCACACCAGCGTTGTTGATAATGATGTCCAGTTGGAACTTGCCCGTCTTGGGGTGCTGGAAGTTGTTCTTGGTTACTTCCACGAGATGCTTTGGTCCGTTCTCTGAGCCCATGCTCGCCTGCACGCTAATGGCTTTGACTCCATATTCGGCTTCGAGCTCGGAGGCGAGATCTTGGGCGGTTTGGGTAGACGAGTCGGACGTGTAGTTGATGACGACGTTGCAGCCTTTGCTAGCTAGGTTGCGGGCGACCTCGACACCAATTCCTGTCGATATCAGCATAGCATGAGTGTACAAAGATAACCGGTCGTACCTCTAGATGCTCCAGTCACAATGGCCGTCCGTCCCTCGAGGATGCGCTGGCCAGAGCCACCGGCGAGGTTGGTCGAGGCGGTTCGGGTGTGAGATGGTCTGGTAGCCATTTTGGCGTTGTGCGAGGAAGATTATCCGCGGAGTTTTGAGTGTGCGCGAGAGCGATGGTGTTTCCCTTAGCTACAGATGGTGTCTTGATGGTGGCATGGCGGGGTTTTACCGGCGATGCGGGGTTGTGGAGACAGCTCAACCAGGCAAGTCATTCGGTGGTCTGGCCGTATCATCGTGAGTCTTCCTCTCGGCGACTTACCGAATGCCACGAAAAGCTCTAGACAATGCCTGGACCGTCCAAAAGAAACCCTGGATAACGCGGCATCGCGCTGGCTATGAAGAAAGGGCAGTGAGAGGATTCCCTGGCCGGCGATCTACAGGGTCCGAGCTAGTTTGGAGCTTGCCTGTTGAGCTGCTGACGGCTGTGCAAGCTGATTCATAGCCTTCACAGTGACTCGTTGGAGTCGGAGACCGGAGTAAATCCCTTGCTTTTCTAGCACGGGAAAATCCGCATGGAGGCACCGAAGACAGTAGACGCAAGTAACACATGACATTGCCAAGACTCCGGTTGTGTCTTGCCGATGTCGGATTAGGTGTAAGATTGAGCTGTCCTGGGTGAGGTGGGATAACGATAGTGGAAACTTTACTCCATTTCAACGAGTAGTAGCAGGCACACACGGCGCTCTAGACAAAACTAGGATAGGCGCGCAAATTGCGCTTGTCGTTGCATAAGGGCGTAGTAACTCCGGTGACGAGGTAGCAAGGTTTAAAGGCGGTAAGAGGGGCGCCTCGTATCGGAGCAAGTCTTAGCGGTCTAGCCACGGACCCCGCGACGCTGCATACGCCAGCAAAAACCATAAAGCACACCATCCGCCATTGCTTTTCTCCTCACACCCCTCCCTTCCTCCGCCCTCCTCCCTCTGCAACCAGTTCCTCGTCTTTCCCCCGCACCCCCCTCTATCACACAAGTCCATTGGACTAGCACAAGCACAATGGTACACTCATCAGTACTCGGTTTCCCCCGCATGGGCGCAGACCGTGAGCTGAAGAAGGCCAACGAAGCTTACTGGGCTGACAAGCTCTCACGGGACGACCTTCTCAAGGAGGGCAAGCGTCTGCGATTGGAGCACTGGAAGATCCAAAAGGATGCCGGTGTTGATGTCATTCCCAGCAACGACTTTGCCTTCTACGACCATCTTCTCGACCACATCCAGCTCTTCAACGTAAGCTCACTCGATGCCATTGCTGAGTGCAAATCATCTAACAAGCCCAGGCTATCCCAGAGCGCTACTCCAAGCACTCGCTACACAAGCTCGATGAGTACTTTGCCATGGGCCGTGGCCACCAGAAGGATGGCGTCGATGTTCCCAGTCTGGTAGGTCGACACAGTCATGCAGCACGGAGCAATCGCTAACCCTCGTGCAGGAAATGGTCAAGTGGTTTGACTCCAACTACCACTATGTCAAGCCTACCTTCCAGGATGGCCAAAGCTTCAAGCTTGCCGAGAACCCCAAGCCCGTCGCTGAGTTCCTCGAGGCCAAGGAGGCTGGCATCGTCACCCGTCCTGTCCTTATCGGACCCGTCTCCTTCCTCGCCCTCGGCAAGGCCGACCGTGACCAGACCGTCGACCCCATCTCCCTCCTCGAGAAGCTCCTACCTGTATACGTTGAGCTCCTCCAGAAGCTGAAGGAGGCTGGTGCTGAGTACGTCCAAATTGACGAGCCTGTTCTCGTTTACGATCTACCCCAGAAGGTCAAAGACGCCTTCAAGCCCGCATACGAGCAGCTCGTTGCCAGCGGTCTGCCCAAGCTCATCCTCGCCACCTACTTTGGCGACGTTGTACATAACTTTGAAGTCTTCCCAAGCCTGCAGGGTGTTGCTGGTATCCACGTCGACCTTGTCAGGAACCCTGAACAGCTCGGAGAGGTCCTCAGCAAACTTGGCTCCAGCCAGGTTCTCTCTGCCGGTGTTGTCGACGGCCGTAACATCTGGAAGACCAACTTCAAGAACGCCATCGAGCTTGTCGAGACCGCCGTCCAGAAACTTGGAAAGGACCGTGTCATCGTTGCCACCTCCAGCTCGCTTCTCCACACCCCCCACTCCCTCGACAGCGAGAAGAAGCTGCCCGAGGAAGTCAAGGACTGGTTCTCCTTTGCCGTCCAGAAGGTGTCCGAGGTTGTCGTCATTGCCAAGGCTGTCAATGACGGCCCTGCTGCCGTCCGTGAGGCACTCGAGGCCAACGCCAAGTCGATGCAGGCTCGTGCCTCGTCGGCCCGTACCAACAACAAGGCTGTCAAGGACCGCCAGGCTAGCGTCACCCCCGAGCAGCACGAGCGCAAGTCTGCCTTCCCTGAGCGATATGCTCAGCAGAAGGAGCACCTCAAGCTCCCTACCTTCCCTACTACCACCATCGGATCCTTCCCCCAGACCAAGGAGATTCGTATTTCGCGTAACAAGTTCACCAAGGGTGAGATCACTGCCGAGGAGTACGAGAAGTTCATCGAGAAGGAGATCGAGGAGGTCGTCAAGGTCCAGGACGAGCTTGGCCTTGATGTGTACGTTCACGGTGAGCCCGAGCGTAACGACATGGTGCAGTACTTTGGTGAGCGTCTTGACGGTTACGTCTTCACCACCAAGGGTTGGGTCCAGTCTTACGGATCTCGCTGCGTCCGACCTCCGATCATTGTCGGAGACATCTCCCGTCCGGCTCCTATGACGGTCAAGGAGTCCAAGTACGCTGCCTCGGTGGCCAAGAAGCCGATGAAGGGTATGCTTACTGGTCCCATCACTTGCCTCCGATGGTCCTTCCCCCGTGACGATGTCCACCAGTCTGTGCAAGCTCAACAGCTTGCTCTCGCCCTCCGCGACGAGGTCATTGACCTCGAGGCTGCCGGCATCTACGTCATCCAGGTGGACGAGCCTGCGCTCCGTGAAGGTCTTCCCCTCCGTGCTGGCACTGAGCGTGAGAAGTACCTGTCATGGGCTGTTGACTCATTCAAGCTTGCTTGCGCTGGTGTCCAGGACTCCACTCAGATCCACTCTCACTTCTGCTACTCGGAGTTCCAGGACTTCTTCCACGCCATTGCCGCGCTCGACGCCGACGTTCTGTCGATTGAGAACAGCAAGAGTGACGCCAAGCTTCTCAAGGTGTTTGAGGACAAGGCTTACCCCCGCCACATCGGTCCTGGTGTCTACGACATCCACTCTCCTCGTGTTCCATCTGAGGAGGAGATCAAGGACCGCGTTGCGGAGATGCTCAAGTACCTCAAGCCCGAGCAGCTCTGGATCAACCCTGACTGCGGTCTCAAGACGCGTCAGTGGAAGGAGACCAAGGCTGCGCTGATCAACATGGTCAACGCTGCCAAGTTCTACCGCGAGAAGTACTCTTCCTAAATTCTTCTGCCATTTGGCATAACTTTGTGACTGTGTTTCATCAACGCAGCCACGCCCGCGCAGCATATCAACTTGCTGCCGTGTAATGTGTGTAATGACTAGTTATGATACCCAAAAGTTCAACCTGCACCATGGGTCATTTAGGGGTGCAAAAGGGATGGAGATCGGGTGTATGAACGATCTCAACGTCGGCGTTCATCATCATCATCATCAAGCAGCAATAGGGCTGGCTTTGGCGTTATTTGGGGCCTTTTATTTAGGCATGACATGGTGGTTGTGACGGAGCCAGGACGGTGCATGTTAGAGTAGAGGACCTCATCTGAATGAGAAGTATCCACGAAAAAAAAATCTATCCATGTTCACATCGCGTCTTTGATCGCAAAACCCTCAGATGCTGTTTTACAAGTGATATCGATGCTCAACAGCAGATGTTCACAACGCGGTATTGTAGTAACAGCAATATAAGAAAGATCCTCAGATACATGCTCTTAGCCATGGTTGTATTCTTGTTATTAATGTTTTTCTTTTAGTACAAGAGTCGGTATCGATCGGTTGGTGACAAGGCCACGGTCTTCTTATGTGTACGGCGTCGCAACAGGACCAGGAACGACAAGAACAGATGCGAAAGTATTGTATTTGCTTCTTTTTGTGCGAGCGAGGCGTATTGCCCAAGCTTAGGGAATATGGCTGACATTGGTGGACCCTTGAGATTAAGAGGCGGCGTGCTTTTCTTCGTACTGGCGTCTGAGGGTCCTACGCAATACCGAATTCAGGGTGTAGTGTGTGATCTGCACGGCGGCATCGCTTAACTAATAACACAACGCAGCCAGTGTCTGTCATGTTTGGGAATCCGACATGTTTGCAGCGTGGAGGGCTGTGACTTGGGACGCGGTAGGTGGTGGTAGTGGTGGTGGTGGTGGTGTGATGCTCCTTCCTGTCTTGCGCGTTGGAATCCGGCTGCTCTTGCCCTGGTGGAGAGAGGCCGGGCGGGGCTCCGCTCGCGCTGTCATACCGCCTGCCCGCAAACCAGCCTCCCTTCCATCACGAGTGCACACCGTCTTGCAGCAGAATTCCTACCATGCAAAGTTCTGTTACTGATTATCTGTCGGGGGGTGCGATGACTATTCTACACAGTGCTGCGACGGCGACGGATGAAAATGTCGCGATGAACACGTGCAAACGTTCACATGCCATGACGCGTAACAACGGGCGGTTCGTTGCCCTGCGCGACCCTGTTTACCAACCTACTTGGCGGCCGCAATTAGGGCCAAAAGCACATTCCGGGCCATGTACGCAACATGCCGTGCACCACTGATTGGACGCCCTCACGCAGTTTCAACCCAAGCACGGGCACTAGGATAGTAGTGCGTTGCGTTGCGTTGCGTTGCGCAAACTGTGGAGGGCTGGAGGGCTGGGCCTCTGTTGACGAGCCGGGTAGCCAGCCACCTTGACGGACCCGTGCATGAACTGCAGATCTGCTGCTGCCCCTCTAGCCTTTCACCTGCGCCATTGAATCGAGTAGCATCGCTGCTACCCGCTGTGCGACGCCGTCTTTGCAAGAACCAGCAGCGTGGCCCATGGGTCGTTCATGGCACTGTTGGAGGTGAACGTCCTCTCCCAGTCTACACGACTCACCACCATGTCCCCATCCCTTGGAGGACGAATACGAAGCACGACGGCCCTCCATCTGGCACTTCTCCTCTCCACCGCCGCTGCCTCTATCGCCCAAATGCCCTATAACCCGACCCGAATTCTCCAAGATAACGATACCCTCTATGTCTTCCGCCCGTCACCGCAGTCGGCAACCCAGTTTCAGCTAGACAGCGTCGATATATCGTCCAAGCTTGTGGC
>Ga0265798_10003220_pt1 | contig 23376 bp, 19 predicted proteins | sample P3T30metagenome_FD_192430 | JGI IMG/M metagenome (GOLD analysis project Ga0265798, IMG submission 192430) | Plant litter microbial communities from East Loma Ridge, Irvine, California - P3 T30 | ecosystem: Environmental > Terrestrial > Plant litter > Unclassified | place: USA: California... | reverse complement strand
CGAAATCGCTGCCAAGAAAGTCGTCAAGTTCGTCCCAGCCAAAGTGCTGACCGATTCCGTCAACAAGTAATTGTAACGGCTCGACGAACCGTGCCGCGGGTCAACCCGGGCGCGGTTTTTTTGTGCCCGCGGAATGTACCCAACCCTGTGGGAGCGGGCTCTGCCCGCGAAGGGCGCGCCGCGGTACGCCTGATACACCGCAGCGCCTGTTTCGCGGCCGATGGCTGCTCCTACGATGTTTGTAGTGAGGTAAACCAGCTGTTACGCGCCTGTTCGGGCAGGAAGGTCCAGGCGACGAAGCGGCTTTGCTTCTGGCCTTGACCCATTTCCACCACGCGTACCTGCGCCGCCTGGACCTTGCCCAGGGTCGCCTGGATGGCCGCAAGGTTGGAAGCCTTGGACACCAGCGTAGAAAACCACAACACCTGATTGCCCAGCGCCACGCTTTCGTTGATCAACTGGGTCACGAAGCGAATCTCGCCCCCTTCACACCACAGCTCGTTGTTCTGCCCACCGAAGTTCAGCACCGGCAGCTTGCGCTTGGGATCGGCCTTGCCCAGTGCACGCCACTTGCGCTGGCTACCACGCGTGGCATCCTCCAGCGAAGCATGGAACGGTGGGTTGCACAGGGTCACGGCGAACCGTTCCTCGGCGCCTATCAGTCCCTGCAGAATCTGCCGTGGCTGGCCCTGCAGGCGCAGAGTGATGGCCTTGCCCAGCTTGTTCGCCTGGACGATGGTATTGGCCGAAGCCAACGCCACCGGGTCTATGTCGGACCCCACGAACTGCCAGCGATAGTCACTGTGCCCCAGCAATGGATAGATGCAGTTGGCGCCCACACCTACATCCAGTGCCTTGACCGCAGTGCCTCTGGGAATCTCTGCGCCGTTGCTTTCGGCCAGCAGGTCCGCCAGGCAATGCAGATAATCGGCGCGCCCGGGGATGGGCGGGCAGAGGTAACCCGCCGGAATATCCCAGTGCCGAATGCCGTACAACGCTCCGAGCAGGGCCCGATTGAATACCTTCACCGCTGCCGGGTCGGCGAAGTCGATGCTTTGCTTGCCATACGGGTTGAGAATGACGAATCGCGCAAGGTCCGGATGGGCCTTGATCAGTTGCGGGAAATCGTAGCGGCCCTGGTGGCGATTGCGCGGGTGCAGGGTGGGTTTTTGCGGGGTGGACATGGGGAGGTTACCGGTGAGGCTGCCGGCCTCTTCGCGGGCAGAGCCCGCTCCCACAGGGATCTACTGGGTTGCATAGATCTCTGTGGGGGCGAGCAGCGCCCGCGATGAGGCCCGCAAGACGAATTACAGGCTGGCGATCCGCGCGTGCTGTTCGGCCAGCTTGGTCAATGCCTGTTCGGCTTCGGCCAGTTTGGCGCGCTCTTTGTCGATGACGGCGGGAGGCGCCTTGTCGACGAAGGCCGCATTGGACAACTTGCCGCCCACGCGTGCCACTTCACCATTCAGGCGCTGGATCTCCTTGTCCAGACGCGCCAGTTCGGCGTCCTTGTCGATCAGGCCTGCCATGGGCACCAGCACTTCCATCTCGCCGACCAGCGCGGTGGCACTCAGAGGCGCCTCCTGGCCATCGGCAAGCACGGTGATGGATTCCAGCTTGGCAAGCTTGCGCAGCAAGGCATCGTTCTCCTGCAGGCGACGCTGGTCCTGGCTGCCGGTGTTCTTGAGGAACAGGGCCAGCGGCTTGCCTGGACCGATGTTCATCTCTCCACGAATGTTGCGCACGCCCAGCATCAGGCCCTTGAGCCACTCGATGTCGTCTTCGGCCGCCGTATCGATGCGGCTTTCGTTGGCCACCGGCCAAGGCTGCAGCATGATCGTCTTGCCCTGCACACCGGCGAGCGGCGCCAGGCGCTGCCAGATTTCTTCGGTGATGAACGGCATGAACGGATGCGCCAGGCGCAGGGCCACTTCAAGCACGCGCACCAAGGTGCGGCGAGTACCGCGCTGACGCTCGATCGGAGCGTTTTCGTCCCACAGCACAGGCTTGGACAGCTCCAGGTACCAGTCGCAATACTGGTTCCAGATGAACTCGTAGAGCGCCTGGGCGGCCAGGTCGAAACGGAACTGGTCAAGGTGGCGGGTCACTTCGGCTTCGGTGCGCTGCAGTTGCGAGATGATCCAGCGATCGGCCAGCGACAGCTCGTATGCTTCGCCGTTCTGGCCGCAATCCTCGCCCTTGTCGAGCACGTAGCGCGCCGCGTTCCAGATCTTGTTGCAGAAGTTGCGATAGCCTTCGACGCGGCCCATGTCGAACTTGATGTCGCGACCGGTGGATGCCAGCGAACAGAAGGTGAAGCGCAAGGCGTCGGTGCCGTAGCTGGCAATGCCGCCTTCGAACTCGTCGCGGGTCTGCTTTTCGATCTTCTTCGCCAGTTTGGGCTGCATCAGGCCGCTGGTGCGTTTTTCCACCAGGGCTTCGAGCTCGATACCGTCGATGATGTCCAGCGGGTCAAGCACGTTGCCCTTGGACTTGGACATCTTCTGGCCTTGGCCGTCACGCACCAGGCCATGTACGTAGACGGTCTTGAACGGCACCTGCGGCGTACCGTTCTCGTCTTTGACCAGGTGCATGGTCAACATGATCATCCGGGCAACCCAGAAGAAGATGATGTCGAAACCGGTGACCAGCACGTCGGTGCTGTGGAATTTCTTCAGAAATTCGGTCTGTTCCGGCCAGCCCAGGGTGGAGAAGGTCCACAGGCCCGAGCTGAACCAGGTGTCCAGTACGTCGTTGTCCTGGTTGAGCGTCACGTCGGCGCCCAAGCCGTGCTTGCTGCGCACTTCGGCTTCGCTACGGCCGACATAGACCTTGCCGGACTCGTCGTACCAGGCCGGAATGCGGTGGCCCCACCAGAGCTGGCGGCTGATGCACCAGTCCTGGATGTCACGCATCCAGGAGAAGTACATGTTTTCGTACTGCTTGGGCACGAACTGGATGCGCCCGTCTTCCACGGCAGCGATGGCTGGCTCCGCCAAAGGTTTGGTGGACACGTACCACTGGTCCGTCAGCCAAGGCTCGATGACCGTACCGGAGCGATCGCCCTTCGGCACTTTCAAGGCATGGTCGTCGACGCTGACCAGCAGGCCGGCGGCGTCGAACGCGGCGACGATCTGCTTGCGTGCCTCGAAGCGGTCCAGGCCGGCGTATTCGCCGGGCAAGGTGCCGTCCACGCTGTCGTTCAGGGTCCCGTCAAGGTTGAACACCTGGGCACTGGCCAGCACCTGGGCATTCTTGTCGAAGATGTTGAGCAGCGGCAGATTGTGGCGCTTGCCGACTTCGTAGTCGTTGAAATCGTGGGCCGGGGTGATTTTCACGCAACCGGTACCGAACTCAGGGTCGCAATAGTCGTCGGCGATGATCGGAATCCGGCGGCCTACCAGTGGCAGTTCGACGAATTTGCCGATCAAGGCCTGGTAGCGCTCGTCGTTCGGGTTCACCGCGACGGCGGCGTCACCGAGCATGGTTTCCGGGCGCGTGGTGGCAACGATCAGGAAGTCGTTGCCTTCGGCGGTTTTCGCGCCGTCTGCCAGCGGGTACTTGAGGTTCCAGAGGAAACCCTTTTCGTCGTGGTTTTCCACTTCCAGGTCGGAGATCGCCGTGTGCAGCTTGGTGTCCCAGTTGACCAGGCGCTTGCCGCGGTAGATCAGGCCGTCTTCGTGCAGGCGCACGAACGCTTCCTTGACCGCTTCGGACAGGCCGTCATCCATGGTGAAGCGTTCGCGGCTCCAATCGACCGATGAGCCGAGGCGGCGAATCTGGCGGCTGATGTTGCCACCGGACTGGTCTTTCCATTCCCAGATCTTTTCCAGGAATTTTTCCCGGCCCAGATCATGGCGATTCAGCCCCTGGGCTTCGATCTGACGCTCGACCAGCATCTGCGTGGCGATGCCAGCGTGGTCGGTGCCAGGCTGCCACAGGGTGTTGCGGCCCTGCATGCGACGAAAACGGATCAGCGCGTCCATGATGGCGTTGTTGAAGCCATGGCCCATGTGCAGGCTGCCAGTCACGTTCGGCGGCGGAATCATGATGGTGTAGGAGTCGCCGGCACCTTGCGGGGCGAAATAGTTCTCGGCCTCCCAGGTCTGGTACCAGGAAGTTTCGATAGCGTGCGGCTGGTAGGTCTTATCCATGCGCGGCGGGACCCTATAAGGCATTTATTCAAAGAAAGCCGGGAAGTATAGCGGGGATATGGCGGCTATGGGAGGGACGCGCACCCTGTAGGAGCGGTCGGTGGCCGCGATGGGCGCGATTCGGTATGGCTGACGCACCGTAGCGCCTGTTTCGCGGCCGATGACCGCTCCTACGGTGGTAGGCGAGCGGTCCGTGGCTGCGAAGGGCGGGGGAAGGGGATCAGGGCTGGTTCAGCAACCTTTCCATGCGGGCCTCGAGGCGGCGCTTGATCTCGGTTTCGATGTGAGGCGCGAAGTCGTCGATCACGTCCTGCATGATCAACTGAGCGGCGGCGCGTAGTTCGGCGTCCAGGTGCAGCAAGGTATCCTGGCGATTCTGCGCCGGGCTGGGTGCCGCTGCCGGTTCCAACGGCAGGGCCGCCGGTGCAGTGGCCAAGGGTTCGTCGTGCAGTTCGAACAGCAACGGCACCTCGGGCTCGCTGCGAACCACGGCGTCGGTCAGCAACGGTGGTTGCAGAGTGTCGTCGCCGAGCAGCTTGCGGATCGACTCGAGGTCGTCCAGCAGGTGTACGGATTTGGGCAAAGGCTTGGTGTTGTTGTCCATCTTGGGCTCAAAGTCGCGATAAGCGGTGGTCTTGCAGAGGATAGCCTTGTTCACGGTAGAAACGAAAACTCTCCCGGGCGGCCTGACGAATAGCAGGGTCTTCGACGACAATTTCGGCAACGCGCGCGAACTGGCTGGCAAAGTCTGGAACGTTCAAGGCCAGATTGATCAGGAGATCGTCATGGCCTGCCGCCTGGGCTGCGATGCCCAATGTCACGGGCGCGTGAGGGTCATCCTCTTCAAGGCTGTGGGGCACGAAGCTTTCACCCTTGAAACTCCACAGACGTGCGTCCAGTGCCTCGCGCTGGGCAGCGTCGGTGCAATGAACGTACACCCGGTGGCCCAACCGCCAGGCTTTCTCGGCCAACTTGCAGGCGAAATCCAGGCGTGCGGCGGGCAGGGGAGTGGGCAGAACATAGAAGTCGACTTGGGGCATGGTGTGTTCCTGGGGCGGGAGACCGCGTTGCCCTCTTCGAGAGCAGAGGGCAACGCGGGCTGTAGGCAATTACACCCCGGCGCGGTCCAGCAGGTACTGGGTGAGCAGAGGCACCGGACGACCGGTGGCGCCCTTGTCCTTGCCGCCACTGACCCATGCCGTGCCGGCAATGTCCAGGTGCGCCCACTCGTAGGCCTTGGTGAAACGGGACAAGAAGCAGCCTGCGGTGATGGCGCCGCCCTTCGGCCCGCCGATGTTGGCGATGTCGGCGAACGGGCTGTCCAGTTGCTCCTGGTACTCCTCGAACAGCGGCAGCTGCCAGCAGCGGTCGTCGGCCTGCTTGCCGGCTTCCAGCAGCTGGCCGACCAAGGCCTCGTTATTGCTCATCAGGCCCGTGGTATGGCCACCCAGAGCCACAACGCAAGCACCGGTCAAGGTTGCGATGTCGATCACCGCGCGCGGGTTGAAGCGCTCTGCGTAGGTCAGCGCGTCGCACAGCACCAGACGGCCTTCGGCGTCGGTGTTGAGAATTTCCACGGTCTGCCCGCTCATGGTTTCGACGATGTCGCCAGGGCGCGTCGCGCGATCACTGGGCATGTTCTCGGCGCAGGCCATCAGGCACACCAGGTTGATCGGCAGCTCCAGCTCCAGCACGGCGCGCAGGGTGCCGAACACGCTGGCAGCACCGCACATGTCGTACTTCATCTCGTCCATGCCGGCGGCTGGCTTGATGCTGATGCCGCCGGTGTCGAAGGTGATGCCCTTGCCGACCAGCACGTACGGCTGCTCGGATTTCTTCGCGCCTTGATAGTTGAGCACGATCAACCGCGGTGGCTGCGCACTGCCCTGGGCGACGGCCAGGAACGCACCCATGCCCAGTTCCTTGAGCTTCTTCTCGTCGTGAATCTCGACCTTGAGGTTCTTGTGCGCCTTGCTCAGGCTCTTCGCGGCTTCGGCCAGGAAGCTGGGGTGGCACAGGTTGGGTGGCAGGTTGCCCAGATCCTTGGTGAAGCTCATGCCACTGGCAATCGCCTTGGCGTGGGCAACGGCGCGTTCGACGTCGGCCTGGCTGGATTTCTGGGTCAGCAGGGTGATCTTCTGCAAGGCACGCGGATCGGCCTTCTTGCTCTTGAAGCGATCGAACACGTATTCGCCATCGATCAGGGTCTCTGCCAGCAGGCGCGTTCGGCCGTAGGCGTCACGACCCTTGACGGTCAGCTCGTCGAAAGCGAACACGGCATCGCTGCCGCCCAGGTTCTTTAATGCGCCATAGGCAGCGCTGGCCAGCTTGCGCCATGGGCGGTCGGCCAGTTCTTCGTCCTTGCCGCTGCCCACCAGCAGCAGGCGCTCGGCCTTGAGCGCCGGCACGCCCGGCAGCAACAGGGTCTGGCCCGCACGCCCGGCGATGTCGCCGCGCTTGAGTGCAGCGCTGATCAAGCCGCCGCTCAGGCCGTCGATCTTGCTGGCAATGGCGCCCAGGGCGCGTTCTTCGCCAATGGCGACGACCAGGGTCGCGGTTTTAACTGATTCGGCAGCAACGCTCTTTACAACCAATTCCATATCCAGAACCCCTGATTCTAGGTCGATGCTTGCGCAAGACGGTTCGCGCGAAAGCAGCCAGTTTGACCCCAGCCCCAGCCCGCTCGCAACCTTTGCATGGCGGTAATTGTCCACCCGATGCCGCTGTTAAGTGACAGGCACAGCCTTTCACAGGATAATGCGGCGACTTTTTACCTGGCCCGCTCAAGCGGGCCGGCCCCTGTCCTGGCTGCTACGTTCCCCTGTCGGGCTGCCTGCGCGCGACGACCCTGGAGTGTCTGGTTTGATCGTTTTCCGTTATCTGTCCCGTGAGGTCATGATCACAATGAGCGCCGTGAGTGCCGTGCTCCTGGTGATCATCATGAGCGGGCGCTTCATCAAGTATCTGGCCCAGGCGGCGTCCGGCATCCTGGACCCCGGCGTGCTGTTCATGATCATGGGCTTCCGCCTGCCGGGCTTCCTGCAACTGATCCTGCCGCTGGGCCTGTTCCTGGGCATCCTGCTGGCGTATGGGCGGCTGTACCTGGAAAGCGAGATGACCGTGCTTTCCGCCACCGGCATGAGCCAGCAGCGCCTGTTGGCCATCACCCTGGCTCCGGCGACGCTGGTCGCCATGCTGGTGGCGTGGTTGAGCCTGAGCCTGGCTCCGCAGGGCGTTGCCCAGGTCGCCACGATCATCAACCAGCAGGACGCCATGACCGAATTCGACACCCTGGTGCCCGGTCGCTTCCAGGCGCTGCGCGATGGCACACGGGTGACCTACACGCAGAGCCTCTCGGAAAACCGCGTCGATCTCAGCGGCGTGTTCATTTCCGAGAAGCGCATGTCCCAGGACAAGGCCAAGGACCGCGGGATCTCCGTGCTGGTGGCTGAAAAGGGCCGCCAGGAAGTGCGCGCCGACGGCAACCGCTACCTGATCCTGGAAAACGGCTTCCGCTACGACGGCAATCCGGGCGAGGCCAACTACCGCGCCATCCAGTACGACACCTATGGCGTGCTCCTGCCCAAGCCCGACGTGAGCAGCGACATCACCGACCGCGAGGCCATCCCCACTGGCGAGCTGTGGGGCAGCACCGATCCACGGCCGCGCGCCGAGCTGCAGTGGCGCCTGTCACTGCCGGTGCTGGTGTTCATCGTGACCCTGATGGCGGTCCCGTTGTCACGGGTCAACCCGCGGCAGGGACGCTTCCTCAAACTGCTGCCGGCGATCCTCCTGTACATGGCCTACCTGACTCTGCTCATCGCCGCGCGTAGCGCCATGGAAAAAGGCCGCCTGCCCGCAGCGCTGGGCATGTGGTGGGTGCACGTGCTGTTCCTGGCCATCGGCCTGCTGCTGATGTACTGGGAACCGATGAAGCTGGCCCGTGCCAGCCGTCGCGCCAAGGGGGTGACCCATGGTCAAGCTTGATCGCTACATCGGCAAGAGCGTGGCGGTCGCCATCCTCGCGGTGCTGGGCATCATTCTCGGGCTGGCTTCGCTGTTCGCCTTCATCGACGAAATGGGCGACATCAGCGACAGCTACACCTTGCTCGATGCCGGCAAGTACGTTGCCCTGACCGCGCCGCGGCGGGTCTACGACATGCTGCCGATGGCGGCCCTGATCGGCTGCCTGATCGGCCTCGGCAGCCTGGCCAGCAGCAGCGAGTTGACCATCATGCGTGCGGCGGGCGTCTCGGTGGGGCGCATCGTCTGGGCCGTGATGAAGCCGATGCTGGTGCTGATGGTGGTCGGCGTACTGGTGGGCGAATACGTCGCCCCGCCGGCAGAGAACAAGGCCCAGGCCGAGCGCTCGCTGGCCCTGGGCAGTGGCGATGCGCAAAGCGGCAAGCACGGCATGTGGCACCGCCAGGGTGACGAGTTCATCCACATCAACACGGTGCAGCCACGAGGCCTGCTGTATGGGGTGACACGCTATCGCTTCGACGACCAGCGCCACATGCTCAGCGCCAGTTTCGCCCGCAAGGCGCAATACGACGGCGATCACTGGCAGCTGAACGACGTCACCACCACGCTGTTTCACGCCGATCGCAGCGAAGTGGTCAAGGCCGCCGAAGAGCGCTGGGAAGTCTCCCTGACCCCCCAGTTGCTCAGCACGGTGATCGTGGCACCCGAAGCATTGTCCATCTCCGGGTTGTGGGGCTATATCCACTACCTGGCCGACCAGGGTCTCAACAACGGTCAGTACTGGCTGGCGTTCTGGGTCAAGGTGCTGCAGCCGCTGGTAACGGCGGCATTGGTGTTGATGGCCATCTCCTTCATCTTCGGTCCGTTGCGCTCGGTCACCCTGGGCCAGCGCGTGTTCACCGGTGTGCTGGTGGGCTTCGTGTTCCGCATTGCCCAGGACCTGCTCGGGCCTTCGAGCCTGGTGTTCGGCTTTCCGCCGCTACTGGCGGTGGTGTTGCCTGCGGCGATCTGCGCGGTGGCGGGACTCTGGCTGCTGCGACGCGCCGGCTAGCGCCTGGCGGTCACCTTCGAACCGGCCTTCAGTGGCCGGTTTTTTCTTTGGCAACCCGCACGACCTGGCTACGTGAACCCAGATCGTGCCAGGTGCGCTGGCGGCGCTCCATCAGCATCCACCACCAACCGAGCCCCAGGCACAGCCAGGACAGCAGTGCCAGCACGAAGCGCAGCAGCGCCTGGCTGAGGCTGACGGTGCTGCCGTCGACGTTCTGCACGCGAATGCCCCAGGCCTGCATACCCAGGGTCTGTCCGCCATGGGTCCAGAAACGAGCGAAGAAGGCGAACGACAGGCTCGTCAGCAGCAGCGACAGCCATGGATCGTGATCCAGCGCACCCGCCTCGGAAAGGACGCGCAGACGGGCCTCACCGTACCAACCCATCTGGGCCAGCTTGTACAGCGCGGCGGCAGCCATCAGCAGCGCCAGACACAGGATCAGGTCGTAGGTCGCTGCAGCCAGGCGCCGAGCCAGGCTCGCCGGTATCGGCTGCAGGTTGTGCGCTGCAATGGGCGACATCGAAGATCCTTGGGCAGAATTGGCCGGTCACGTCGGCCGAGCGGCCACAAAAAAGCCCCAGGCTATCAGCGCTGGGGCTTTTCGGCGACGCTCGAATCAAGCCTCGGCTTGAACCTCGTCAGCCTGCAGGCCTTTCTGGCCCTGCACGGCAACGAAGGTGACCTTCTGGCCTTCCTTCAGGCTTTTGAAGCCGTTGCCCTGAATGGCGCGGAAGTGTACGAACAGGTCCGGGCCGCTCTCAGGGGTGATGAAACCAAAACCTTTTTCGTCGTTGAACCACTTGACGGTACCGCTTTGACGATTCGACATAGCTTAATTTCCTTGAAACCTAGAATTATTAACAGCGTCTTTCACATGAAAGATCACTGGGCTGATTTGCAGGAAAGTAAGAGACGTCGAACGGGTTGTAGCAATGATCAGAGCTACTGCCCAGGTCACGATCCAAGCGACCCATGCAAACACAGTGGAGAAACTCTACGCTAACTTCAGCGAGAAAAACAAGCCCTCGCAACCTGCGCATTTCGAGCTTTTTTTGCCGCATTTCAGGCCGTATCCGCCGCGTTGCTCCACGATCGTGCACGACGCTGTATTCCCTTGACGCCAATGGATTCAAGCGGTGGCAATCATAGGCCGAAGTGCGGTGGAACCATGACGCTTTATAGATGCGTCATAGTTTTTATCTACCAGCAGCGACTGTTTGCGCACTCGCAGGGATATCCGGTCTTTCATTCACCCACGATAATAGCGTTGAGCAACGAAGGGCATCTTGGCAACTTTCAAGGGCACAGGCTTGCCACGGACGATGGCCTGCAGTTCGTTATCCAAGGCAGCGGCGCTGGCGTCGACGTAGCCCATGGCAACCGGCGCGTCCAGTGTCGGGCCGAACCCGCCGCTGCACACGCGGCCGACTTCCACTCCTTGAGCGTTGATGATCGACGCACCTTCGCGCACTGGAGTGCGATCCTGCGGCAGCAGGCCGACGCGCTTGCGTGCAACGCCTTCGCTTTGCTGGGCAAAGATGATGTCAGCACCTGGGAAGCCACCGGCGCGCGCACCCTCGGCACGGCGCGCCTTGGAGATGGCCCACAGCAAACTCGCCGCAATCGGCGATGTCTCGCTGTCCATGTCATGGCCATACAGGCACAGGCCCGCCTCCAGGCGCAGCGAATCGCGTGCGCCCAGGCCGATCGGTTCCACTTCAGGCTCAGCCAGCAGGGCACGCGCAAGCGCTTCTGCCTCGCCGCTGGGCACGGAAATCTCGAAGCCGTCTTCGCCGGTGTAGCCCGAGCGACTCACGTAGCACTCAACGCCCAGCAGCTTGACGCTGGCGAACTGCATGAAGGTCATGTCTGCGACTTCCGGCGCCAGGCGTGCCAGCACTGTTACCGCTGCTGGCCCCTGCAGTGCCAAAAGCGCACGTGCGTCGAACAACGCCTCGATTTCGCAGTGACCGTGCAGATGACGTTGCAGATGGGCAAGGTCCTGATCCTTGCAGGCGGCGTTGACGACCAGCATCAACGTGTCGTTGCCCAGGTTCGCCACCATCAGATCGTCGAGAATGCCGCCTTGTTCATTGGTGAACATGGCATAGCGCTGCATGCCCACGGGCAGGTCGATGATGTCCACCGGCACCAGCGTCTCCAGTGCCTTGGCGGCATCGGCGCCGGTCAGGCGAATCTGGCCCATGTGCGACACGTCGAACAACCCGGCCTGGGCACGGGTGTGGCGGTGCTCCTTCATCACGCCCAGCGGATACTGCACCGGCATGTCGTAACCGGCGAACGGCACCATGCGCGCGCCCAGTTCCAGGTGCAGCGCGTGCAGGGGTGTTTTTTGCAAAGTGGCATCGGACATTGTTTGTTCCTTGCGAGGCAGGGCGCGCAGCGATCAACGCCGCGCGCCGCAGTCGTCACGCTTGCTGATAGGCTTCGATGGAAGGGCAGGCGCACACCAGGTTGCGATCCCCAAAAACGTTGTCGACCCGACCCACAGGTGGCCAGTACTTGTTTTCCTGCAGCGTCGGCAGTGGGTAGACCGCCTGTTCGCGGCTGTAGGCGTGGGTCCACTCACCGACCAGTTCGGCGGCGGTGTGCGGCGCATTCTTCAACGGATTGTCTTCGCGATCCAGACGGCCTTCCTCGACCGCGCGAATCTCTTCGCGGATCTGGATCATGGCGTTGCAGAACCGATCGAGTTCTTCCAGCGACTCGCTTTCGGTCGGCTCGATCATCAAGGTACCTGCCACCGGGAACGACATGGTCGGGGCATGGAAGCCGAAGTCGATCAGGCGCTTGGCGACGTCGTCGACACTGATGCCGCTGCTGTCCTTGAGCGGGCGTACGTCGAGGATGCACTCGTGGGCCACCAGGCCGTTGCTGCCGGCATAGAGGATCGGGTAGTGCTGTTCCAGGCGCCGGGCAATGTAGTTGGCGTTGAGGATGGCCACCTGGGACGCACGCTTGAGACCGTCGCCGCCCATCATGCGAATGTACATCCAGGTGATCGGCAGGATGCTGGCGCTGCCGAACGGCGCCGCGCAGACCGCACCCTGTTTGCGCTCCAGCGCAGCATGGCCGGGCAGAAACGGCGCCAGGTGCGCTTTCACGCCAATCGGGCCGACACCTGGGCCGCCACCGCCATGGGGAATGCAGAACGTCTTGTGCAGGTTCAGGTGGGACACGTCGCCGCCGAACTTGCCCGGTGCGCACAGGCCGACCATGGCGTTCATGTTGGCGCCATCGATGTACACCTGGCCGCCGTGGTCATGGATGATCGCGCAGATCTCGCGGATGCCTTCCTCGAACACGCCATGGGTGGACGGGTAGGTGATCATCAGTGCGGCGAGCTTGTCACCGTGCTCGATGGCCTTGGCGCGCAGGTCTTCGATGTCGACGTTGCCGCGTGCATCGCAGGCGGTGACCACCACCCGCATCCCGGCCATGTGCGCGGTCGCCGGATTGGTGCCGTGCGCCGAGGATGGAATCAGGCAGATGTCGCGGTGCGCTTCGCCACGGCTCTGATGGTAGGCACGAATGGCCAGCAGGCCGGCGTATTCACCCTGGGAGCCGGCGTTGGGCTGCAGTGAAACGGAGTCGTAGCCGGTGGCAGCGCACAGCATGCTCTCCAGCTCGTCGGTCAGTAACTGATAGCCCCGGCTCTGCGCGGCCGGTGCGAAAGGGTGCAACTGGCCGAACTCGGCCCAGGTCACCGGGATCATTTCGCTGGCGGCATTGAGCTTCATGGTGCAGGAGCCCAGTGGGATCATGGTGCGATCCAGGGCCAGGTCTTTGTCGGCCAGGCGGCGCAGGTAGCGCATCAGCTCGGTTTCCGAGTGATAGCGATTGAACACCGGATGCTGCAGGATCGCCGACTGGCGCAGCAGCGGCTCGGGCAGTTGATCGCCGACCTCATTGGCCAGGGTCTGGAACACCACCTGCGTGCTTGCGTTGTGGAACAGCTGCCACAAGGCTTCCACGTCGGCCTGGCGGGTGGTTTCGTCCAGCGAGATGCCCACGCGCTGCGCGTCGACTTCGCGCAGGTTGATGCCTGCAGCCCGGGCCTGCTCGTGCAGGCGCTCGGTCGCGCTGCCGGTGGCCAGGGTCAGGGTGTCGAAGAAATGTTGCTGCTCCACGCGCACGCCCAATTGGGTCAGGCCACGCGCCAGGATGGCGGTGAGCTGGTGGGTGCGTCGTGCGATCTGGATCAGGCCGGCCGGGCCATGGTAGACCGCGTACATGCTGGCGATGTTGGCCAGCAGCACCTGGGCCGTGCAGATGTTGCTGGTGGCCTTCTCGCGACGGATGTGCTGTTCACGGGTCTGCATGGCCAGGCGCAGCGCGCTCTTGCCATGGCGATCCACCGACACGCCGACCAAACGTCCAGGCATGTCGCGCTTGAAGCTGTCACGGGTGGAAAAGTACGCCGCGTGTGGGCCACCGAAACCCAATGGCACGCCGAAACGCTGGGCGCTGCCGATGGCGACGTCGGCACCGAATTCGCCCGGAGGGCTGAGCAGCGTCAGGGCGAGCAGGTCAGCCGCCACGGCTACCAGGGCATTGCCGGCATGAAAGCGCTCTACCAGTTCACGGTAGTCGAAAATGTCGCCGTTGCTGGCGGGATACTGCAGCAGAGCGCCGAAGAAACCGTCGGTGTCGGCGAGCTCATGCTCGTCGCCGATGACCACTTCGATACCCAGCGGCTCGGCGCGGGTGATCAGCACGGCCAGGGTCTGTGGATGGCAATGGCTGGAGGCGAAGAAGCGCTGGCTGTTCTTGTTCTTGCTCAGCCGTTTGCAGAAGGTCATGGCCTCGGCGGCGGCGGTCGCTTCATCGAGCAACGAGGCATTGGCGATGGGCAGTCCGGTCAGGTCGCTGATCAGGGTCTGGAAGTTGAGCAGCGCCTCCAGACGGCCTTGGGAAATCTCCGGCTGATACGGCGTGTAGGCCGTGTACCAGGCGGGGTTCTCCAACAGGTTGCGCAGGATCGGCGCCGGCGTGTGGGTGTTGTAGTAGCCCTGGCCGATGTAGTTCTTGAACAGTTGGTTCTGCTGGGCGATGGCCTTTATCGCGGCAAGGGCATCGGCTTCGCTCTGCCCGGCAGAGAGACCGAGCACGCTGGTGCCCTTGATGCTTTCGGGGATGACGCTGGCGCTCAGGGCATCGAGGCTGTCGAAACCCAGAAAATCGAGCATGGCCTGCTCGTCGGCCGGGCCTGGGCCGATGTGGCGAGCGATGAATTCATTGTCGGTGTGCAATGCAATGGCGCGAGTCATGGTGGGTCCTCAGCCTTGGGCGGCGATCAGGTTGTCGTAGGCGGTCTGGTCGAGCAAGGCGCGAACCTGTTCGAGGTCGTCGGGAATGAACCGGAAGAACCAGCCCTGGGCCAGTGGGTCCTGGTTGACCAGTTCCGGAGCCGCATCGAGTGCCGCGTTGACTTCGACGATCTCGCCATCCAGCGGCATGTTGATGCTGCTGGCGGCCTTCACCGATTCCAGCACCGAAACCTCGGCATCGCGCGCATGGCGGGCCAGTTCGGGCAACTGCACGAAAACCACGTCGCCCAAAGCATTCTGGGCAAATGGGGTGATACCGACCGTGACGCTACCGTCGGCTTCGAGGCGCAGCCATTCGTGTTCGACGGTGAAACGCAACTCGCTCATGGAAACTCCGCAATGATTTGGGGTTAAGCAATGAGGGTTACTTAGCAAGATGGTTGCCAGATTTCCCAAAGTCACAGGCTGCAAGGGCTCCAGGCAAATCACACCCATCAAGGATCGGCAACGGCTGTAACGAAAACGCTACGCAACACGTGGACCAGCAAATACTCCGCCTCCCTTGTAGCAGCGGCGCAAGCCGCGTCGGCGGTAGACGCGGTCTATTGCATGGACCCAGACGAGCCTGGACGCGGCTTGCGCCGCTGCCACAGACGTCGTATCGAATTACGTACGCTGTATTTAAATCGATACAGTCCGGTTCGGCTGTGGTATCAGTTCGCGCCACCGATTCCATACTTGCGCAACCGGTTGGCGATGGCCGTGTGGGATGTCAGTAGACGGCTGGCCAGCTGCCTGCTGGATGGATAACTGGGGTACAGCTTTTCCAGAAGTGCTTTTTCGTAAGCGCCAACGGCCTGCTCCAGGCTGACGACGTCGCCGTCGTTGCGTCGACTCACGCTGGTGCCGGCGATGTCCAGATCGCCGATGTCGACTGTGTTGCTTTCGCAGACGGCGGCTGCGCGAAAGATCACGTTCTGCAACTGCCGAACGTTGCCCGGCCAGCGGTTGCCCAGCAGGGCAGGATAGGTGCTCGTCGTCAGTCGGCACATCGGTCGCTGAATCTGCGTGCAGGCCTGCTGCATGAAATAACGAGCCAACAGCAGGATATCTTCGCCGCGCTCGCGCAGGGGTGGCACGTTCAGGTTGAGCACGTTCAAGCGGTAGAACAGATCTTCGCGGAAGGCGCCTTCGGCCACCATCTGCTCCAGGTTGCGGTGGGTGGCGCTGAGAATGCGCACGTTGACCTTGACCTCGCGGTCGCCGCCTACCCGGCGAAAGCTGCCATCGTTGAGGAACCGCAGCAGCTTGGCCTGCAGGTACGGTGACATTTCGCCGATTTCGTCGAGAAACACCGTGCCTTGGTGGGCCAGTTCCATCAGCCCCGGCTTGCCACCGCGCTGGGCGCCGGTGAATGCACCGGGGGCATAGCCGAACAGCTCGCTCTCGGCGAGGTTTTCCGGCAGGGCGGCGCAGTTGAGCGCCAGGAACGGCGCGCCGTGGCGCGCGCTGACGGCATGGCAGGCCCGCGCCACCAGCTCCTTGCCCGTGCCCGTCTCGCCTTGTATCAACAGCGGCGCATCCAGCGCCGCAACACGTTGCGCCCGGGCCTTGAGCGCACGGATCGGTGCGGAGTCGCCCAGCAGCGAATCGAACCCTTCGGCGTGGTCGTGGTGCAGGGCGGCCAGTCGCTCACCCATGCGGTTGGGCGGGTATAGCGTCAGCAGGGCACCGGCGTCGGTGATGGGTGTGGCATCGAGCAACAGCGTCTGGCCATTCAGGTTGACCTCGCGCAGTGGCAGACGGAACCCTTGTTCGAGCAAGGCGCCGAGCAAGGCAGGATCGGCGAACAGGTCCGCCACCGACTGTCCGGCGGGCTCGCGGCCGTACAGCTCGACCAAAGCCGGGTTGGCCAACAGCACATTGCCGGCACTGTCCAGTGCCAGCACTGGATCGCCCATGGCGGCCAGCAAGGCTTCAAGCTGCAGGTGCCGGCGTTGTCCTGGAAGAATATCGACCACGCGCACGTCCTCCACGCCCCGCACCCGGAACAGCGCATCGTGCAGTTCTTCCAGCACCAGCGGGCTGAGGGTCGGTGCGTCGATATAGACGTTGGGCGGGACCATCTCGACTGCGTCGAGGTTGAGGTTGCGCGCCCCCAGCAGGGCCAGCACTTCCTGGGTGATGCCGACACGATCGATGAAGCTGACGTGGATACGCATGGGGTCTCGAGCATTCCGGACAGCGGAGGGATGCAGTATGCCTTGCCATCGCACAAAGCTGTAGCACCTACGCGGGCGTGCTCAGCGCTGGGGGTTGATGCGTTCGGGCCGCGACCAGATCCACAGGTTGACCAGCACCATGCCGGAGATCGCCGCGTACACCGGCCAGTGCTGCTTGAGGGTAAACCACATGAGCACTGAACAGAGGACCATGCTGACGGTTGCGCTGACCTTGGTTCGACGGGTTATGACCTTGCCATTGCGCCAGTTCCGCAACATCGGGCCGAACAGCTTGTGGTTCTCCAGCCAGGCGCTCAGCCGCGGTGAGCTTTTGGTCGCCGCCCACGCGGCCAGCAGGATGAACTCGGTGGTGGGCAACCCCGGCACCACGATGGCGATCAACCCGATGATCAGGCTGGTATAGGCCAGCAGGCCGTAAAGCACGCGGGCCAGCTTTGAGGGGAGCGGGCGAGGGTTGTCCATGAGTTCCATACAGTGGGGGTCAGGCCGGCGCCGTTTCCTTGTGGTCGGCGTAGGTGTGTTGCAGCAGCACCTGCAAGCGCGCAAACGCATCGTTGGCCGCCTGATCAGCTTGCGCTTCTTCAGCCGCGCTGAACGGCAGGGCGTCGAAGATCGCGTTGAAGGCTTTCCAGCCCTTGCCGCGCCCGCCCTCGGGTTCGGCCAAATGGCGAGCACCGAAACTGGCGGTGCAACCCAAGGCGTTAGCCCGTTTGATCAGGATGGCGGCGCCGAGTTTAGACCCTTCGGAGACGCGAATCCAGGTGAGCGCCGTGGCCTGACTGGGCTCGCTGAGGGCGCCCGGAACAGGTTGCGGAATGGCCACGCCCAGATCGATCAGATCGGCCTTGGCCGCCTCTGCGCGGCAGCGCTCGGGCAGATCGGGAAACAAGGCGATCAGGGCCGGGTCGTTGTACAGGTGTTGCAACTCGGATTGGAACAGGTACTGCATCTGCAGAAAGCGCGCATAGCTTTGCGGCGTATCGAATGGCGCGTAGCGGGCCACGGTGTTTTCCAGGCTGTCGTGCAACGCCTGGCTGATCGCGCGCAAGCGAGCGGAGCGCAGTGGGGCGTGGTCCTGAATGTTCTCGGTGACGGTCATTGCGAGTTCCTTGAAAAATGCGGTGCTGTTTAGACGAGACGAATCAACTCACAGCGGACCGTAAAAAAATCCCACCACAGGGGCAGCGGTTATCTGCCCCTACAGTGCCATTATCAGATGTCCCAAACCAGATTGATCGCGAAATTACGACCGGGAGCAGTGAGGCGGTCGAGGTTTGCGGGTGATGTCACCGCCGCTTCGCCCACGCCGTCATAACTGCGCACGTCATCCCATAGCCAGTATTTCTTGTCGGTGAGGTTGTACAGGCCGGCGTTGACCGTGACGTCGTCGGTGACCTTGTAGTAACCGGCCAGGTCGAGGATGCCGAAGCCAGGCGTTTTGAACACACCGCTGCCGTCCGGCGACTTGAACGCGCTGCTGTCCACTCGGTTCTGCCGCTTGACCAGTGTCCAACTGAGCAGGCCACCATACTGCTGCTGCTCGTAGCCCAGGCCGAATACACCCTTGAGCGGATTGACGCTGTTGATCGGTTGGCCGTTGTCTTCGTTCTCGCCACGGGCGTATGCGATGGAGCCATGGCTGTAGAGACCTTGCGGTGCACCGAAGCTGTCCAGGTTCAAGCGGCCCTTGAGCTCGACGCCCTTGATGGTGGCATGCTTGATATTGTTGCTTTGGAACACGGCGGACGTCGCCCCGGGGCTGACCGCATCTTCGTTGATGAAATCGCGGTACTGGTTGTAGAACACCGCGATATCGAAGGTGCCTGCCTCGAAGTTGCCGCGTAGGCCGGTTTCATAACTTCTGCTTTTTTCCGGTTCCAGATCCGGATTGGGCTGGACCGTATAGCCTGCGCCAAGGTTTTCGAAGCGTCCATAAAGCGCCTTGGCCGAAGGTGTGCGGAAGCCTTCGGCGTACTGCCCATACCAGGTGTAGTGGTCATCGAAGTCGTAGGTTACGCCCAGCGTGGGTGACAACCGGTGCCAGTTCCGATCGCTGTCGGTCACGGTGTACTCGCCAGTGGGGTTGACCGTGCGCAGGAACTCGTCGCTCAGGCGGGGCTTGAGCTGGGTGTAGTCATAGCGGGCGCTGGGTCGCAAGGTCCACTGGTTCCAGCGAATCTCGTCCTGGACGAACAGGCTGTAGGTGTTGATGGTCGGGTCGGGGAAGTCGCTGGATTTGATCAGGCGATCGGCCGCGCTGTCGGCGCCGATGGCTCGGCAACTGCCCATCACGGTCAAGCAGGTCCCGTAGCCGCTGCGTGAGCCGGTAACCTTCTGCTGGCGTATGTTGGTGCCGTAGGTCAGCAGGTGATCGGTTTGTCCCAACTCAAAGGCCTTGTCCAGTTGCAGGTCGAACACCCACTGGCGCTCTTTGTAAAAAGTGTCACGCGCTCGCAGCACATCGCGTGCGCGCGGGACGACATAGTGCTCTTCGGTATGCTGGTCGGTCTTGGCGATCTGGTAGTTCAAGCTCCACTTGATGTGATCGGCCACGACGCTGTCCAGCTCGAAGTCGTGATTCAAGCCGAAGCGCTCGCGGGTGATCGTGTCATTGCCACCGCGCGACTGATAGAAATTCAGCGGCCTGCCATTTGCATAAGGGCCGCCATAGGCACTTTTCAGATCGACATCGCGGTCGTCCTTGTACTTTTCGTAGGTGAGCCCGAACCGAGCATCGTCGGCGTAGTTCCAGCCCAGCTTGGCCAGGACATTGGTCGAGCGCACGTCCTTGGGGTCGGCTGCGGTGCGGCTCAGCCCTGTGCTGGTATGGTCGCCGTAGGATTCGGTCTCGTGGCCATTGCGCTGGCTCAGGTGCAGGAGGGCATCGAAGTCACCCGAATGGCCGGCCACGGTAGCCGAGTTCAGCCAGCTTTCGTCTGCCGAACTGTAACCGGTCTTCAGGCGTGCGCCGACATCCTTGCCGGGCTTGATGATGTCTTCCGGGTCCAGGGTGTAGTAGCTGACCACCCCGCCGATGGCACTGCTGCCGTAGAGCGACGACGCCGGCCCGCGCAGGATTTCCACACGCTTGACGATTTCCGGGTCGACGTAATTGCGCTCGGTTTGCGCATAGGGGCCGTTGAAGAAGCTGTCCGGCACCTCGACGCCATCGACCTGGGTGAGCACACGGTCGCCGTCGATACCACGAATGTTGTAGCCGGTAAGGCCGCTGCGCAAACCGGTGCCGCCTGCGGAGACGCCCGGTTCGTAACGCACCAGGTCCTGAAGGGTGTTGACGTTGTCACGGTCCAGCTGCGTGCGGCCCTGGACGCTGACGGTACTCGGGACGCTGTCGGCGCTTTGTTCCTGGCGTGTGGCGCTGACGGTCATCTGTTGCAGGGCGATCACGGCGCCCGGCGAGCTGCGCTCGAGCACGACATTGTTGGCGCTGATTTTCCGGTAGCGCAAGGGTGTCCCTGCGAGCAGCCGATCCAGTGCCTGTTCCGGCGTCAGGTTACCGCGCGCACCGGGTGAAATGACGTCCTGGGCAAGCTCGGCGGGCAGTCCGACCTGCCATCCCGTCGTGGTGCTGAAGCCGTTCAAGGCCGACGCCAGAGGCTGCCGAGCGATGCTGAAGGCGTGATTGACGCTGATGCGGGCGCTGTTCGGTGTCAGCTCAGCAGCGCTGCCCACGGCCGGCACGGCGGCCAGCAGCAGGGCAGCGGTGAGCACCGAGTGGTGAAACTGAGGACGAGTGAAACCTTTGGACATCGAAAGCGCTCCCTGTCGCGTGTCGTTATAGTGTTACCGATCCGAATGCGAATCAGTTGCATTGGCTATGACTAGACGGATGGGGAAGCGCTACAGCGTAAAAATAATTATGCGGTGTCTCGGTCCGTGGATATGACGTATCCGTCAGTTCAGGATGACCAGCGCCGGAAACTCCCGCACCTGTGCCGACGTCACCTGAGCCAACGAGCGAACCACTTCGAGCGGGTTGTCCAGGCGGTAATTGCCGGTCACTGCCACCTGCTCGAGCTTCTTGTCGGTGTTGATGATCCACCCCGGGTAATAGCGCCGAAGTTCGGCAAGTACCTCGCCCATTGGGCAATTCTCGAAGATCAAACGGCCCTGGACCCAGGCCAGATCCTTCTGTGGATCGAGCCGCTCACGCGTGCCGAATCCCCTGGGGCCGATGCGTATGCTGTCGCCGGCGTTCAGGCGCACCGTCTCGTCGTGGCTGGCGCTGAGGTCGACGTTGCCGCGCTGCACCCGCACTTGCGCCTGGCCATCGTGGTAGCTCACGGCGAAGGCACTGTCGAGCACATCGGCACGCACCGGGCCTGCTTGCACCTTCAGGGGTTGTCGGCGGCTGGGAGGCACCTCGAAAAAAGCTTCGCCTTCGTACAGGCGTGCGCTGCGTTGCCGGGTGTCGATGCGGCTGGAGAAGGCCGAATCGGTGTTGAGCAGTACCTTGGAACCGTCTTCCAGTTGCAGGTGTTGCCGTTCGCCGACCTGGGTCAGATGAGCGGCCTGTACGCGCAGCGGCAGGTGGGTGAAATTCAATACGCCTACCACCAGCATTGCGGCGCTAGCCAGTGGTTTCCAATGCCGACGCCAGGCCGGCAGTCGGCGCCGCGTTTGCAGGGCGACGGCGGCCTGGTGAATCGGCGCGCCGTGCCATACCGCGCGGGCCTGCTCGAATGCCGCAGCATGTTCGGGGTCGGCCAGCAGCCAGGCCTCGAATGCCCTTTGCTCGGTGGGGTCGGTGCAAGGCTGGGCAATCAACCAATCGATGGCTTGCTCCATGGCAGGCGTCGGTGGCGCTCGCTCTGGTAGATGCTGCCGATTCACGGATGCTCCTCCAGGCGCTGGGCGACACCGATGCAGATCGCCATGATCAATTTCAATTCCTTTTGCACGGTGCTTGCCGAGACGTGCAGCTCATCGGCAATTTCCACATAACTGCTGCCATGCACTCGGCTCAGGATGAAAATCCGCTGCTGGCGCGGCGTCAGTCGAGCCAGGCTCACGGTCAGCCTGGCCAGAAGCCGCTCAGCATGGGCGACCTCGTCCGGACTGCTGGCCACTGCTGCAATGCTTTGTAGCACGTCGAGGGGCACATCTTCGACCATGGTTCGCTCGTGCACCCGCCGTGAGCGCAGATAATCCAGGGCCAGATTGCGTGCTGTCTGAAACACGAAGGGTTCGAGGTGCTCGATGCGTCGCTCACCCAGGGCACGATTCACCCTCAGGTAGGTTTCCTGAAGCAGGTCTTCGGCGGTGCTGGGGTTGCGTACCATGCGCTGAAGGGTGCGCAGCAGACTCAAGCGTTGGGAGAGGAAAACGGAATTGAAGCGTGATTGACTCACGGAATTACCCGGACGGAAAGCAGAAGATGATAATGCTTCTCATCTGTGCGCCTGGTCAAGTCGCGATCTTTGCAAGAGGTATCGCGGCTGGAGACGGCATCCACCGTATCCAGCCGCTATGGGGCCTTACTTGGCGTTGATCAGCGCCAGGCAGTTGTCCAGCATGCGGTTCGAGAAGCCCCACTCGTTGTCGTACCAGGCCATGACCTTGACCAGCTTGCCGTTGACCTTGGTGTGGTTGGCATCGAAGATCGACGACAGCGGGTTGTGGTTGAAGTCGGTCGAAACCAGCGGCAGGGTGTTGTAGCCCAGCACCTTGGATTGCTCGGCCGCGGCATGCATCAGCGCATTGATCTCGTCGCGGCTGGCTTCGCGCGAAAGGTTCAAGGTCAGGTCGACCAGCGAGACGTTGATCACCGGCACGCGCACCGCCATGCCGGTCAACTTGCCGGCCAGCTCCGGCAGTACCAGGCCAACGGCCTCGGCAGCGCCGGTCTTGCTGGGGATCATCGATTGGGTCGCCGAGCGGGCGCGGTAGGGGTCGCTGTGGTACACGTCGATCAGGTTCTGGTCGTTGGTGTAGGCGTGGATGGTGGTCATCAGGCCCTGCTCGATGCCCAGCTCGCGGTGTAGCACCTGGGCCACCGGGGCCAGGCAGTTGGTGGTGCAAGAAGCGTTGGAGATCACTTCGTGGGACTGACGCAACACGTCGTGGTTGACGCCATACACCACGGTGGCATCGGCGCCCTTGGCCGGTGCCGAGATGATCACCTTGCGCGCGCCGGCCGTCAGGTGCGCGGCAGCCTTTTCACGGTCGGTGAACAGGCCGGTGCACTCGAACACCACGTCGATGTTCTCGGCCTTCCACGGCAGTTCCGCCGGGTTGCGGATGGCACTGACCGAGATGCGGTCGCCATTCACCGTGAGGCCTTCCTTGTCGTGCTCGACCGTGCCGTCGAAGGTGCCATGCACCGTGTCGTACTTGAGCAGGTGGGCGTTGATCGCGCTGTCACCCAGGTCGTTGATGGCGACGACCTGCAGGTCCTGACGGTAGCCTTGGGTATAGAGTGCCCGCAGGACATTGCGGCCGATGCGGCCAAAACCGTTGATTGCTATGCGAATAGTCATGAGCGACTCCTGTGATCAGATTGGGTGATTCCCCTTGGATCAGGTCCGGGCAAGCAGGTCACGTAATCTGTTTTGTTGTTGGAATTACAAGATTATTCGCATAGAAATAGAAAACAAGCCTTTTTAGTGGCAATATTTTGTTCTATCTACAAC
>Ga0265798_10003219_pt1 | contig 23378 bp, 21 predicted proteins | sample P3T30metagenome_FD_192430 | JGI IMG/M metagenome (GOLD analysis project Ga0265798, IMG submission 192430) | Plant litter microbial communities from East Loma Ridge, Irvine, California - P3 T30 | ecosystem: Environmental > Terrestrial > Plant litter > Unclassified | place: USA: California... | reverse complement strand
GGCTTGGCTTTATCTGCACAGTCCGTTCCTTCCCAATCAAGTTGCGTCCGGCGTGGAACTAGAGGGCTCCGCCGAGCGACGCGGTTATTCTACCTTCCTCATGCAACACAGCATTGCGCAGCCAAGCTGACTTTCATCAATCGCGTCGCCTTCGCCCCCCAGCTCTACACCCGGCTACCCGTTTCCACGGACCCACCGCATGCCCTTACCTGCTCAATTGCGGTTCCTGAGCGACCATAAAGCACCGATGGATACAGCAGCTGCCTGTATTGGTTAGTTCTACAAGCACATGGTGGCCCATGAAGACTTTCTGGACCAGCCATATGGATACGAGGTTAAGTATATAGAGCCAGTCTGTACCTGTGACATATCCCAAGGCAACCTCCTCTTCTCCTGCTCATCTGCCACTACTATTCATCAAGATGAGGTTCGTTCCCTTCGTTGCGCTTGCTGCGCCTGTCTTCGCACAGTACGATGCGAAGCCAAAGCCTTCTGCAAAGCCCGAGAAGCCTCAGAAGCCCCAGTTGCCCGGAAAGCCACACCCTCATGGGCCACCCAAGAAGCTTGTCTCTCGCAAGGACCTGATCAAGGATATCAAGCTCGAGGACCTTCTCGCAGGCTCCCAACAGCTTCAGACTTTCGCCGACGAGGCTGGTGGCAACCGTGCTTTCGGTAGCACTGGTCACAACGCTACCACTGAATGGCTGTACCAAACGCTCAAGGCGACTGGATATTACGATGTGTACAAGCAGCCATTCGTCGAGCTCTTCACCGCCGCGACCACCAAGCTCACTGTTGCTGGAGAAGAAATTGAGGCCGCTTACATGACCTTTGGTCCCTCTGGAGATGTTACCGCCAACGTTGTCAAGGTTAACAACCTCGGATGCGCTGTTGACGACTTCCCAGCCGGGGTTTCTGGCCAGATCGCGCTGATCTCTCGAGGCACATGTCCATTCGCTGACAAGGCCGCCAACGCCCAAACCGCCGGTGCAGTCGGTGCTATAATCTACAACACCGAGCCCAACACACCTCTTTCTGGTACCCTCGGTGGTGATGGCGACTACGCTCCCGTTGTTGGCATTACCAAGGAAGCCGGTGAGGGTATTGTAGCCAAGCTCGGCAACGGCACAGTTGAGGGAACCCTCTTCATTGATGCCATTCGCGAGAACCGCACCAACTACAACGTCATCGCCGAGACCAAGCAAGGTGACCACGACAACGTGCTCATGCTCGGTGGTCACACCGACTCCGTCTTTGCCGGCCCCGGTATTAACGACGACGGATCTGGTACCATTGGTACGCTCATGACCGGTCTTGCTCTTACCAAGTACAAGATCAAGAACGCCGTCCGTCTCGGATTCTGGGGTGCAGAGGAGTTCGGCAAGCTGGGCTCCTTCTACTACATGAAGACCATCAACGGTACCTTCGGTGGTAACGCAACTGAGGCCAACAAGATCCGCGCCTACCTCAACTTCGATATGATCGCATCGCCCAACTACGTCCTCGGTATCTACGACGGTGACGGCAGTGCGTTCAACTTCTCCGGCGCCGCTGGATCTGACACTATTGAGAAGGACTTTGAGGAGTTCTACGAGGAGCGTGGCCTTGCCCACGTACCTTCTCTCTTCACTCTCCGCTCTGATTACGCTGCTTTCCTCGAGAACGGTATTCCTTCAGGTGGTCTGTTTACCGGTGCTGAGGTGCTGAAGACTGAGGAGGAGGCACAACTTTTCGGTGGTGAGGCTGGTGCTCCGCTCGACGCCTGCTACCACCAGGCTTGCGATGACATCGACAACCTGGCCCTCGACGCTTACCTACTCAACACCCAGAGCATTGCCAACTCGGTTGCCAAGTACGCCCTAAGCTTCGAAGGTATTCCAAGGGCCAACATGACGCTCCGCAAGCGTGGCGCCGAGAGGAGCAGACTCATGTCGAGATTCGATGATGGTGGACATGCTCATCATGGCCAGACATGCGGTGCTGGAAAGCACACTATCTAAATGTTGTATTAGTATAGATTTGGGTGGATGGTTGATGTTGTTGATGATACCAATGATGCGATGATGCTGTAGAAGTAGAAAAGCCAATGTAACAAAACATTTCAAACATTACCGTGTGCTGTTGCTTTCCGATGTAAATGCTTGCACTGCACAGTCTCACGACCGATCGACACCGTTAAGCGCTCTTAGTACCTCAAGTGTCGGCTTCGATAGTCAGGAGCTCTTTATTCGGCCTTCAGCTCGAGATCGAAGGTGTCACACCGTTTGACTCAGCATACCACGTACCCTTCTCCTGTACTTAGTTGGAAGCAGAAATCATCATCCAATCTCCACCTCTTCCTCTCCATAAACCTAGCACTGTCCTCAAACGCATATTCCGTCTGAACCAGTCCTCCACCCTGACACTTACGAAAACAACACATCCGCAGTTTGAACAAGCATACCAAGCATCTCGCGTATGCATCAAAGTCTCGCCAGAACAGAAGCAGAATAGAACGTAGGGCTTCGCGGGGCGGAGACATGAGGTAGAGCGGAAAGCGCACACCTTGATGGCGACGGAGTGGACGCTATGCCATCTTGCTGTTCCCAAGGCGCGGAATATCTTGAGTACCGGAGACTGGATGTACAGTACGCCATCTTGAGATGATTTGGAATGAACAGAGCGGTGTGGGCTCAGGATCGTGATGTAGATGTTGGGCTGCGCGGTGGGAGGAGTAGTTCACGTGCGTGTTATCTACTGTGTGCCTACTTGGGCAGCTGTTCGGGCAGTGAAGAACCCGCAGCTTGGCTTCTGGGCGTCGCTAAATATGTTGATCATGAACTCGGCGATGCAGTCGAACTCTCGTTGGCGTGTCATGCAGACTAGACTACCGTGGCTTGCGCTCATGATTACTCTTTGGTTCGGGCATCACAGGAATACGACAGGGCGTGTACGTCACCAACACCGATGTTAGGTACCTGCATTTGGCTGACCAGATTTTGTGGCTTTCGAAACAGAGTTAGTGGCGTATATAGTGTTGAGCCAGTGGTGGGCGCACAGTAAGGCTATTGTCTAGATAGAGTCGTGGCGGGGCGCGTTCTGTCTGGAAGAGGAACCATCATCGGAGCGTTCGCTGCTGCGTCAAATCGCAAGCTGGTCTCGCCACGATTCGAATTGTTCCCAAATCCGTAGCCTATGACGATGCGACATCAATCAGTAATTGTTTGAGTTGTCACAGTGGGTGCAAACCGGTCGGGGCTGTTGATCTCGAAACGCTGGGTCGTAATGATCGCCTGGACCCGCATACTAACGCATGTCGCAAATCCCCCCGACTTCTTCGACGATCAGCGACAAGGCCTTTGACATGTACCATCCTGTTCCCGTCTCATTAAAAACAGGATATCGACTCCGCACATCGTGTTGCTCGTGACGGTGCACATCTGAATTTTCGCTCGGAGGCACTTCCCCGGCCTTGCTCAAGTGGCAATCTCGTCTAGCCCACTCGGTGCACGTTTCATCCGCAGCCATGTTCCTTGCGACCGCAGCCTGCCAATCCTCCGACGTTCATCCAAAGTCGGCGACCCTGCTAGGGGGCGCCCAGGCGCCGTTGCTAAAGCTGACCGCGTCGAGGTCGAATGGGCCTGAATTAATATCCAAGTAGCCCAGGACAAGGCACGACACACGTGTGCACGGCACGCAAGACCATGGCAGGCGGCGCGTCCGCACCGACACTAGTTTGGCGAACCGCCGTGTGTTAAACCGAACTTATGGAAAATGAGGAGACGATGAAGTCCGGATCGTTGGGTCTGCATTAACCATGACAGGTGCAGCTTCACGGATGCAACGGAGGCCCACAACTGTATAGGAAGGCAGTACTCGAGGCTTCAATCGCATCACCTAGTGAAGCAAAAGGTGCGCTGGCCGTAGCAGCTGGCAGTATAAGGGTTAAACACCACGTACCCCTAGCAATAGTTCTCATGCGATGCAGTCTATTGCAAGTTTGCCTGAGTCCATCAAAAGCGTCGCCGGAGAGCAAATCACATCACGCGGAAGAGTCGCCATACCTACCGGTAAGCCAGCAGCTGCTAGCACCTCAACACCTGGGCATCGTCGTGAGCGCGGTAAATCCCTTCGACGCCACTAGGAAACTTGACAGGCATCAGACCTGGACAGCTTGGAAACAGCACCAACTTTGCCGCCGCGCGTGTCAGAACAGCTCTCTGGATCTTGCACTCTTCACCGCCATACTTCACGTTGCCAGATATGGACTACCAGTCCATGAATAACATATCACAGTTAAGGTACTGCTCCCCGTGGTTCTCCAGTTGTTCAAATGCATGTGTGCATCGCCTGGAGGATGCGCAATAATCGTGCATCACCCCGCAAAAGGGATGCCCTTCCCTGTCAAGCGAGCATTAGCGTTCCAGCAGGATAGATCCCGTTCCGTATGCAGGTCGGACCATTACGATCCAGCAGCACTGCTGTTACAGGATTAGTGGCACGATTCACGAAAGGATCGCTCGTTTGCCTTCCGGATATCCACCCAAGCTTGACGCCCAACGAATGGGATCTGTCCTTCTCGAACACAGGGCTAATACGCCACTTTCTGTCGAACTCTATTTTGACTCGAGGGTCTGTCAAGTGTTCGCTTCATCTCCTGAAAACCCCCCTAGCTGCCGTTATGGATCAGTCGGTCTGGACAAAGAATGTGAAGGGTCTTCGCTTGTGTCATAACGGCTCACTCTCGACCGGTCGCACATAGTATACAACACCACGGTCGCTAAGTTTACGACGTTTGTTATCAGGCCACCATCGTTCCACACATCTTTTCCACGCTGGCTCAGCATGAGTAACGAATACCATGATGATCCTTCGTTCCAACCATGGGGCCCATTCATCTCAGATAATTACAAGAATGAGCCCATCACGAAAGCAGACATCATCATAGCCTCCGTTGTGTGGGGACTGACATTACTCAATGTCATACTTGCCCTGTGGCTCATTGTCAAGCAAACAAGAGGATCGCGGTCACCGCTCAGGAGCGTCTACGTCTGGATGATATGGCTGGAACTTATTGTGTCGTTTACCATGGGCCTTGAGAGCTTTTTACACTTGCTCAAGTACATCAAACCAAGTAGGTAGTGACGACGTAGAGCTTTTGAGATCATGCTAACCACCACAGGCTTCGCTTTTTACTTCACCATCTTGTTCTGGTGGTGTATCCAGGTTCAGCTGCTTTTGCAGATCATCATTAACCGTATCCGTGTCATCGTGCCTGATCGACGGCGTTCGAGATGGATCATGATCAGTACTGCGGTGTTCGTCACTGTTATCAACATCAGTGTCTTCAATGTCTGGATACCAGCGCGGTTACAGATTAACTCGAAGTAAGTTACTTTCCTGGTAGCATACACCGGTCGTTGTCGCAATGGGCTGGGTTCGCCTGGCTGGTTCGTGGTGGAACGACATTTGCGAGACGCTATGCCCACTCGTACCAAGTATTAGACTGACGATCTGACAGATACCACCTCATCAACGAGTACTGGGACCGGATTGAAAAGGGTCTCTACCTCCTCGCCGACGCGGCGTTGAACTGGTATTTCCTAAAGACTGTGAAGGAGAACTTGATCAACAACGGTCTCACAAAGTACAACAAGCTCGTTCGTTTCAACCAGCAAATCGTCATGGTATCACTTCTTATGGACGTCATGATCATCGCCGCTATGTCGATACCGAATTCCTTTGTGTAAGTGTTACTCGTCAACAGAAGCCAACCCTTGACCTTTACTAACCCACCCTCTTCCAGATACATACAATTCCATCCTCTCGCCTACCTAGTAAAACTCAACATCGAAATGACAATGGCCAACCTCATCAAACGCATCGCAATCTCGACATCACGCAAGACAGGCATGGCATCCATTGCACACGAGTTCAAGTCCTCGTCCAACCAATCCACCACCGGCCACCGCACCGTCGGCACAAACCCGCACAAATCACGGGGTTCGATCCACGAGCTCGCCAGCTTTGCTTCCTACACTGTCGATACAAAAGCAAATGCCGAGCAAGACGGGCAGCGTGTCATTAGCTTCGCCCCGACAGGGAACCAAATCAAGGAGACGAGGGAGGTCATCGTGCATACCGAGCCGAACCCATTTTACGAGCGGAGAGGTTCGGAAGTGGAGATTACAGCAGGACATGGAAGGAGACAGTCTCACGGTGTTGTCATTGAAGAGAGGGGACTAGGCAGGCAAAAGAGTCTAGAGAGTATAACGGAGGGCAATGAGAGTATGAGGAGTGGGTCGGTACCCAAGCGAATGATAGAGGATAGCGATGATGAGGCAGCGCTTGTGCAGCAAAAGACTTGGGGATGGCCGAGGCGGCCGAGTTGAACGCGCGAGCGCTGTTGAAATGTCAAACTGCTTTGTGTTTATTTAGCGTGGGTTTGGTAAAATAGACATTGTTTCCGCACTTTAGATGTGCGATGGAACGATAATTATAGACATTTTAGAGTTGAATATACCAAATCAACCGTTAGTCCGAAGAAGGAGCGAGACACGTAAGAGTATACAGCTGTGGTACCGTACCCAAGTACAACTCAACATGACGTGGCGCTGAAATGCATGACTTTCATCTCTGTCGGACTGCGCAATCGGGATGATGGAAGAGGCTGTAGGCATCTATTGTGTCAGTTCAGTCTCATGAGTTGAGCGAAAGCAGATGCGGATGCCGTGGACTTGGCTAGATCTGTAGGTAAGCTCGCGATACACGTGACAGCACCACGTGTCGCGGCCTGGACTGGACGATGCTCGAGCAGAAATGTTTCTCGAGCGGAGACTATCCGCACATCGGAGTTCGCTGCGATGGAAAGTTGCGGGTAGAAGGGGGATTCTCACGTTGGTTCCCCGGAGCGACGCCACGATCTTCCCCGCACTTCCTAGCGAGGAAGGTTTGCCGACCAGGTACACCACGGTGGCTTGGCATGCTACACGCGTATACGGATTACACCAAGATGGTAATCCGTTCACTCAGCTGATGACATGTCGTGACCCTTTTAACCGTGTTCAAAAGATTGTGTTTGTGCTGTAGTTGTCAGCTATTCTTCATCTTTGTTGCACATTACTGTCTGCTCACTCAATTCCTTACCTACGTCATCCAGCAAGCCACAAACATGGGAGTCGGCGACACTTCAATCCGCTCCAGCGAGCGTCCTGAGGCTGGCAGTGTCAACATACCAGTCGGTGTATGGCCAACGTCGTCGAAAAACGAGTCCGTCGATGCACATAAGGTCGCCAATGAGGTGATCACACGGTTCAACGATACACTCGCGAAAAAGGATCATGCGGCTATCGCCGACCTCTTCTCCGAAGACAACAGTTACTGGAGAGATCACCTAGCGTTGAGTTGGGATCTCAGGACGTCGAAGGGTAGCGCAGACATCAAGAAGTACCTGGATTCCAGCAAAGTGCAAATGGAAAAGATTGAAGTGGACAAGAGCTCAGACTACCGCGCGCCAAAGTTTGGAGCGATCGATGTTCTAGGCGATATCACTGGTATCAACTTCTTTGTAACTTTCGAGACGAGCCTCGGGCGTGGCGAGGGTGTCATGAACCTAGCCGAAGACAATGGACAATGGAAGGTGTTCACGCTGTACACCTTGCTGAAGGAACTTAAAGGTCATGAAGAGCCATTGGGTCACCGAAGGACAAAGGGTGTGAAGCACGGAGGAGACCCGAATAGGAAGACGTGGAAGGAGACGCGTGATGCAGAGAAAGAGGAGATCGACCCGACAGTGTTGATCCTTGGAGCCGGGCAAGGCGGGCTTACAGTCGCAGCGCGTCTACGGATGCTCAACGTCCCCGCGTTGATCGTCGACCAAAATGAGAGGGTTGGTGACAACTGGCGCAAGCGATATCGGCAACTGGTACTCCACGACCCAGTATGGTACGACCACATGCCTTACGTGCCCTTCCCAGCACATTGGCCAGTCTTTACTCCTAAGGACAAGCTGGCGGAGTTCTTCGAGGCGTACGTGAACCTACTGGAGCTCAACGTATGGACTTCGACAAGCCTCAAATCAACATCGTGGGATGAGAGTAAGAAGCAGTGGACCGTGACTGTCGAACGCCGGAAACCCGATGGGAGCACTCAGACACGCACATTACATCCGAAGCACATTGTCCAGGCGACAGGCCACTCCGGCGAGAAGAACTTTCCCCAGATCAAGGGTATGCAAGACTTCAAAGGCGACCGCCTGTGCCACAGCTCCGAGCACCCAGGCGCGAATCCCGAGTCGAAGGGCAAGAAGGCTGTGGTAGTAGGATGCTGCAATTCAGGTCATGATATCGCGCAAGACTTCTTTGAGAAGGGATACGACATCACCATTGTACAGCGCAGTACAACATGCGTTGTCTCTTCCGAGGCTATCACCGACATCGGCAACAAGGGTTTGTACGATCAAGACGCACCGCCTGTCGACGACGCCGACCTGACTTTCTGGAGTCTGCCAAGTGAGCTTCTGAAAGCACAGCAGATCAAAGTCACCAAGATCCAAGCCGACCACGACAAGAAAATGCACGACGGTCTTCGCGCGGCTGGCTTCGGTCTTGACAGTGGACCGATGGATTCAGGCCTTCTTATCAAGTACTTCCAGCGCGGCGGCGGCTACTATATCGATGTCGGCGCGTCCCAGCTCATCATCGATGGCAAGATCAAGGTTAAGCAAGGCCAGGAGATTGCGCAGATCTTGCCAAACGGTATCGAGTTCGCAGATGGTGATAAGCTAGAAGCTGATGAGATCGTATTTGCAACTGGTTACCAGAACATGCGCACGCAGGCACGAAAGATCTTCGGCGATGAAGTCGCGGACCGCGTCAGCGATGTATGGGGTTTCAACGACGAGGGCGAGTTCAGGACGATGTGGCAGAAGAGCGGTCATCCTGGTCTGTGGTTCATGGGTGGCAATTTGGCACTGTCGCGATTCTACAGTAGGGTACTGGCGTTGCAGATCAAGGCTGCCGAAGAAGGCATGATAGAAGATGGCGAAGGCGCGAAGGCGCGACTGTAGTGATAAGTAGCTGCCGTAGATTCAAGAAAGGGGCCGCGGCCGTTCAACGCACCTCCCTCAAGCTTCCTCCGAGTTTTGCCAGTTTCGGATTTAGCGCGGGGCATGTCTCCACTCGCGCCGTCTCAAAATGCACAAGCTTCAATCCTTCAACATCATCTGATCCTAATCCATACTTCGTCATACGTGCACTTTAACCCAAGTTTTCTTCAAACACCATGACTTCGAAACCCCAAGTCATCCTCGTCGTCGGCGGAACGTCCGGAATCGGATACGCCACCACGCTTTCCATACTTTCGTCACCTTACCTACCATTGAACGCGAAAGTAATTGCGTTTGGGCTTATAGATTCGACCATCAAGCTTGAGTTCACGAAGCAGCAGAGAGAACGTCTCAGAATAGTCGAAGGCGATGTCACAGTGGAAGAAGATCGCGAGCTAGCGGTCCAGACGTGTTTCGATCACTTTGGAGGTCTCGATACTTTGGTGTACTGTGCAGGTGTTATTACGCCAATCCAAAAATTGGAAACGGTCGACATCCAAGCGGTAAAGAGAAGTTTTGACATTAATGTTTTTGGCGCGATGAGTATGGTATGTACTACCTGGACATACTACACTGCTCATTCCTACTGCTACATGATCTAATGTGACGCCCTTCATACGCTAATAGTTCTCAGGTTCAACTTACGCTCCCAAAGCTCCGTGCGTCACGGATAGCGCATCCTCATAACGCTGGCCGTGGCAAAGTCATAATCCTCTCTTCGGCCTGCGATGACACAGTATCCTACCATGGATGGATGCCTTATAGCACTACCAAAGCCGCGTTAACCCGGTTTATCTCTTGTCTCGCACACGAAGAGCCACTGCTTAGTGTACAGGGCGTATATCCGAAGTTAACACGAACCAAGATGATCGATGGACTAGTCGAAGGGAAGTATCGGGGCGTTATGGCGGACCACGAGATCGAGAGGTTCAGGATTTGGGATGAGATGGGTGATGAGATGGTGGAACCCCCTGAGCTCTGTGGAGAGGCTGTCGCTAAATTGGCGTTGGGATTGTTCGAGGGCGGGAAGAGCGGAGAAACATTGTATTACGACGAGCATGTTCCGCGCAAGATTGCGGGGACATAAACAGTGGGAGTAAGGTGTGGAATACATGAAGACATATGAAGATACTACTTTCTCTGGCCAGTTTATTGCTTTCACGTTGTCAGCCATTTGATCCGAGCGTGAAGTATTCACTCTGGCCGGTCCTAAACCCCGCCACACTAGTACAAACTGTGAACATTACACTGAGTTGAACACCCGATACCAGGCTTTCTTCATCACACCAGGCACAGTCAAATATGGCAGAAGATCAACTTGTGTCTGCACCACGCAGCGCGATTATGAGCGACGGTATTGCGGACGCTGAGTGAGCAGTCCTTTGGATTTGATCTCAACTCACTAACATGATACAGTCTCGATGACTTCTTCAAGAGCATTTGTTCCCGCCTTCCTCCAGAGCTGCGCTTGATCATCTATGACGAGCTTCTCACTGAAGATATGATGCACGACATGGCTAGCTGCGCGAGTCCTACCGCTTACGCCTATCCGCTCAACCACAGCACGTTCATGTACAAATCAACCCCTCGTTTCCTCAACCCGCGGATCTTGGATAGCTCTTTCGCGACCGAGATAGTCAAGGCGTTCTATGGCAAGTATACTGGTTTTGAAATCAAGCATCCGCTACGTATCGCGACTCTTCTCCAACGAGATTTCTTCAAACTCGGATATCACGTCAAACTCGCCAACTCTGTCCTCCGCGGTCTCACAGTCGACGGCTGCTTGCTTCCCCATAATAAGCACTTCATCAATGTCAAGCTGCTTCCCACCCAATTTGCACCGCTATTCCACGCGCAGCAGCGCCTGGCTACTGGTTTCCATCTCACCATTCGTCTATGGACCGACAATAGTTCGCTCTACACTGCAAAGGCGCACAACGCCCAAGGCCTGGCTCTACGTCGCACTCTGCAGGCTCTCAAGCCAGTTTTCGCAAAGCTGATCGCAAAGGAGCCCACGGCTACTCATAGCGTCGTTTTAGAGGTTGCCCACACGCACAAAATCACGTTAGACATGGCACTGGCAGAGAGATCGTCGAGTAGCCTGGCTAATGAAATCTATAACTGGTGTTGTAAGTTGCTAGACACATATTCTTTACGCATGTAGAACGCGCTAACAACGCATAGTTTGAAGACCGACACATACTTTCCACAACAGTATAAAAGTTTATCCGATAGGTGCGGAAGTGCACGAGTGAGTAGAGAATGGAACAAGCAGATATGAGATTAATGTAAAGGACTGAGGCATTACTGATGAACGCGCATATATCAAGAAGTACAGCGGTTGGGTATCTAGAATCAGACTGATGACGTTCCTCATCAGCTCAGTCAAGACTGACGACCTACTCTGTCATCCTCAGTGACCTTCACGATCACAGCCCCAATACCCGGCCCTTTACCCCAAACACGATGCGCTTCCGGAACTTCTTCCAACGCCCACATCTTCCTGATTGGCACCCGAATAGCTCCGCTCTCCAACATTTTGAAAAGGGCCACTAACTCCGGCTTGAACGTCTTTTGATCGCGATCAATGTAGTAGAAACTCGTCCGGTAAGGGCAAAAGGGAACCATGCCTCTCGCGAGTAGCTTTATAACTTGAGGTGGCTGACTACGAGGTTTTCCACCGGTGAGCAGGTCGAAGTTACCACCATAACCCACAAGAAGACCTCCCTTCGCCAGGATGTTCCAGCTTTCGTCCCAAGACTCGAAGCCAAGAGCATCGTATATGATGTCTGCGCCGCCCACGTCCTTCATAGCCTGCATCCAGTTCTTGTCGGAGTAGACGAAGGGCATTGCACCCGCTTCGCGGATAGCTGCGTGATTGACGACCGATGCTGTCCCATAGACTTCCGCACCTTGCATCTTGCAAAGGGTGAGGACGGCAAAACCGACACTGCCGCTGATACCGTGGATGAAGACGCGCTGGCCAGCGGAGATCTTAGCGGCGCGGTAGGCTAGCCCGTAGGCCGTGTTCCAATCTAAGACCAAGGCAACTGCCTGCTGCAGATCGAGTCCTTCTGGCACGCTAACGAGATGTTTCTCGGGTTGGTTGCATAGTTCGGCTTCCGCATCGTATTTTGTGAGACAAGCGACGAGGTCTCCAGCCCGGTATTTCGTGCAAGTCGATCCATTTTGGTGCACGCGGCCGATAAGCGCATAGCCCGGCGTCAATGGTGCTTTCCTTTGCATTGGGTAGGCACCTTGTCGCATGGATATATCTGCACCGCCCATGCTGGCGTAGAGCACTTTGATTTGGACTTCGTTGGGGGAAGGCGCGGGGATGGGGGCTGTGACAACCGACACGTTCTCAGGGCCGCCGAACTCTGAGATCAGGACTTTGCGAATGGGTGTAGACATATTTTGTTTTGAGTTGAAATCTGGTCAGCGGTTTTGTGTGTCGTCCTATCTGGGGTGCAATCGATGGTGTTCGAAGCGCAACGTTGATGGAAGCTGGAATGATGGGCCCTGATGACTGCTGTTGCGCGCACTCTTATGCCCATCGAGCCTGGCAGTACAACAAAACTTGCGACGCCCATCGAGGCGGAGTATGGGCTGATGCGCTCTCATCCTCACTGTGAAAATGGGATGCGGAGAGTTCGTGGCTTCGAGATGGAGGCCTGACGCTGAGTGCGGAGAGACTGGTGGTCTCCTCGGGGAGATAATCTGCCCGTCCCACTGAAGAGGTTAGTGGCTTACTCTTTTAGAAGCTAGCCTCAGTCACTGACGGGGGATGATTGCCCAGGCGGGATCTATCCACCTTAAGAAAGGCTTTCAGCTCAGACTGCCGCCTGGGAGCTTATGCACGTCATCATCGAATTTGGAGTAATGCGCGCCAGTCGTAGATCCAATATGTGGGACGCGCTCTCACACCTTAGAGAAGACATTGTGCGAGCTCAAGTTCAGTGCATCGTCATCCTCACAAAAACAGCTCACCCTCAAACGAAGTATGGTATTCGGATATCGTCAGAATTGACATTGCTTTGATCCTATCTCTTCAACACCCCTTTCTTTCATACCTTATACTTTCCCTTCGCAGCTTCCTTGATGATGTCTGCTGCCTTCTCCGCCGTCGCATACACAGTGGTCATGATGTGAGAAGCTGGGAGAATCGGCATGACACTGGCATCAATGACCCGCAGGCCGTTAACACCATAGACCTTCAGTTCTTGGTCCACGACACCGCCATCTTCCCTAGCACCCATCTTGCAACTGCCAGCGGGGTGGTACAGCGTCGATGCGGTGCTGCGAATGAAAGCATCGATGTCCGCAGAGGCGGTAACATTGTTGCCTGGAACAGCCTCGAACGGATTGAGCGAAGCAATAGATGGTGTAGCAACGAATTTGCGAGCCCAGTGTACACCTTCGCGCAGGAGTGCTGTGTCGACTTCGTTACGGAGGAAACCTACATCTGCGACTGGGCGATCGAACATGCTGGATGAGTTCGCCTTTACGCTTCCACGCGAGTACGGATGCTGAAGTCCGAGCACCACGACGCCGTCGGCCCAGATGATCTCCATCATCGCGGAATCGTTTGCTTGGAGCTTCTTGTTGAGAGAAGCAAACTGTGCCTCATAGCCTCGTGCGACTTCAGCGGGGGTATCAGCCGGGAGAGAGGCAGATGATCCACCTGCGACTGCTTGAGCCAAGATAGATTGCGTGGCGTTGGAATAGGTTTGAAGTGGCAGGAAGAGAAGGAAGTCACCGGTCGGGGAGGTTAGTGGGCCAGACTTCTCATTATCGTACTGCTCACGAGCTTGAGCTGCGAAAGTGGTATTTGATGCCAGGGTGTTGGTCAAAAGGGTAGTGTTGACTGTGTCAATGTCAGTGATTCCTCAGCTAAGCCATACAATCGCATACTTACGGACGTTCACTACGGCAACGGAAAGATGGTCATGCAGGTTGTACCCGACGGCGGGAAGATCAACGACGGTGGTCACATTGATGGATTCGAGCAGGGAGGCTCCGCCAATTCCAGAAACCTGCAACAATTGTGGCGTGTGCAACGATCCAGCAGCGAGGATGACTTCTCGCTTGGCCTTGGTTTGTTGACTCTCAGCATCTGCAGAAGTCGAGAACTCAACACCAGTAGCCTTGACCGTATTCGTCTCATTGCAGCTTTCCGTAAGGACGCGCGTCACAAGACGGCCAGTGAGAAGATGATAGTTTGGACGCGGTTCGGCAGATGCATAGTAGGCTTCTTCCGCGGAGGAACGTGTCCAGTTCATTGGGACCATGTTGTGTGGGCAGAAATAGCCACCGAACGCATTCCCAGTCGCCTGGTCATTGATAGAGATTCCCAGTTCCTGAGTAGCTTGTACGAGGTTTTCTGAAATAGTCATCAGTATCTTGCCGTATGAGAATGGTGCGTCAAACTCACTAGTCGTTGGCCAGAAGAAAGGAGAGTAGGTTACTTCCATGTATCCTTCGTCGCCATGGTATTCGGGGTTGACCTGAATGTCGTATTCGGCTTGGATCTCAGCAGTTGGTGGTGTGAATTTCTCGTTCTTGACACTGGTTAGAAAATATCAAAAAAACTGTCGAAAAGAACAAACCTTTTTGAAGTACTTCAGGAAGGTCTCGAAGTTCCAACCTTCGTTTCCCAGAGTCTCCCACCCATCGTAATCAGATTGTGAGCCACGATCGAACACCATGCGGTTCAGCTTTGTCGACCCGCCCACGACCTTGCCTTGTGGAATAGAGACAACGCGGCCGTCTAGTGCTTGGTCCGGAGCATACGAAGTGTTCCAGTCATACTTCGTTCCTACAGCACCGCCTGCAAGACCTGGAATGGTGACGTAGTCCTCGTTCTGGTCGCTGGAGACAAATCAGCAACTTGATGGGCGTGGTGTTCATGAGACTTACAGATCGCCGGCCTCGATAACGAGTACGGTCACATCTATAACAGGACGACGTTAGTGTTTTCCGTAAACCAGGATACTGTATGAGCTTACCCTTATCCTCGGAAAGTCGATTGGCAACGGTAAGACCCGACGCGCCGGCGCCTACGATGACATAGTCGTATTCCGGAAGCAGGTCCTCTGCTCTCGAAACGAGCTGTGCATTGGAGAGTGGATGTGCGAAAAGACCAGTCGCAGAAAGAGCGACAGTCGCTCCGAGACTCAAAAGAGAAGGCATGATCACAGCGTACAACAGCAATTGTGTCTGTCGTCCTCACAGAAGAGTACTTGGGTATATGTACCTAAAGAAAGTCGAGGTAACCGTAATAACACCGGCGGTCGGGCCGCCCGCATCTGCCGATGTTCAACACCAAGGGCCCAGCCGAGACCAGTCCATGATATTCGTCAACATATAGCGCATGGCGCGTTGGCGAGTTTCCGATTTATAATGGTTCGGCGGCTTTTATCCTGTGTACGCGATAGTTTTCAGGCCAAAGCAGATTAGCGGAGGCGGAGTCTGACGCCAGTAGATCCTCCGACCTTATCCGGGGAGTGAGCCGTGTTGGCGTTTTCCCGGGGCCGCTGGTTGTGTGCACGGTGGGGCTTGAAGGATCGGCATGATAAAGCCGGTAATTGGTTCGCTGCATCGGTTCGGTGCTTCGCTGGAAGCGGGCTGTGTTCAGTGGCTTGAGGGCGATTATGTCGTGCCTTGTATGAGGGCGATTATCGGCCCTGCCCAATATCTGCGGCATCTTGCTGTCGTGTTGCGGCACAGTTGAGTGTATATCACGTGTTTTCTGCGGTAGTGGACCTCGGCCCGGGCGGGTCTCGCCCAGGTGGGCTTGCTTGCAGCTTGCGCGTAGGCTACACGAAAACATCCGATGCAGATGCGCAATACAACCACCCCAATTTTGAAATACGAAGTCTCAGCCTGTATGAGACTGCCGATGCGATATGGGAAACCGAGCGATGTAAGGTTTGTTTCGCGTTAAGGTTTGGAGATGGATGTCAAGTTACGGGAGGCCTTTCGAGAGTAGCGCCCCTACACACGGGGTGCACTACTAGGTACTCAGGTGGCTATGTCATCGCTGTCGCCCAAGGACTAGACTAATGTTTGATGGCATCCATGTCCACTACGCAATCGTCATATTCGAACTCGGACTTGCGTCGCGAGCGACCTTGGGTGGCCCTAGTTCGAAACGAATTCAGATTGATAGATAATCATCTAGCCAAAAGAAAGGCTTGCATGGTAGGTGTGTTCACTCACTTTCGTGTCCGCTGTAGCGCACTGTAAATCAATGTGATCTCAGTATTGACTGAATACCCTACGAGACTTATCTGCAGAGGTGAAGAACAACCCTAAAGACCAAAAGCACGAGACAGCAGGCATGTTCACGAAATGATTGAACGGTCGGTACCTCCTACCTGGCGAGATCAACGTGACTGCTCACACAACAGTGTACTCGGAATGGCGACATCGCCCTCAACAAACTTGGCCGACTTCAATCTAGATAGGAAGCGAAGTGTCGGTGTCGGTGGCTGTCGACCACATACTCCTAGTTTCGTCTTGGTCTGCCCTCCTCCCGGCTTCATCATCATCTGCCCCACTATCCATCATACCGAGTGCTTTCTGCCTCAAGTTCAGCACGACCATGAGATGCTCTGCACTCAGTCTTTCCTTTTTCCTGGCCGCCAAGATCTTTGCAGTCTTGATCGCGCTCTTGATCTGACGGCCATTGAAGTTGAGCTTTGCCAGTTTCTCCAGTTCAGCTTCTCCGACATCCACATCCTGCGCATCGATAGTAGCCAGGAAGTTGCGCCAGACTTGAAGGCGATCACTTTCTCCGAGCGAGCTGTAGCTCAGCGTGATATCGATCCGAGATTCGAAAGCCGTGTCGATACTGCGCATCCGATTCGTGGTCAGAATCATGATGCCTTTGTAGTATTCGAGTAGGCGAAGGAAGACTGAAACGAGCTCGTTGCGTTGAAGATTGTTCACAGTGCGCGCCTCCATGAACACATCAGCTTCGTCGAGAAGCAGGACAGCACCGAAATGTCCACACAGATTCAGCGCGTTCTCCAAACTATCCTCAACGGCACGCGCCGTCATTCCCAGATCACCAGCCCCGAGCTTATAGAGGGGGCGACGTAGGTGCTCAGAGACGGTCTCTGCGGTGAGTGTTTTACCCACGCCTCTGTTTATTGGTGTCTAAAGTCAGTAAGTGTCTCACAGACCGTGCGCACTGGGCTACTTACGGAGGGCCACAAAGCAGCATAATCATGCCTTGGCCTTTGCCGACGACGAAGTCATCGAAGGGCTTCCCTTGCTTGAACTGATCGCGGTCTACCAGAGCCAAGACCAGATCCTTCTCGTCCTGATCGAGGACTAAGCTGTCGAAAGCATGCTCAGCCCAAGGTATTTCGTGGATCTTAGTCACATCTAGTCTCTCCCACTTCTTCTTCTCAATGTCAAAACACTTGACATAGTGCACAGCGAGAAGGCATTCGTCATTGGTCATTGGTGAAAGATCGAGTTCGATTGGCGATCCCGGGGTGTTTGGTACACTGGCGGAGTAACGCTCCATGGATTGAGCCCACGTTAGCTGGCCTATCTCAGACAGTTTAGCGTATTCCGGAAACGGGATCGCGGGCTGGTATTTGTGGTATGCTCGTGCGTCAATAACCATCCGTTCGTTTACACGTTCTTCGTGTTGGTCGGTAAAGGCTTTGAAGAAATGGCCGCGTAGTGCTTCGAACCGGCGGCCTCGTTTGATGAGTCTTTCGCGGATAATCTTTTGATCAGGAAGATCTTCGAGAGGTGATACATCCAACGCAGTCAATGCTCGTAAGCCCTGATACTGGAACACGTGTTTCGGTTGAGCAAGAAGACCGCATCGCCTTCCATCCCAGTCAACCACATCGACGCCTATCGACCAGAACATCTTTGGCGTTGGGGGAGGCATGCACGTAAGGTTACAATATCGAACAATCCCAACCGAGTCTGTCTTGTGATCCAGAACCATCATGGCGGGAATAAGAACCAAGTTCAGGTCCTGGAACGCAACATGCCCGGTTGTCTTTACATCGCGGATCTTATCGAAAGACTCTTTGAGGAGGGGCTCGAGGACGTCCTGCAGTAGCTCTAGATGTTGCTCGGTCTCCGACTCTGGTTCGACATTATCCTTGAAGCTAAGCATCGCTTCCCATCGATGAATGAACGGAAGAAATGGCGGTGCAAACGACTTCATTTCATGCTGTGTCAAGCCTGGGTAACCTTCGAGTATCTTTTCTAGTGCAGCGTGAAGAAGCGTGCTGTTGATTCGTAGTTCATGGATTTTCCATTCATCCAGGACCTCATCAAAACGATGGTAGACGTTTACCGCGAAAGCTTCCCGTGCTTTCTTCGTCCGAAGTTTGTCTCCTGTAGCACCGTATACCGGCGGCTTCTCATCCACCCAGTGGTATCTGTTCGGATCCTCATCGGTTGGGACGCGGTATATGTCTCGGTAGTCGCAGCGCCTGCCCGTCTCGACGGCCTCCGTCAGGTCGTCTGCGGCGGGCAGCTGTTCACCTGGAAGGTACGCATGCGGAGCGAACCCAGGTGGCGGACCCAAGCTTGGATCCCAAGGGCCTTGATACATCATCTAAAGTGGATTAGTGGGTCACTGGGAGTTCAAGATGCAGCGGTGGTGTCTAACCATCTGTTGGTTCGGCACAGGCCTTGCCCCGCGTGGTGTACGTCGCGATCGTTGGCTACTGACATCGTGTTGCGGTGGGATGGGAGGATAGCCGCACATCTTCTCAGTAGACGAATGTGCAAAGAAGTGAACGTTTGGATGCTCCAGCAAGGCTGAGCGTGGACAGGGGAGATCACGGTCGAGGAATCGCAAGTTCACAGTGGTGAATACTGTCGGAACCAGATGACAATGCTGAAGTAGTGATTCGAGTTGTAGAACCCGTCAAGCTTATGTCCTGAGCAGAGTCTGACGAGAGTGTCGCCGGATATATGACTACTAGTTGATGGATGCCTGATGAGACCGGTGAACCTCAGGCTACACAACAGCCTCCCATACAATTGGCTAGAGACCGTAAGCAATGCCCCGCACCTCAACAAGATTTCAACAGGGCAATAAGAAGGCAACAAGATAAGGTGATACGAGGGTCGCGCGTGAGTGGATTAAAGCACCTGATCGTACACTGCATCTGAGGTATGCCCAACTCCACCACTGCCGCTTGTGTCACTAGAGCCAGCACTAGCTCCCTCATTGAAGCCGCTGCCGTCAGTGCCCACACACTCAGAAGAGCTGTGGCTCCTAGGCGGAACACTCTCAGTTTTTCCACTCCCACTATCATCCTTTGTGGAACTTGTAGAGCTCGGATGTACGCTGCCTACGGAATCGTTGTTTCCGAAGCGCGTAGACTCGTGATGCGCAGAGGACGCAGAGTCGTGTTGGATCAAATCTGGCCTCTCGTCGTATCCTGTGCCATAATGCTGATGATGATCGATCTGAGCGAGAGGACCAAAGAGCAAGGCCCGAATCGCAGGATCGGTCACATCCTGGACCCTGGGTGTATTCAAACCACGCGATCGGTATTTCGGCGGAAGAGGGATAGCAGTGTCTATTGGTTGCACAGGCTCGATGCTGGCGACTGGATTCAACTTGATGAGACGAAAGGGCGGCTTCTTAGGAGTCGATAAGCCCGCGGTGGCTTGCGAGGTTTCGTTGCCGACTGCCTGCGGTTCGCGTACTCGCCGATTGCGCAGTGCGGAGAACTAATGACCGTCAGTGTATTGCAGTAGCCATTCGGTTTGATACTATACTATACAACACATTGTCGCTAAAGTCCACTGGGCGTTGGTGTAAGCTGGAAGCACACCAACAGTTGACGCGAAGTGAGGATACCGAAAGAGACTGATCGAAAGCGTAGAACAAACAGCAAGCGGATTAGCCGGCTACGTTACGCATACATTGCCATACTTGCAGCAATGTCATGGCCTCGTTCCTGGCTCGTGATACTTGAGGAGCCGAAGCACAGCCTATCCGAGGTACCGTGGCTCCGCATGCCTGATACGGAACGATCACGACATTGGGAAATCGTAAAGTTTGGCTCTTTCGAGATGCCCAGGTGGTGTCGAGGTCGAACGTGTCCTTGTGGAGCGCACATGTTGCTGTGTCGCCCAACACCTCATGACTTGATTTGGGACAGCATGTCTTCCTCCGATTCTTCAAGGTAGTACATGAGAGGCCGGAGCGGGATTGCGGGTTGGACTGGTGAAATTCCGGAGGGACTCAGGAGGTGCGTCCGCAACCTTGGGATTACCCCGCGACGACGCGTCAGTACGATCAAGTATAGACTTCCGAGCGTACCCAACCACACGCTCCTACACTCTGCGTTACGACGATGTCCGTGATGATAGGTGGCTTGATGGTGGGATGTATCGAGGTGTTGAATGTGTTGGTCGCAGGAGACACGCCCAACCATTAGCAAGAGCGGCCAGCGCTTCGCGCTTGCGCTAGGCCAGCATCATCATCGCTCGCACATTGACTCTGCTGCACCACTCTTTCACGACACACTGTGAGATCCCATGCCACTGTTTCACGTAGGGCCGAATCCTGCGATAACAATTCAAGATTTCTCGACGCCTACATCACGCAGCGATGCGAACCATGAGCAGATCTCCGAGAATATGACATCATCGCAGTCTGGCCTGCCACATTGAATACGAAGCGCAAGGGCTGTCGGATGGTCAACCCAAGTCTAGTATGAACTCCTATACTGAGCGAAAAGAAAAACAATACCAGATGAAGCGCCGTAACATTCATCGCTCGAGTTACTTTGCTATTCGCACTGTAGGTGAAGAGCCACTTACAGTGACCGAGCGGTATACAGCTGGGCCTTTCTCCTGGCGTATCAATGCCAGAAAATTGCGCATCTAGGGATGGTCAGCGCCTATAATCTGAGACACAGAGCATCACATCTTGCCACAGACTGCCACGTCGACGGCACGTGACCAACTCGACCCTTGTGCAAATCACTTCACCGCTCCACTCAGTAAACAAGGCACCATGGCAGGATACGAGAGCGGATTGACAGCATGCGATAAGTCATAGCTGACAGTTGGAGATCTATTTACGCATAATATAACTGTCATGTGCAAGTCCATTCACTCATCAAAAAAAGTTTCGCGATTTATAACTCAGGGTCTGGCTGCATCCTGTTGAACGACCCCACGGACCCCTGCATACCTCAATCCACGGCACCACTTAAGCTCGATACTGGGCTACTACGTCATACCTCTTTGCAATCGCGAAGTTTGCCATGTGCTACCACAACTATTCCCAGCATAATGGGTAAGTCCTTGTGGTTCGCGGTGCTTTTTGGGGGGAGCAGTTATTGTGGAAGTTAGCTTATCTGACGACTGAGTTTGTAGTTGCGGCCATATTGGCGAATCGCATACGCAACCATGGACGCTGTGCGACACAGCGATTCAGAATCTGAACGCGCTCCGAGGGCCTAACTCCCCACCAATCTCCTCGCCCACAGCAAACTATGCATCACCACCAAAGCGCAGCTCATCCACGCGACGCTTCTTTTCGCTGAGCGGACAGCTTTCGCGGTCTTCCACTAATGCGTCGACGAATTCGCGTCGCGCCGTTTCGGGCCCGTCAGGCACGACAACGCCCCGAACCTCAGACTCAAGCTCGGGGTCCTACAACTATACCATGGCGCTGGATTACAGCACCTTGCCAGACCATCAGCTCGCAGCTGTGAAATGTGCAAACCCTATTAAGCGCACGCATGTTAGTAGGGACATGGTGGTCTGCAAAGATTGCGCACGCGAGATAGGCCATATGCGCAACATGATTCAGCGATACGACAAGACCGGTAGCATACGCGGCACCGCCGCGTTTGAGAAGTTCTTGAAGTGGGAGGGAGAAGGCGGAGGAGAAAGGGAGGGCGACTTGACCGTGCCAGTGGACGATGACAACGATGGTGGGTCGTTTGGGGCTAGACAAGCTATTATCATGGGCCATCCAGAGAGTGTCATGAACGCTGAGGGGCCGAGGGGCTTGGGGACGCTCGAACGCGAGGGAGGATATGACTATCGGTATTGAACAACGAAATGTGTGTTGAAAGAGTCGGAGTGAGGGGAAGCGGCATGTAACGAAGACGTCTTTAGGTTTTGTGGATAGCACGGATAGCACTTACGCAACCTTTACATCGCTCCAAGCTCAATGTGGTCCGGCCCCTCCCGCAGCTTACCACTAGCGTGTGATGACATGCAAGTATGAATTCATATATGAAGTCTCCTGTCCATACTGCAACAACGGGACCACAATGAGCGCTGATCCCTGCGAGCTGTGATCCATGGATAGATCATACGACAATCGAACGACGGGTCGGCCGCGACGGTCTGGTTGTTCCGCGGTTGCCATATGCATACATACACAAGACCCACGCAGACTATTTCCGTTAACGGACCCATGCATGCCAATTCCCGAAATCATGCAAGAGCTGCAATGCTTATGTCAGACTTACACTGATCCACTGCTCTTCGTACGTTCTGATTAGCTCGGTGGTAACCTCCTCCATCGCCTCCCTGTTGTCTATCTTCAAGACAGATACTGTACAATGCACGCACCCAAAGATTGCGCATTACCATTTGCTTACAAGGAAACGGAGTTGCGCATCACTAGAGGCCACTACTTCGGCGCCTTCCGCCGTCTGCGCCACCTGCCTCCAACACGACGCATCGAAGCTTCCACTTTCGGAAGCAGCGTGATGATAGACGGCGACTATGTAAGTTTGAAGCGAGTCCTAAGTCACGAAAATGCAGCTGGATAGCACTACTGGCTTAGAAACTATGTCTCAGCTGTCTGGACTTCGCACAAGCACCTGGATAGGAAGTCTCCGAATAGGAAGCCCCAACGCAGATGTGATACAAGAGTGAACATGATGATCACTTCCAAGACTGTGTCGCATCGTGATTTAGAAATCTGTCACTTTAAGGCTCGGTAAGTTTTGCCGACGGTGCTCCACTACTGGCTGCATTGATCTGCAGTACAGTCCTAACGTAATCCTGGCCGAACGATTCTTTGCGACTCAACTGTCAAGTACTTTGAGGCTCGACGGGGAGTTCCGATACGCTGTGTGACCTGCACCGTTTGATATCCAAGACAGTCCAGAAGCGCTTTGGGTACCTAGATAGAGGCTCCGCGGAGCCGTGTGGCCTCTGCACTAGGCGGGCACCAGCATGATGTACCCGCACCTTCGCTTCGCACTTCCTGGTCGACTCGAGATCTCGATGCGATCTTCCTTTTCAGGCGGTGATAGTG
>Ga0265798_10003218_pt1 | contig 23387 bp, 19 predicted proteins | sample P3T30metagenome_FD_192430 | JGI IMG/M metagenome (GOLD analysis project Ga0265798, IMG submission 192430) | Plant litter microbial communities from East Loma Ridge, Irvine, California - P3 T30 | ecosystem: Environmental > Terrestrial > Plant litter > Unclassified | place: USA: California... | reverse complement strand
TCGATCGGAGGTCTAGCACCGGATGTCAAAGTCTCGGACATCGTGGATGTACGATCGGGCATCTTTTGTTATACGTACTAGAACTGCCATACCTAGAACGATCAATACGATGATGGAGTGGAAAATGTTCTAGGATCCGCTCAAACCCCAACTGTTACAACGGCCCTGTAGTCACGACTGCTGGCTGCTACATGCATCAACCCAATCACAGGATACCGTAGACATGGGATGATGAGAAAATGATGGAAAATTATTCGTTTGTTGATTCTAATGTTAGATGTCTTCTAGATAAACACGCTTGTACAAGGACAGAAAGAGAGGAGCTCGCGAGCACGTCCCATCCTTGACGTCACCCGCCTGGCTATGCGGAACTCGAGCCGCGTCGCGAGCTCCGACTATCCTCCGCAACCAAACCACCGTTCGTTCAAACCTGCTCTCGACTTTCTGTTACACCCTTTCTTTCTTTTAACCTTATCCACTCTGTCAAGTCCTGCTGGCTTCTCGTCATCGATTCGTATCGCTGGCCGTCAATGGTAGCATCGTCGTGACCCTGCAGATGCAGATACCAATAGAGGACCCCAACAAAGAAGCCGCCGCCGACGATATTGCCAAGTAGTGCAGGAGCGATACCTTTCCAGACATACATGCCGATGGTAATGTCTGGTGAGCCATGGAAGATGGCATTGGGTATCAAGAACATGTTGGCGACGACGTGATCTGATGCAATGTCAGCTAACTGTAGACGTTAACACGAACGTGTGGTACTTACCAAAGCCCAGAGATACGAACGCAAATGTTGGCCACCATATCCCTACCACCTTGGAAACATAGTCGCGACCCGAACATCCGAGAAAGCAAGCTAGACACACCAACCAGTTGGCGCCGATGCCCTTAAGAAAGATTTGGTACCACTCTGGCTCGACTTGTTTCTTGTAGGCGAAGTGAAGCGACTCTTCTCGATATAGCTTTCCGTCGAACAGTCCACCATCTATTAATCAAGTCAACCACGAACTTTGGGCCGCTGCTACCATCGGAGACTTACATCCAACGATCACACAACACACGAATAAACTCCCCGCGAGGTTGCCAAAGAAGGTTACCACCCAATGCCTCAACATCCGCCAGATGCTGAGTCGTCGATGTAACGTAGCGACGGTTGTGTACATGAAGCTGCCAGTACAAAGGTCGCTTCCTGTCATCTGTACAATGACTAGACCGTACGGAAATACAAGCGCGGCAATCGTCTTGATCAGACCCGGAGCGTTCTCCTGGTACCATGGCGAGGTGTTGGTCGAAATGAGCGTTGCGCATGCGAAAGACAAGATCATGCCAGCGGAGCAGGCACTGAGGAAGCTCTTGTCGACACGCATATACGCCTTCTTGACGCCCATGCGCGAGACTATTTCGAAAGACTCCTGAGGAGTATAGGCATTGTTGGTTGGTTGGTGCATGTTGTGAGCCCGGTGTTGACTTGGTATCGATGAAAGAGTTGTCGGGACTGCATTAATAGGTGTTGCTGTCCCGGAGGAGGGGTTCGATTGGACATGCATTGGCAAGAGGTTATGAGGCAGTACATGTCTTGGTGATGTTGATCTGTGGGCCATGTTGAAGTCGTGGCTGAGGTGATTCGTAACGGAACTCACGACGCTGAGCAGCGGAGCCGAAGCAAAGTAATCAGAGTTTCAGCACCGATGAAGAGACGGAAGTATCCATCAAATTAAATACAGGAAGTCAAGTGTGACTCCTTACAACCACCCATCCCGAAAACCATCCGCGCGATCTCCACAACATCACCGAGGACCGAAACACCTACGGATACAAAATGGTTCAATTTTGGCGCGCAAACACCTTGCTTATCACAAAGATGACAAAAAGTGCCAAATAGGGAATGCGGTACCGCAGGCTTGCGGCTCAATCCAAGACCTTGGCGGCTCAACCAGCGTCAATGAGACCGAGAAGTTTGTCGCCAAGGTGTCTGGGCGCAACGACGCACGAGAAAGAGCCGCAACACTACCACTGCACCCGACGGTCGATATAATGGTGATGTGAGGGTGTGAGTAATCGTCTTCAACTTTGGGGCCCCGCACACACTCCGCATACACTCCGCATGTGAAAGAAAGGAGTGGCTGCGCAGGCACAACACAAGGTTGGGCATCATGCTCTTTTCGGGCGACCTGCCACACTATCGTCATAGAGCGCCTGTATAGTCATAATACACCGATCTTGGTGTACCGACTGCTAAGGTATGTAGTGTGAGTATACAACAATCTTACACGTGGCATGGAGCTCATTTCCTTCGACATCTCGTGCTTTCGCAGCTCTCATGCGGGTGCTGCATCTGGTTTGGCATAGCCGCCGGGAGCGACATGATCCTGTGCCCAAGATTAGAAAGAAGCTTCTGGGAGACGGTCCCGACCGTAGTGGCTTCGAAGCGTGAAGCCTTGGGATCGATTCGCACTTCATCTTGAAAGCGCGGAGTCTACTAATGCAACTGCCTGCCTTCTTGACCCATTTCCTTACCTTATGCGCTGCTGTAGCCGTCGTAGCTTGAGGATCACTGCGGGTTTTATTTTCCAATGCTCTTTGTGTACCAAATTAATCTATCTTGCAGTTGCAGAGGGTATCGGGGCAGGGAAGGCGCGTTCGAATGGGTTGGAGACGACTCCAGAGCGAACAGATCGTAGCTAAAGTGATCGTGATTATGATGAGCGATGACGAGCCTCGAAATCGGAGATGAATCTGGCATTCGCGGTCATTTTGCGGAGGGTTGATGATGACCGCCCCGTGTGTCCTCAAGGAGCTTAGTGTTATCGATAAGACTAGCGTGAACTGGACGCGTCGACGCGCTCAGTCAATTAACGGCAGGCGCGCCCCAATCATCGCCAACTTTTCCCTTCTTTCCTCTGTCGTCCCACCCCGCAATTGTCTTTCTATCGCATATCAACATGGCATCCCGACCGGAAATCAAGGAGGAGGATGAGTCGGGTTTCTGCAAGTTCTTCCGCAACTTGCCTGAGAAAGACGATGAGACGGTGCGCATCTTCGACCGCGGCGACTACTACAGCGCCCACGGCGAAGATGCAAAGTTCATCGCAAACACAGTAAGTGCATGCGAAAGCATTGGCTTATGTTCAGTATATTGAAACGCTATTAGGTATACAAGACCACAGCCGTCATCCGAAAGCTGGGACGAGAACCCGGCCTCGAATCTGTCACCATGACTATCACCGTATTCCGCAACTTCCTCCGCGACGCACTCTTCAGACTCAGCAAACGTATCGAGATATGGCAATCGACTGGCAAGCGCATGGATTGGAAGGTGGTCAAGCAGGCCTCACCCGGCAACCTGCAAGACCTGGAGGACGAATTGGGAGGTCAGATCGAGAATGCGCCCATCATATTAGCGGTCAAGGTGTCCGCAAAGGCATCGGAAGCACGCAATGTGGGTGTATGCTTTGCAGATGCAAGCGTACGGGAGCTCGGTGTTACAGAATTCCTTGATAACGACCTCTACTCCAACTTCGAATCGCTGCTCATCCAGCTCGGCGTCAAGGAGTGCCTGATACAAGTCGACTCTACCAAGAAGGATGTGGAGCTGGGCAAGCTTCGGACGATTGCCGATAACTGCGGGTGCGCTGTGGCAGAGCGGTCGCACGCAGACTTTGGCACAAAAGACATCGAGCAGGATCTGCCGCGGTTACTCAAGGATGAGCGAGCAGCCGGCTCGCTGCCGTTGACAGACCTGAAGCTAGCTATGGGCTCAGCTGCATGCCTAATCCGGTATCTAGGGGTCATGTCGGACTCGTCGAACTTTGGACAGTACCAGCTCTACCAACACGACCTCTCGCAATACATGAAGCTCGACGCTGCCGCGCTGAAGGCACTCAACCTCATGCCGGGACCACGAGACGGCGCGAAGAACATGAGCTTATACGGACTGCTCAACCACTGCAAGACACCCACCGGTAGCCGACTGTTAGCACAATGGCTCAAGCAGCCGCTCATGAACGTCGAGGAGATTCAACGACGACAGCAATTGGTGGAAGCCTTCGTCAACGATACCGAGCTAAGGCAGACGATGCAAGAGGAGCATCTGCGGTCAATACCGGATTTGTACCGTCTAGCGAAGAAGTTCCAACGCAAAGTCGCAAACCTGGAAGACGTCGTGCGCGCGTATCAAGTCGTCATCCGATTGCCGGGCTTCCTCAGCTCCCTCGAGGCGGTCATGGACGAGCAGTACAAGGAGCCGCTTGATGCGGAGTACACGGATAAGCTCCGCCAATACACAACGGCATTTGCAGGCCTGCAGGACATGGTAGAGACGACGGTGGATCTCGAAGCGCTCGACAACCACGAGTTCATCATCAAGCCTGAGTTTGATGAGTCGTTGAAGACCATCCGAAAGCGCCTGGACAAGCTCAAGCGCGACATGGAGTCAGAGCACATGCGTGTGGGCGATGACCTCAACCAAGACACCGAGAAGAAGCTATTCCTAGAAAACCACAAAGTCAACGGCTGGTGCTTCCGACTAACCCGCAACGAAGCAGGCTGCATCAGACAAAAGAAGCAGTACCAAGAGATCTCTACACAGAAGAACGGAGTCTACTTCACCACGAACACACTACAAGAAAAGCGACGAGAATTCGATCAGCTTTCAGAGAACTACAACCGCACTCAATCCGGCCTCGTCAACGAAGTCGTCTCAGTTGCATCGTCCTACGTTCCTGTGGTCGAGAAGCTCGCCGCCGTCCTCGCACATCTCGATGTCATTGTTTCCTTCGCCCACGTCTCCGTCCACGCACCCACCTCATACACTCGACCTACCATGCACGCACGCGGCACCGGCAACACCGTCCTCAAAGAGGCGCGACACCCTTGCATGGAGATGCAAGACGATATATCCTTCATCACAAACGACGTCTCTCTCGTTCGCGACTCGAGCGAGTTCCTCATCATTACCGGTCCCAACATGGGTGGTAAATCCACATACATCCGGCAAATTGGTGTCATTGCCCTCATGGCACAGATTGGCTGTTTCGTCCCTTGCTCAGAAGCCGAGCTCACGATCTTCGACTGCATCCTGGCTCGTGTAGGCGCGAGCGACAGCCAGATCAAGGGTGTGTCAACCTTCATGGCAGAGATGTTGGAGACAGCAAACATTCTCAAGTCTGCGACAAAAGAATCCCTCATCATCATCGATGAGCTTGGTCGTGGCACAAGCACATACGATGGTTTCGGTCTCGCATGGGCCATTTCTGAATACATCGTCAAGGAGATTGGCGCTTTCGCGCTGTTCGCTACGCATTTCCACGAGCTGACTGCGCTGGTGGACACCTACCCACAAGTCCAAAATCTACACGTCGTAGCACACATATCTGAAGGCAGCGCTCCTGCACCCGACGCCGACGGAGACGCAGACATGGACGCCGCCACCGCCGTGCAAAAGAAACGCGAAGTCACCCTCCTATACAAAGTCGAACCCGGTTTCTCCGACCAGTCCTTTGGTATCCACGTCGCAGAGCTCGTTCGTTTCCCACAGAAAGTCATCAAGATGGCAAAGCGAAAGGCCGACGAACTGGAAGACTTCGCTGGAAAGCACGAAGAGGGTTACGTTCAAGCCAGTAAAGAGGAAGTGGAGGACGGAAGCCGAATGCTCAAGGAGGTACTGGTGAAGTGGAAGGAAGAGGTAGAGAGCAAGGGGCTGACGAAGAAACAACAAGTCGAGAGGATGAGGGAGCTGGTCAAGGGAAACCCAGAGCTTATGGCTAATGGGTTCTTCAAGGGTATTCAGGCCTTGTAATCTTGAGTATGCAAGCCAACGGTGTTTCGGGATGTAGTAAAACTCTGTACCCGGATAAGAGGCCTGTCGTAGCTTTAGTCAGATTCGTGAGCGTATTAGCATGATACCAGTAATTTACATGTACCACCTATTCCCTAGTCCTCAGTATAGGCATCGAAGATGTCTGAAAGTTCAACATGGGAAGCTGTACAATGTGATACCATATGGGAGGTTTGTGGAGAACAGGAGCAGTTTGCATCGATAGGATTGCGCGCAGCTCAGCAGCTGGCTATCTTGAAGAGTAGGAGACTTAAATCACGACCATTACTATCGTGCGCCGTCCCTTACGTTTGGGCTCATCCCCTTGGTACTGTGCCAAAAGTCTTACTCTCAACACGATTCGTGCGCAGTCTGGGTACTCCTACCAGACTGGTACTTGCAGTAGAAGGCTTGATGGCAACTCCACTGAAACCCATGCCAAACAACCAGACCGTCGCTCTACCCGCATCATCTCTTCAACTCCGCAAACCTCCTAGAAAGCTCATCCACATCCGGTATCTTACCCAGCCCATCCTCCTTCTTCGCCGGCTTCTTCGTATTCGCTTCGCTCTTCGCTACTTTCGCCGCCGCACTGCCCGGCAACTTCAACCTCGGCGCTACATTATCCGTACTAGGGCTGGGCGGAACAACTCGCAGCGGACTTTGCGGGCCCAACTTTTTGGGTGTCGAGGCTTTTGCCAGCGCTTCCCTTTCTTCTGCCTTTTTGCTTGTGCTGTCGTCGGTCGATATAGGGTCTTCGAGATCGGCGTCTGCTTTCTCCGCTACGCCACCTGATGGTTCGTCGTCGTCGTCTTCTTCTTCGTCTTCGCTCTTGGCTGTGCCGTATGGTACTCCGTAGAACCTCGCAATCTCCGTCATGTACGCCTCGACCAGCTCCTCCTTCGGTGTCTCAACCTTCAACTTCTTCATCACCCTCTCTGCAACACCTTCACCTTCCATACTAGCCACCGCGACATCCTTCCCAAACTTATCCACCAACAGCGCCCTCACGGTATGCAGTTCCTTGATCTCGGTTCGCGGCGCGGCGTATATTATGCTGCGAACGGCTTCTTCTAGCGCGGGGTCGAGGAGGGTGGAGGTGGATGCGGAGGTGGTGTTTGAAGAGGATACTTGCGATTCGAGGAGTTGGGAGCGCGCGAGGAGGAGTTCGCAGTAGAGTTCGAGGATCTCGTGCAGTTCGGTCGTGATGTCGGTGCGGATTATGTTTTCGACGCGTATGCGCGCTGATTGCACTTTGCCGACCTACACAGACGTCAGTTCTGGGACCTAGAGGAGAGTGTGGTGGTATTGGATACGCGCAGTTGCCTTGCGCCTGGGCGAGGCGATGCGACAATTGCTTGTAAGGAGCTACCGACGTACCTCGATCAGTTGCGCCATTTCTCTCCTTTGTTGCTTTACTTTGGCGCTGTCTTTCTGCTGGACCATGCGTAGTCGCGATATGGACAGCTTGAGCTGTACCTTGAGCTTGTTCTGCCCCGCATTAGCTGGCAGTCGCGATGGCAGTATGTGGTGTCGCCATGGAACGTACGACTAACGAGACTGAAGGCGCCATCTTGTATATTTGGCGATAGTATCTGAGTACGTGTAGTAATTGCAGTTACGGCGTCGTTGATTGTCGTGTCGGCGTCTGGTGTTGGCTGGAGCTAGTGGTTGGGCTGGGACGTGGAGGCGGGACACGCGCAGGCGTAGGGATGTCTTGGTGGGGTTCAGCGGCTTGGGTCGTGGCGGTGCACGGGGTGACAATGACATCGCGCGTGAAAAGAGACCACACGTAGACATACATAGCCATCGATCTTTCGCTTCAACGGAACCCATTCAAAGAAGGCTTTTTATAGAAGGACTACACCTTGAAAGTGTGAATTTGAGTTGAACCATATTCGGCTTGCACACTACGACCCGTTTTCCCAAGCAACGTCGCCTTGCATGTTGCCTCATCCCTGGTACTCTTCTTGAGATCAGAGCAATGTTACAATTTCTGTATCCATCTCTTCAAGCATCTCCTTGAGACGATCATTGTACTTTTCCGTAAGCCCATCGACATGGTAGCCTTCCACATACCCAGGATCTCCTGGTCGGAGAGTAATGGCCCACCACCCAGCGTAATGTACATCGACGATGCCAAGGCGAACATAGTGATCTGGACGATCTTTCTCCATCACAATCAGCGCGCGTTGCCGATCGCCTGGCCATATAGATGGCCCTTGTTTGAGAGCGAGAAATAGCAGACACAGCCGAGCTTGGATGTCATGACAGGGAGCCAGTCCCACGTCGTCCCATTGGGGATTATCATGGGTCATTTCGTTTGATCCCGGTGAAATTCTTTCATTTATTGCTTCCTCGAGCGATATTGGCACATCCAATCGGTGTCGGATGTCCCAAAAACTGATCAGAGGGCAGCGTAAAGTGATCGCAGCTTCAGTGATAGCACCGGAAACGGTCGGCCCATGCACTGTATAGCGGACTTCGAGGATCTCAACATTGGAAAGAACCGTGTCCGCTACCCCCCATTCAACGCCTGCACTTATGGATGCCCAAGACCAAGTAGGTATGCTTCCAGCCATACGCTTTTTGACTGCCGCCAGCAGACCCTCGGTCCATTCAGCTTGCCCGAAACGAGTGCGCCATAGCATGTCAAAGAAGAGAGTCGATCGCCAGATTCCAGCAATATATTCATCGCCTGGTCGGAGTGACTGCATTGTCTTGGCAATTGCGGCGATTGCTGGCAAGCGATCTTTGCTGTAGGTAAGTCTCCGTTGGCTGTACAATCTCACCATCTCATGCCATATCGCTGTAAGATTCGAATCTTTAGATTGGAGCTTCTCCTTCGCGCGACTTATCATATTGAGATCATGGATCGATGTTGATATAACCTCTTCTCGCTTTCGACCTTGGGACTTGACTGCGCGTCGACATTGCCATATAATCTCGTTGGGACCAAAGTGTACAACGCGGGGAGATAATACAAGCTCCTGGAACACCCATGCTCGTTTTAATAGCGGCCACGTAATGCCCGAGTCTTTTAATGGCCGTACATACACTCCCGAGTGGCCTGGAAGTGGCTTACCTCGAAAGTCGGGATCAGCAGTTCGAAATAACCCTTTTGTAGCGTTCTCAGAATCCGATGCTGCGATCGTGAGGAACGCGTTCGCATAAATGTCGGCCATAGTCGCAGACTGACTACGCCAGTCTTCGTCGCTATCTTGAATAATACACAGGCTGTCGATCCATAAGTAAGAAACCTTGAGGAGTCGGCAGATAGTAACGGCGTCTTTGAAGGTCGCCGGAAGGCTACCCATGGGAATGCCTCCATTCGAGTGGTCAATGAAGTTTGAGTCTGTTGTCCGGAGTATACCCTCGCCACCTCCCCAGCAGTGACTCAAACAAACATATTGTGCGGGGCTTATATCTTGTAGAAGGAGCAGCCGATCTTCTTCGATTTTAAGGAATCTTGCGCCTGTCCGGCCGCTGACGTCTGCACTAAAAGCCGATCTAGCGCAACCATCGTGGCTCTTTAAGCAGTCTTCCAGCCAACTTTCAATGGCTGAGACAGTGTTATCCGGGCCAGTCGAGTTTGGCAATAATCTTCCTGATGCTGGGGAGGTCGCTGGGGAAGTTAGTGAGCACCCTCTGGCAGCTGTCAACTCACGTACCACAGAGATCGAAAAGTTCCAAGTAGAGCGCCACAGAGTCTCCAAAAATATTCAATCGAAATGGCCCGCTGTATTGAATATCGCACCTGGGGGCATCTGAACCTAGTCGTGCTAGAGCCCACTCTACACAAGCCAGTCGCACATGAGATAAAGGGCATTGACTCTCAGCGCCTGCTCGAAGCTGGTCAGGAGTCTCAGACAGCTTATCGCATACTTCACACGTATGCCCACCGCATATGAGCTCGAAGGCTTTATTTTGCGACGCCATTGGATGTGGTTTCAGGCCTGATCGCAGGACGCAAACTTGCGCAGATGATTTGTAGTGTTTCGCCTTCTTAGTTTCAGCACGAAGATAGATGGAGAAGCATATGTGGAAGTCCAGATTCGATCGAGCTCTCAGCGCTGTTGATAGTCATCGCTTGCTTAGATGCAATGAACGTAAACGAACCCCACACGTTGCGAATCGGTGAAGCACCTGAGATGACGTCATCTGGTCTCTTCAACTTCGTCGCATCTCACTTTCGCCAAGATCATGATCCTGTTCAGCAGGCGGGATTGGTAGGTGATTTAGTGGCAATTTGGTATTGCACATAGGTGTGACCCTTATCTTGCCTATCGATACTCATGTCGTTGGAGCAAACTATGGAAGCAGCCCATGCAGGTTCCATAGGGTTCTGGTGTATCAACTGGAACACAAAGCTGTAAAACAAATACTTTCGGTCTTTTGGCCATTGCCAGTCCATCAACTCAAGTTACGTCTATTTCGTGATAACGCAGCTGGTACATATGATCAGAAATATGCCGCTACATGATAATATTGCTTGACAGATACAGCCTTGTGTGTATCGATGCTCGAAGGATACGCTGAAGGCAGTAGGCACCGCCTGCCGGCTTAACGCACCTAGAGATCTTGATGTTCCATTGGGGTGGCCCATTTTTAGTAGACATGTGGTCGTTATGTATGATGTAGAAGCACAAAGCGGGGTGTTTTATGCACCCTCCGGTTCGTCCAAAAGCGGTACACACGTCTAACAGCAGGAAACCCAGGTTTCGACGCATATCGACTAGCACTCGAGATCCCAGGTATGATAGAAGTGATCGGCATGCAAGCAGGCGCATTAACCGACGTTTCAAGCTGACAATGCAGCTACCCACGCCCAATAGGTTGCGCCACTAGAATGTTACTCCAATCAGGAAAACTGCTGCTATCACGATGCATGATAGTACGAGAAATCTCTTTGGGCGTCGGTTTCGAGGAGCACAACCTGCGCCCGGCTTACGTTGCGCAAGCTGGTTCCTTTGTCTGCTTACCTCCTCTTCTCTGCTCACCGACTTGACCTTGATGCTCCTGTGAGACGAGCCGATTCTCCTGCACATGCTCCAGCCCGCTTCAATGCCATGGCTCCATCATGGCGCACAAGATGTAGCTTCACTCTCAGCCTTGCTGCCCTCGTCTTCTTTAACTCTCGCCTGATAGCAGCGCAATGCGAAATCCCGCCTCTGACACTCACCTGGTCGAACATCACCGTCACACAGGACGGTCTCGGTGTCGCACGTGGTATTGAACTTGGTATCGGAACTCCGCACCAGATCTTTGCTTTCCGACCGTCGACTACGCTCAACAATACGCGTATCAACAATGTTATAAATTGCGGATCTGCGAGCAACGACAGCTGCATCGGTGGTCTAGGCGGTGCTTTCGACGCGCCAAAGTCTACATCGTATGCGGTTTCGATCAAGAGCCAGTGGAATGGCAGCCAAGTCGACGCTGAGGACAGCACCGGTGCATACGTCTACTTCAACGATGATGTCGCGTTCCAAGAAAATGGCAATGTCGACGGCTTTCCATTGGTCATGGATAGTGAAGTCTGGGGAGGTGAGAATCCTGGCTTGCGTCTCGTCCAATGCGGGTTGTCGAGCTATGAATGAAGCTGACTGATGGCAGGTGTGCAATCTGGTCTACCTCTCGGAACCAACTCTTCCTTCCTCCGCGCTGCAGTCGCAGGTGGTGTCGCGCCATCTCAAGTATTTGGTCTGTGGAGTGGTAGCAGGGGCATCGATCCACATGACGGCCTGCTTGTTGTAGGAGGATACGATCGTGCGCGGGTCGACCCAGCATCCAACTTCACTACTTTCCCGATCCGCGATTGGAACCTCGAGCGCGCCTGTCCTCTACAAGTGACGGTCACAAACCTGACGTATCAGGATAAACCGCTCATACCAGACGGAAGCGATGGGCTGATTGCTTGTATTGAGCCATCGACGCAGCGCTTCGTCTTTCCTCCAGCGATTGCGCAGGCATTCGGAAACTCTACTGGCCAGAATGAGACCGCATATCCGGCGAAGATGCAATACAACGTCTCGAATCGTCCCGGCGGCGATCTCATTGTAACATTGGCAGGCGGCTATCAGTCCAGGATACCTAACAAGGAATTGTTCGCGCCACTACGCGGATCTGACGAGTACGGCCGGTATGCCATCACCAACGACAGCACACTCGAAGCCTTCGTGTCGGATACGCGACAAGATGATCCAGGCGATGTTGACAGTACCCTGGGAGGGCTCTTCTTGAACTTCAACTATCTTTTAGTAGACTACGCGAAAAGCGAGTTTCAACTTGCGCCAGCTGTCGCAGCCGATGCGCAAAACCTATCGCCGAACCCTACCACGATCTGCACACCTACCAGCATCACGCCCGCGAGCCCGGCTCCGACAGCCGAAAGTAAATCGACCAATAAAGGTGCAATAGCAGGTGGCGTTGTGGGAGGTGTTGCTGGACTGGCCGTGCTTGGAGCCATAGGCTTCCTGCTGTTTAGGCGGAACCGCCGAGCCAAGAACCCTGCTGTCAGCGAGATCGATGGGCAAACAATTGAACCAGTATCGCGGCAGCCGTCAGAGATGATGGCGCATGAAGTTAAACCTGTGCATGAGATGTCTGCGAGTCGATACGCAAGTTTCCGAAAGCCTGAAGGGAGGGGATGGCATTGAGCGTGGGCGTGGGCGTGGGCGTGAGAAAAGGGGAGGCGGGCAGATCCGCTTCAGCTGTGTAATGACATAGTTCTACACTAAATTTCTGGGCGCTATCTCGAGCAGTGCATGTCCGCCCAAGTCGCCCTTATCATTCCATCATGCCTTTCGTCCTTTCATGGCAAAAGCTTCGCTTTCCTAGTCGGCTCATACACGGGAACCTTCATAGGTACCACATCGCTGTCGCGACAATAGCCCACTTCAGCCCACCTCAGCCAACCCGCATACGTCCTATTGGCACAGTCGCTGCCACGATGTTTTCTCCACAGCATACCAAGAGTGTCGCTTCCGAACAGCTTCGCCGAAAACCCGTGCCCAAGCTTCAAACACCAGCTGTCTGCCACTACTTTCTCTACAATACGCCTCGCAAGTGCTTGATCGTCTGTCTCAATCTCGCTCTCCTTGGGTAATCGAAGGCTCAGAAGATCAAATTGCCTCTGACCACTCCATCCAGTCATCTGCTCGTGTGCGAATGCCCCGTCCATCATGCTGAGCAGCCAGCACTTCTCTCTGACATACTTCGGCCCGTCCCATCCGTCTTCTTCATCCACCCAGCCTTGCGCCGATCCCATGCATTGGATCTGAATCGCGTAGTCGGTCATGGCTTCGTCGTTGATCACCATCTTCTCCTGTCCTTCTTCTTCTACAACAACCTCTTGTGGCACACGCATAAGCGGGACGTGGGACACCATTGGATGCGCATGTGTGCCGATCGTGTTGGTCTTGCCTTCCCAGACCTGGAGCAGGATATAATGTGCGCGTTGCACAAGCGGGTTGTTCGCTCGACACATGAGCGAGAAATTCACGATCTGCGGCTCATCTACTCCCAGCGTGAAGCCGGCGAAGTCGTAAGGCGAATCTGGGTTGGTGATGTGTTCGGTCCATAGACGATTTATGTCGCCGAATTGAAGGATACCAACATCGAGATACACACCACCGTACTTCAACAGGAGCGGATAGCGGATTAGATCTGAGGTGTGTTGTGCAGCATACTGTCCGTCTAGGGTGCCGTTCGTGAATGCCGCCGGTACAATCGAGGAGGACTTGGTGTCGATGTAGTTGCCTACGTTTAGTGCAGAATTTGGCACGTTGTCAAGGACATAGATAGTCCATCCCAGTGGTGAGAAGCGGCGGTACCAAGCAAGGACGTTGCGTAGTAGGACGGGTGGGATCGTTCGGATGCCAGAATGCCAGAACGCGAATATGGACTTTGAGTCAACAAGAGGTCGTTTCGGCGACAAAAGCTCATCAGGTAGAGGTCCTTCCGTTGATATAGGTCCCAGAACCTTGGAAGGAATTGTTGAGGTTCCTGGGATGAATGGGTAATCCATGATTCGGTTGAATCGTAGACGGTCGATCTTGATCTTTGAATTATCCTCTTTATTGACAGGTAACTGCATTGCGAATGTCAGTATAACTTGGTGCTATATACATGGGAAGGTACGCAAGAGTCACTGCGCACCGTCCAATGGTCATTTCGACTCATACACGCTAATCTACGCGTGACGTCATCGTGCATATATTCCTAACCAGCGTCTTGCGAAGCATGTAAACGTGGTGTCGCGACATTATCACTCGATATTTGCTTGTATAGACACTTCTGAGTAAGATTGGTCATTCTTTGCACTCTGGTCTGCCCAGGAACATGCCTGCCAAGCACACGACAATGTGTACCAAATCGACGATCGAGCCCAAGAGCCAACTCGTGTATGGTGCAAGATGATCAGATATCATGCGCTGAGGATTAAGAGACTGGCTGAAGACAGGCTTGAGTCTCAAATCTTCGGTCGGGGCTGTCTTGTCTACGCCAGTCTGTAGGAGAATTGATCACACGCGTTGGGTAAGCTCATTATAGCAACGAATAACACTCAAGAACCCAGAGGACGCACAGCAGGTGCAAATACGGTAACTTGATCATGTTGGCGAGAAATTGGACGAGCTTGTTTTCACAGTCGTCACCGCGCCATCGAGTCGCGACTTCCGTTTACCGCCAAGCACGCGACCAAATGTGCTGAGTCTAGACTGCTACCTTCACTGCCAGACTATTGTTCTCCATCGACACACCATCAACATGCAGCAACCCAGATACGCCCTCTCGCCCCTTCCCGACATCATGCGCGGCCCATCCGCACCGCCGCGACTACCACCTCGCCCTTCTCCACCACCACCTGCTCCAGACTTCCTCGTCATCGGCTTGTTCGCCCTGCGACTCACCAAGCGGTTAATTGAAAGCCTCGAGTACTATCTCGGTCGCGATACCGACATCATCTGGCTCGTTAACTTTCTCTCGCCCTTCCACAACGACTACGAGCTAGCGAAGATCTCAGGTGCACGAAGAGATGACTACCTCGCGACATATCAGAGCATCGTCTCACGGATGAAGAAGCAGCCAAAGTATCCTATGCGGTTTATGCAGATGAATCCGGATCAATCGGCGCAGCCAACAAGGCGAGGAAGCGAGATGGAGCAACCGAGGGACATGACCGATGGTGAGTAGATCGGTACGTGTAACGAACATGCTGGCTAACATGACCCAGCGGAGAGACTGGAGATCATCAACTTCTACGACGCAGCGGGCGAGTGGGGATCTATTCTCCCGATACCAGCACGTGAGGCAGAGAGAATGGTCGAACTGGCTGACCGAAGGAAGATCGCAGATCTCGACGAGTCCCACCGACAGCGGCCGCGCTATGAGGAAAGAGAGGAGTTACGAGATCACAGGCAGTCGCGATCCGAAGACAGAGAGGAGTTGCTAGATCGGAGGCAATCCCGATTCGAGCCACAGTCTTTGCCTCACGATACAAGGCGACCACTGCAAGAGGTCAGGCAGCCGGACCGCGACGACATATATCGACTACATAATACTGGGGTGTGGCGTGGCGACGAATACCTTCCGCCTGACGAAAGGCAGCAGCCAGTGGATACGAGAAGGAGACGTCGGGTATCTTTCGCGGATGATAGGCAGTATTACGAGGTAAGAGTTTTGCGTTCCCATGGGATTTGTGCACCCACTGACTTGAGTAGGATGAACGCCGTTAAGAAGACGTGAGATGGCGCGAGCGTTAAGACTTGAGTCACCGGGTGTGCGCTGGAATGTTGGTTTCCCAAGACAAAGGCACGATCGTGATGGGAAGATTGTCGCGGAGGTGTCTGATCCGCTTGTTCTGAGTCCGGCACATCTTGTCTACCTTGATTAGACTTGTGCAGTGTTAGCAGTGATGTGTCCAATGAAGCCATCGGATACTACCGATTGCGCAACTCATACTTTGTTTGGGTGCAGTTCGTGACATGATAACGCGTCTTGGGATCCAAATCGTATTGTGACCCGGTCAACCCGCTCAACAGGCCAGAGGTCTAGGCGAGGACGCTTCGCTCCTTCCATCTACAGCTCTTTCGGGACTGATCGTTCACTTTGGGGTTGGACTCGGAAGGGGTCCAGAGGAAGCGGCAAGCGTGGCTTTTCGCATGATAGGGCGCAATCCAGTCTCTACCATGGTTTGCATCCCTCGCTTGAGCGAACCTGACAGTCGAAAAGTCATCTACGATAGCTTTTCAGCTTGTTCCAACGTCCTAGGACAACTAATTTTGCGAGAACATCAAATCAAAATCGAAATAATTTCCAACGAGGGCACAGCGTGACTACCGCTGCGAAGCACCATCAGCTACCACCAACCGCGCGAAGAGACCCCCCACCTGAAAGAATGGCGCACCGCGACCCTGCCAGCACTGATATTGTCGACTATTGTATACGCGGCGAGTCTAACCACCTCTATGAAGAACCAGATGTCGATGAAGACATTGTTTATCGCATTATCCCTGGAGATGCAGTGACGGACGAAGAACTGGACATATGTGCTGCCAACTTTTCTTCTGATTACGGCGTGTGGAGTTGGAGAGCGCATCTTGAGATGGGGATAATGGCCGAGTATGGTAAGTCCTCCGGTATTATTGGAGTGTTTAGGTCGGCAGCCAAGGACGCATCGCTCACTCTGGTATAGGCAAACCCATACATATGAGTCGCGTAAGAATAAGAGCTCAGTGTCTACCTGAGGACGCGAACAATATCCTAGTGACGGTTGTTACTAAAGACGATCGGCACGTTGGGCACTGCTTCGTGAGCCAGTGGATGTATGGGGACGATCGAGTGTGGTGGATAACACAACTGCTCGTGGTCAAACGCTATCGCAATCAGAGACGAGCTACACGAGTGAGCATCTATCACGTATCTTGGTTAAGGATTTGCAACTAACATATAGTAGATGCTACAAGCCCTGGCCATGCACTACGATATCGGCAGATCTACTCAGAGAGATCTTGTCGGAATAGCAACAGTGAGCCCGTATAGTCTTTGCGTTATTCTTCGCGTTTTTGGCCGCGGTATCGAAGTACTGCCTTCGAAGCCTGACTGGGAGAAATGTCGCATTCGCCACACGCCTCTGCTCAGTTCCGCATGTGAGCCTATAGTTGGCGCTGCACCAATCAGCTATATCCGCAATGCCAAACTATCACGGGGGAAGTTGATCGCGAATACAGGGTTCTTTGTAGATCACGCTACATCTGAAGAAGCGATGAAGAGAATCATACACAGCATGAACCAGCAGGTGTCTGGGCCGTGGGAGTGGTTGTTCGGCTGCTTGGAACCTGGGCACGAATATGTGTGTATTCTTGACTATTCCTACGATCAGGAATACAAGATGGATCTAGCACTCTTCGACACGCCATCGGTTCCTAATGAGCCTTGTTTGGGAAAGCACGCTGCAAGCCCGTCGAAAGCGCTGTTTAGAGCAGCTTTTGGCAGCTCCAGGCCGCCTGAGCAGATCCCAACTCCGGTTCGATATGCTGACATCGATCGGTACTTGCTCGAAGTGCCTGAGAGTTGCGTTATCGATCTGAACCTCAGCAATCGTGCCCATGCATCCTTGCATGGCAGTATGCGCAAGCTTATCTATGAAGCCAAAGAGCTGATTGCAAAGCATTTGCGTGTGTTGCCCACAATCATGGGCGCAAAGCAGATACCAAGAGACCTTCGAAGAGTCTATCAGACGGCGAATATGATCTTCCCGTTACCAGGACAGATACAAACGTGGGGAGATTTTGTGCCGTACGTATATGAGGTCTTCGAACACGGCGTTAACGCTGAAGCTCGCATGTTGATTCTGCAGGCGATCCATTTCCAGGAGCTCCGTGAGCTCGATGAGAGGGAACAGAAAGAGAAAGCGAAGAATGCCTCGGCATTAGCCAAAACGACCAGGTCGAAAGAGAGAAAATGGTCGTTGATGGACACGAAGGGGAAGCCTGGGATTGAACCGTTAGCATACGCCCCATACTCCCTCAAAGACGAAAACGAGGAACGATCCGCAAAACCGCGAACAAAGCGTAAGCTCACGCCGAAAACACCTACGAGAAAGCCTCTGGCTCCAAAGCCTCAAGGGCTATTTGGAGCAGCCAAGGCGACAATCAACACACCAACATCTACTCCTAGATATCGGGCAGCATCAATGTTCTCTTCCATGAGTCCCTTCCGGAAATCTAAAGAGCCAAAGTCACAGTCTCGACACTCTAGCATGGCGATGCAGGCACAGAGCCCTACGCCAGCCACACCCGTGACGGCACCTGAACACGACTCCAGTCCAATCGCCCAGTCCACCGTCTGGAAGTCGGCTTCTCCGGCTCCTAACACGCCTATCTCTACAGCTTTTGTACCTCAAGGACAAGGTGAGATACATACGTCGACAACACCACCCATAACACCACCATTCGCTCAATCGCAGCCGATTCTTCCACACTACATGGCCCCAACCGTGGGCTCAATGCAACGGTACGACACCCGCAGCCCCCAGCTTTTCTATTCCGATGCCGATGAGTCTGATGGGTGCAGTAGGTCGAATGTTTTTGGCCGGCGTTCTCTAAAGAATAGTGCGAAGACGTTGGATCGGACGCAGGGCATGAGGGGATGAATCATTGCTGGGGTTGATAAGATTGCGAGCCATCTTGGTGACATGCTCCTCTTGGTTATTCGAACAATCGTTTATGGCTATTAGTTTGTGATATCCAACAAAATAAGAGGCTGGCGGAGGATGCGGAGTCAGGAGCGATGCTACGGCTGAGTGTGGGGCATGACGCGTCTCGATGAGCTAGTGCGTGGATGGCACCTTTCTTTTCTCTCTCATCAATCAATGTACACTTCACTCTCATAGCTCGCCTAGATGGCGTTCGAAATTCTGTTAACACAAAGCCATCTCATTCTCTAGGCATATTACAAGACCTTAGTGTTGCGAAACCGGTCGCTCGAACTAGGTACGAGTGTGATCCACTCGACACTCCATGTGAACGCATTCATCTATCTTACACACACTGACGCAAAGAAACATAGCATGGGAGCTAGTCGTGGAAACCTGATCTACGCTTACAAGGCCCAGGCAGCAATAGCGAAGACGACCGACAAGCCCATGGCCATCGAGTTCACGACCGAGACAGACGTAGCAGCTCCAGCACCAGTACCGCTAGGGGCGGCGGTGCCAGATTGCTGAGCACTCTCGCTTCCACCGTCACTTCCGCCATTGTTACCGTTGTCGCTGTCGTTACCGCCGTCGTTGTTGTTACCGCCAGTGGTAGTGTTGCCGCTTGAAGAGCCACCAGATGAAGTGCCGTTGTTAACGGGCTCCGCCGATGGCAACTCCTTCTGCTCCTTGGGGCAGCTGATGTCGAAGCGCGGGGTGGTGGAGAGGTTGTCAGAGACGGCGAACTTGACCTTGTTCGCGGGGTTGGCGTCGCGGAGTGTGTACCAGAAGACGTTCTTCTTGCCGAAGAGCGCGCAACCGACATCCTTCCAGTATGTCTCGGCGTTGTCCACAGTCGACTTGGCAGCACCAAAGTCTGGACCGCTGTATGCCCAACCGGTCTCGGTAACCCACACGTCCTTGCCTCCAGCAACACCTTCGGTTGCGCTGATGGCGCTGCTTAAGAGCTTGCCAGCGTTGTCAATCTTGTTGTCCAGCTCGGACTCGTAGAAGGGGAAAGCGTTGACGGCCAAGAAGTCGATCTCGTCGATGACAGCGGCGTTGGACTCGTTGACCCAAGCAGTCCACGTGTCGACGTGGGTGATCTTGACATCCTTAAGAGGAGTGTCGGCAAGACGCTCGCGCGCGGCCTTGATGAACTCGACAATCTTCTCAGCGCTGTTACCGACACCGGCCTTGTTCCGGATGCCGGGCTCAGACACGCGGTAGAGATCCTCGGAACCGACCGACAGTCCAATTACGAGATCCGTCAGCTTGGTGCCGTACTCTTCGACGGCAGAGTTCAACGCCTTCAGCTCGTTGTCGATGTCGTCGGTTCCCGAGGCCCAGATACCAAGAAGGAGCTTGGAGTTTGTCTTGATGGCAGCAGGGAAGGCGGCGATGGGAGTGTCGGTCGTCTGCCACTGGATGTTGGAGTACAGGCGGATGGCGGTGAAGTCGCCCGGCGCGCCCTCGAGGTTCTGCGCTGTGGTGAACTCCTTCTCAAAGTCGGCCTGTGTCTTGGCCTTGCCAGTGTCGTCCGAGGCTCCCGAGTTGAAGCCCAGGACGAAGTCTTGCGCAAGGGCGCCGCTGACGGTGGCCGCCGCGACGGCAAGCGCTGATACGAAACGCATGGTTGGTAAAGTGGATTAAGGGAGCGACTGTAGTTGAAAAGTTGAAAAAGATTGCAAGAAGAAAGGTGTCAGAGAGTGTGGAGAGAGTGTGGAGAGTGAGATTATTCAAGAGAGAGCAGGGCAAACCCCCGTGTAGGTTCGTGCAAACACGCGCTGGCGATCATTCACGAGCGGCTTACCCCGTAATTGCGCTCTCGGCGTCCCGAACCGTGTGATTGGGCAGCGGTCGCACCGCGCTGGTATCAGCCTCAGCAAGGCCTTGGCGCCAAGAATGACAAGTGAGCCGTCGCTCTTCGTCTGGTGAGTCTTTGGTGCACAGCCACGCGCCTGAAACGGCGCGTAGAATGAAAGCGTTTCGGAAGCTTTTGGACGTCACGTCATAATAGGCTATCCTCCTATCGTCTCCAGGCTCTGGCGCTTCTTATTCCCGCAGCACGTACTAACCCGACATCATGTCTACAAAGCCAATACATCTTTGAACGAAGACATTCGCTCCAAGGACGCACCAGACATCAGCATCAGTCCTGCAGGCTATGCCAGCACCTATCGCGTACTGCTACGACTCAGCCGTTGTACGACCCTCGTCGCAGCTGACATGTGTTACGATGCAGTTGGGATACCCATACCTACCTACGAGCGTGTTCATCCAGAGACTGCTCAGGTGAGGATGGTGAGTAATCGACAGAGAGAGAGTTCAATAAACATGGAGCACGTCAAGCAAACGCCATGCCACCGGAACAATCCCGGAATACCTGAAGTCTTGTGCTGAGCTGTGCCTCGAATATGTTGGAACATCCCCCTCTTCAACGTTACACAATCTCGCTCGATGATGTAGCGAAACAGCTGCTTACATGGTAACACGCGGTATAGCTTATGCCAGAATCATCTAGGATGCGCTGTTCTAACAGCCGTGCATTCCGCTAAGATACAATACTAGCTTACATTGCCCAAATATCACTGCATAGTTTACCATGCGTCTCCTAATATAGACCCCATAACTTCCTGCCTGAATAGTAATCGTTCACCCAGTCCACCAAAGCAATCTCCGCAACTGGCAGTCGGTTATCAAGGATCCGGATAACCGATCACCTGGATTAGGATCTCAGAACGCCACATTAATCTATAAACTCTGCTTTTCCAAGGTTCTGCGCTTATCAAGATGATTCGAACCGGACAAGAGAACTGCCTGTTGGAAGTGGGGTCCAACTGATGCACGCAGGGGACAAATCTTGGCCATTGGCGGACTCGTCACCATGGGATTGCTTGATGGGGACTAGATTGCTACATACCAAGTTTGTGGTGTGCGGAACTATGCCGCGGGAACGACAATACCGACCGAGGATACCTCCCTTGATGTCGTTCCTTGTGAAGCCATCAACATGACTAGCAGATACATTCGCAGGCTATATGAGCCGTAAAATATCCAGTGACTACCATTTGCTGTTTCGAGACTAGCATTGTGTGAAGGACCTGAAGGACGATTTGAACGGTTGTAATGTTCCAGCACGCGGACGAGGACGTCTGTGCCACTCCAGGGCTTCCCCGCTTGGTCGCTCGCTGTGCGACATCGAGTAAGCAGGCTTCGTTGGGCGGAGTCGAGATGTTCAAAGTGATGGGTAAGCGCTGAGATGAGAATAAGGACCTGTAGATTGGAGTCCTGAAGTGGCACAAGCGCGCTGAGACTACACGACTACTCGCATCACACCGGTCACTACCTAGGTACTTACCAAGAGCCACGGCCGGTTAAGCCTTAACCTGTTATCTAGATGTGACTCGTCCCTGACGTACCAACAAACCTTTCCAACCGGAATGCCAGCCTCAGATGTCCCGAACGATTTGCCTGACACCCGCTGTACCCGTTGTACAAACACAACATCCACCTAGTGTGACGGGAAATTGTAGAACAAGAGCCCGAAATTACGCGCTGGGAAACGCTACTTCATGCCAACCCCAGCAGATAGTCAGTTGGTTGGTACAGATATACATGCAAAGGTTACACTGCATTGCAGAAGTTTCCTCGGGAATGTACATGTACAAGCTACCTAGGTATGAATGGAGGCAGTTACGACACTACGTCGTTTGGCTTACACATCATATTCGTACACGCTGGGAGATGGAAGAAGTCTCGAGAGAATTTAGAGCACGTGTGGCTTTCTGAGGCCGGTATTGTCGTGGAATCCATACCAGACCAGTGGGCAGTAGAGGGGCGAAGCATGAAGGTGGGGGATGTACGAAGTGTTAATGCTGACTTATTGTGAAACAAGACCCCCAGCCGCACAGTGATGATGGCGAGCGCGGCAGTGGATGGGTTATGGTCGTGAATCCACGCGTGCAAATACAAGCGGCTGATTTCCACTGGTATCACTGTCAAGTAGAGCATAACACTGGTGCGAAGATAGGGTAAGAAGATCTGGAAAGAATCGGGAACCGGCGTATATTATCCTGTTCGAGCGTTGGCCTCTTACGTAGCCTCCGCTGCAGATGGAGCCGAATTGTCATCAACATCCATCGCTCGCAGCTTAGCCTCCACGGCTGCCACGACCTGGGAATCGAAATGCTCCCCTTTTTCAGGTTTCCTGACACTGTGATATATTAGCGATAGATGCTTGTGAGTTCCTGCAAGATGTATACTCACGGTGATCTTGTACACTTATCGCATCTCTCATGCCCACAACCAGGACACTGCGGCGAGTTATTGTGAAACAGGCCATTGCACTTCTCACACTGCCAGCGCACCCTAGTCCTCGGCTTTCGCCAGGTCCGTCTAAATTTCTCCAGCTGTTTTTCCACCTCCGTCTCGCTGTCAGGCTCAGCATCGCCCGGGTAGCCATCAGGCCATTTGCTGAGCTTGGCTGGCTCGCGCGGGCATTTCGTACATCGGACATGCTGGCATGAATTGCAGACATTCGCCGTTGCGGGAACGAATAAATTCTCACACACATGACAGTTACGTCTGATGCGTTGTCTCGCAGGTTGATAAACCAACTCGTCGCCGCCACGAGTCCGGATGGTGAGCATTCTCTTTCGCTTGGGTTGCTCCATACCCTCTTTCTCGGCTTGCTTCTCTTCCGGTGTCTTCTTCTTGGGGAAACGAGGGCACTTCTTGCACCTTTTGTGCTCGCATTGCAGGCACACCTTGTCGGAGCCGTAAAGGGTTCCGCAGCGGTGGCAGCTGCGATGGACACGCATACGGATCGATTTCTCGACACGCTGGACGGTGGGTTTTGGAGCTGGTGCA